>Ga0182739_1000203_pt1 | contig 102991 bp, 93 predicted proteins | sample eDN5th30CBELigBY_FD_128873 | JGI IMG/M metagenome (GOLD analysis project Ga0182739, IMG submission 128873) | Enriched backyard soil microbial communities from Emeryville, California, USA - eDNA 5th pass 30_C BE-Lig BY (version 2) (version 2) | ecosystem: Environmental > Terrestrial > Soil >...
GCGTTTAATACGATGCAAGACCCGAGGAAAGAACTAACAATTCCATATGCTCGACTTTCATCCAACCCAGGGTGGCTTCTATAATTCGGAGCTGCCCTTTATTATGCCCAAAATCTGGAGGAACTCAAAATAAAAAACAAGATGACTAGAAAGTGTCCAATATGTGAGCAGTCTTATAATGACCATCCCGCACGTAGCCGTAAAGATAACAAAACAGAAATTTGCCCGGATTGTGGCGTATTAGAAGCTCTTATGGTTGTTTGGGAACATCAACAATCACTTAAATTCAATGAATCTAAAGATACAGGAGAATGAATATGAATTGGATACCGACTTGCGATATAAAACAACCTACAAAGAATGTAGACATATTTATTGAAGTATGTGACCTCATCTATGAAGTCAGAAAGACCAAAGAATCAAAAGTGTGGCGAGGCTCGCTAATCGAGCCGCTGCCTAACAGTTACGCTAAGGTATCTCATGGTGAGCAGTATTTTTGTCACTGGAGTATTGAACTACTAGCATTAACATTCTTAAACTGCATTCATGATATTCATATCCATGATTACGACGAAAACTGAATAATACTACTGTCGTCACTACTGGCGGCTTCTTCTAACCCGGATGAAGCCGCCTTTTTATTTCCCGGTATTGAACGGAAGAAACCGTTGACTTTTATCAGAGAGCGGTTATTATTCTGAAAAATCTTATGCAGTTTGTACTGCGTAACAGTTTTGCCAGCTTTATAGCGGCAAAGTTGACCAGCAATTTATGTTGCTTGGTTTATCAAAGAGAATCGTTAAGACATTAAACAATAAAAAAGGGGAAGCAAGCGAAATGCCAAATATGACGGAAACCAAACAGAACGAAAGCTTGAATATGGATGAAAATAACCTACTGACACGTAAAACCGAGGAATTGAAGAAGGAAGAACTAATCGGTGTGTTAGCTGGACTAATAAAGAACTATGCAATGAAAAAGCAACAGAAGTAAGTAAGGACAAATTAGAGGAGCAAGTTGCTCTTGTAGTGGCTTGTTCCCATCAATAACAATGGAGGAAATTACGATGAGTAAAATTAAAGCTGCTTTGTATTTACGAGTATCAACGGAAGAACAAAAGCGTGAAGGATTTTCTTTATCTGCACAAGAGGAGATTTTGAAGGGGTATTGTGAATCAAAGGGGTTTCAGATTTACGACATCTATGACGATGGCGGATATTCCGGTAAGGACTTTAACAGACCACGAATGCAACAGCTATTAAGGGATTTAAGGGAAGATAGGTTTGACATCGTATTGGCAGTAGCAGTTGACCGAATATCTCGTAACAACTTAGATGTACTGACCTTCGTTGAAAAGGAACTGCATCCACGGGGAAAAAAGCTGCTTATCAGCACTTGTGATATAGACAGTTCAACGGAAACGGGGAAAATGTTCATTTCACTCTTAGGTACATTCGCCGAATATGAGCGGCAGCTTATTATCTCCAGAGTCAAGAAAGGGATGGACAAACGTGCAAGCGAAGGCAAATGGAATGGCGGCATGATGTTAGGATATGATTCGATTGATGGAAAGCTTGTAGTTAATGATGAAGAAGCTGAAACTGTAAAAGAGATATTCGAACTTCGAGCATCGGGAAAAGGATATAAGGCAATAACCAGAGTCCTGAACGCAAAAGGCAAAAAGACAAAGGGTACTGATGGAAAGCCAAGTGGCAGTTTCAGTGTGAACGCAGTGAAGACCATTCTGGAGAATGAAAAGTACACCGGACATATGACTTGGGGAAAGCTTCGTGATTGGAATAGTAAACGTAGAAAGGGAAAATCCGAGCCTGCAAAAGTAAAAAATACTCATGTACCCATCATTGATATGGAACTTTGGGAAAAGGTTCGCGAGGTTCAAAGGATTAAGAATGAAGTATCAATCAGTGAAAGCAACTTCAAAGGAGAATTTATATTATCCGGTTTGCTGCGTTGTCCTGCGTGCGGAGCAGGAACTGTAATGAGTAAATCGAAGAAAAGGGATGGCTCCGGTTATCACTTGTACTATATGTGCCAGAACTATCATGCCAAGGGCAAAACAGTATGTAGCTCGAATTTGATTCGCAAAGAGCTTATAGAAGAGCAAGTGATAAAATTCATTCGGACGATGTTGGGTTCGGAAGAAATTGTAGACGGAATAATGAATCGGCTTACGCTTGAAGATACCCAGAGTACCGCCCAATTGGCAAAGGACTTGAATATACAGCGGTTGACTCTGAAAAAATTACTGGATAGGCAGAATAAGCAGGATGATGATTATTATGCCGGAAGGATTAAAGCCGAACGCTATGACCGTTTAGCAGAAACATTAGAAGCACATATTAACGAGACAAAACAAGCCATCATATACATCGAGCGAGAGATAGAGAAGATTCAAAGTACAGTAATCATTAACAAGGAAATCATCATTGAAGCCCTGACTAACTTTGATAACTTGTTTGAAGAAGCGACTAACGAAGAAAAAAGGGCATTACTTCGAGCGTTGATTAAGGAAATCCATGTTGAAACTGACCGTAAGAGCATTAAAAACATCGTCTTCTGGTTTACAGAGGACGATGGAATGGCACATATTGCTTTACCAGAGAGTGAAGAGAGGAGAACCGTATCATAAATGACGCATATTTTTTTGGGGAAAAGACTGAAATGACTCCCCTAGTCCCAAGCTCCCATTGCTAGATGGGGGCTGATTTGAATTTCAATCATGAACACAGCATCAGCAAGGGATTGATTCGATCAGTCTTCCGCATGCAATCATAGTGAAAAGACTTGTGGTAGGACTATAGATTCTGAGTTGCTTGAATGGTGTCAACTGCACAGATTTATGCTCAGTTACGAAGAATATCGACCTGGACAATTAATTTTATGGCCAATAGCTTCTTATTGCATCTGTTGACACAAACAATTCTATCGTGATATATTTAGTGGGCTAAGTATTTATTCATTGACTGCTGAGGAGATAATAATGACAAATACAGTGGATTGTGATATTCGCCAGTCGTTGGATAGAATTTCCTCCCAAATGCGTCGAGATTATAGCGAGTCTCTAAGGGAACTTAATCTTTATGTTGGGCAAGAGAATTTACTTTACCGTTTGTGGTTAGGCGATGGGGTAACACAAATGCAACTGTGTGAACATCTAAAGTGCGAGCCGCCTACGGTAACAAATATGGTTAAATCTCTGGAGCAAAACGGATTTTTATACCGTAAACGCGATCAAGATGATGCAAGGGTTATGCGAATTTTCCTAACCGATAAAGGCAAAGAAGTAGAGAGACCGGTTGATATTAAATGGAAACAGCAGCAAGAAAAATTACTGCATTCCATTTTACCGGAAGAACGCTTATTATTAAGGCGGCTTTTGAAGCAAATGGAGAGTAACTTATTAAAATAAGTTATCTCTTGCATTTTTATTTAGTATGCTAAATAAATCGGTTCTTATACTTAGCACGCTAAATATTAAATATATTCTATGTGCTTAATTGAAGCTGAATAAGTAGATATTAGTTCCTTTGTTTGCTAAGTATTATTTTTTTTAGAATTAAGGAGAAGAGATATATGAAAAAGAGAAAAGAAATGCAACTAGCATTACAAATGGTTTCAGGGTACGGTGCCGAATTCAGCGCCTGGAGAATGCCTGGAACCGACCCAGCGGCTTACACGAATACGGATAGTTATGTGGAACGGGCAAAGTTAGCTGAAAAAGGAAAGTTTCAAATGATTTTTATTGCCGATACTCCTGCATTAACGAATGATTTAGGTCCTCAGACTCCCATGTTCCCTATGGACCCTATGTTAGCGCTAATGGCTGTAGCCAGAGAAACGAAACATATTGGGCTTGTTGCTACCCTCTCCACGACATTTAATTATCCATATAACATAGCGCGTCAGTTCAAAGCGCTGGATGTTATCAGTCATGGACGTGTTGGATGGAATGCGGTTACCACATCCGATCCATCAGCGGCAGCAAACTTCGGTGCTCGGATTGCCAATCGCAAGGAACGGTATGACAGAGCTCATGAAAGCATACAAATTGTCCAAGCATTATGGGGAAGCTGGGGAAAAGACGCTTGGACGTTAGATGTAGATGGCGGGGAATTTGCCGATATGGACAAAATTCGGCCTATAAATCTCGAAGGACAGTATTATGCATCCCGCGGTCCTTTACCCATCCCCCCTTCTGAGCAAGGGCAGCCCGTTATTTTTCAAGCAGGCGGAGGGAATGAAGGGTTGGAATTGGCGGGGAGGTACGCTTCTGGCGTCTATGCCAATCCTTATGATATTGAATCTGCTCGCGAACACAGGCAAGCGCTTCGACAAAGCGCTGTCCGCTTTGGCCGAAATCCCGATCACATCAAAATGTATGCGGGATTTATGTTTTCGCTAGGCGCAACCGAAGAGGAAGCGTTGGAACGGCGAAGACAGCTTATGAGCTTTAATCCGGAGGAGATTCCAAGCAGGGTAAGTTACCTTGGTTCCATGATTGGACTGCCGCTATCCGTGAACGCGGTAGATATTAATCAGCCTTTAGCGGACGACTTGTTGAAAAACGCATACGCCAATCCGCAAGATCCGCGTTCCCCCAAGGCGTTACAGCTGCTAAGACAAGGGCTATCCATTCGAGACGTTCTTGCCCATGGGGTCATTAACTATCATCCGGTAGTTGCAGGTACTCCCGTACAAGTTGCTGACTTCTTGGAAGAATGGTTTTTGGCGGAGGCATGTGACGGTTTCTCGGTTGTTCCCGATATAGCCTATGATGGAGTTGCTGATTTTGTGGAACAGGTTGTCCCAATTTTACAGGAACGCGGTTTGTTCCACAGTGAATATGAGGGCAAAACACTACGCGAGAATATGGGCGTTCCTTACCAATACGGAAGGCTATAATAAACAATAATAAAAGTAAAGGGATGGAAAGATCATATTGAGGATCATCTTGATAGAAGTAGACTCCCCTTTATGCTTGAGTATTTAAACGAACAAGGATTTGCGAAAAATTAATCTGATATTAATTAAAATAGATTTATAGGGAGATATACTGTGAAGAATCAATACAAAACGCGTGCCATCTTAACAGCGCTACTTATCTGCGGTGCTGTTGGCATGTTTAACGAAACCTCTCTAAATATAGCATTGACTAATTTAATGGATGTGTTCCAAATTTCGGCTGCAACTGCACAGTGGTTAACAACTGGTTTTATGCTGACTCTTGGCATTTTAATGCCAGTGAGCGGGTTGCTGTTGCAGACGTTTTCCACGAGGAAGCTGTTCATAGGTTCGGTCATGAGTTTATTTGTAGGTACATTGATTGCGGCACTTGCATTCAATTTTGAAATGTTGATGTTCGCCCGAGTTTTACAGGCTGTTGGCATGGGATTGTTGCTTCCACTTATGTTTAATACCGTTCTTGTTATATATCCACTGGAAAAGAGGGGGGCAGCGATGGGATTGGTCGCGCTGGTTATCATGGTCGCACCAGCGTCCGGACCGACTATAGGCGGTCTATTAATAGAATATTTAACATGGCATTACATCTTTTGGATCTCGCTGCCACTTTTGGTCATAGGGTTGTTGATAGGGCTTAAGTATTTGAAAAACGTTACCGATGTCACTAAGCCTCGGATTGATCTACTATCTGTTTTATTGTCGACGATTGGCTTCGGAGGAGTTGTCTTTGGCTTCAGTAAGGCAGGCGAAGGATCTGAAGGTTGGAGTAGCATGGTTGTGATCATATCAATCGCCATCGGACTCGTCGCACTGTTATTTTTCATACTGCGACAGAATATGAGCGACCCAATGTTGAATATGCGCGTTTTCAAGTATCCAATGTACGTTATTGGGATGCTTCTTATAATGTCGTGTATGTTGATCAGTATGTCGAGCACGATTATACTTCCGATGTTTCTGCAAACTGGTAAAGAACTGTCTGTATTAATCACTGGACTCATGCTTTTGCCGGGTAGTGTACTGAGCGGACTCATCCAACCATTTGTGGGGCGTTTATTCGATAAATATGGACCAAAATGGCTTGTTATTCCAGGGCTCGTCATCCTTACAGCCATGTTATGGTTCTTTACAACGATCTCCTCTACTTCTACAGTGGCATTTATCATTGCTTTGCATATCGGGCTCACGATTGGTATAGCCTTAATTTGGACGCCAGCTCAAACGAACGGGCTAAATCAATTACCGCCGGAATTATATCCGCACGGCACTGCAGTCATGAACACACTGCAGCAGGTTGGAGGTGCGATTGGAACAGCAGTTGCAATCAGTATACTTACTGGCGGTATGGAGAAATATTTGCATGGCTCCTCCGCCCCGACCAACCAGACTGAAATTGCAAACGCGATGGCAGCTGGAGCTCAAAATGTGTTCTTGTTTACGATGATTATCGCATTGATTGGCTTGGTTATGGCAATCTTTATCCGCCGCGTCGTAGTAAATGGTGAGACGATCGCTGAGGTCAAATAACTCTTAGAATGGAGAAATGAAAATGAATTTTGGAATTATAGGTGCAGGACCAATCGCTTCGAACATCGCAAAGAAACTTGTTGGGAATGGACATGATGTCAAAATTGCAGATGCTCGCGGGATTGAACGGCTAAAAGGAAAGATACTTGCAGCAACACCCGTAAGTGTAGACGATGTAATTACAAATATTGATGTTCTAGTAATATCGATTCCTTTCCATGCACTGCCAAGCATTCGCAATATTATTGATAAAGTTGGGGAGGAAGTCGTCATTGTTGACACTTCAAATTATTATCCTCAATTGAGCGGTAAAATCGAAGAAGTTGAGAACGGGATGGTTGAAAGTGTTTGGGTATCCAAACATTTAGGAAAACCCATCATTAAAGCATTCAACAATTTCTTAGCCTATACGTTAGAGCACCATGGAACTCCCGAAGGGACGAATGGACGCATTGCTATAGCGGTTGCTGGCGATGACCTATCCCATAAACAAATCATCATGGGTGTAGCAAACGATCTAGGCTTCGATGCCGTAGATAGTGGTTCTTTAAACGATTCATGGCGACAACAGCCAGGAACTCCTGCATACTGCACAGAACTCACCATAGAGGAATTAACTATAGCTTTAACTAAAGCTAATAAAGAAAAAGCGCCAGTTCTGCGTGATAAGGTGATGGAAAAGATGGTAGCTTCAGGTGGTACACTTTCAATTCATGATGTTATTAAAGCAAATAGAGAAATTTTCAATTCATAAATTATAAATCTCTGTACCTTCAACTAACGGATACGTTAGTACAATTAAACCAAGCTTATTCCAAACCCGGACCTTTATTAGGCCAGGTTAGCTGCATTTATTAAGGGGGATTTTTTTGTTTTTCCACCGGGCAACAATAGCTGTAACCAAAAAATTAAGTTATTGATATATCGCGCCAAGGAAATATTGTGAAACAGTGTTTTAATAAAGGAGTTGTGTCAAACGGCTAAGAATAAATGTACAGAAATGAAACGCTCTTCAAAAGCAGAAAACATTCTACCGCAGATCAATAGTAAAACAAAGCTAGGCGACTTACGAGAAATCGCGAAGGACATTAAAAAGGATCACGAACTAGCTATGGAACTTTGGTTAACCGAAGAGTATTTGCCCAGACTATTAGCAATCTTAATTATGGATAAAAAACTTCTTTCACAAGAAGTGCTAAATAAGCTTGATAAGGATATGCAGACTCACATTTTTGATGAGCGAAATAACTTAATGGATTGGTTAATGGCTAATCAGCTCACCAAAGACAAGAAGACAATTGCGTTGATGGAGTCATGGGGAAATAGCCATTCTGCTCTTCAAAGGCGAGCTTTCTGGTATTATCAAGCGCGATTGAGATGGACTGGACAAACACCGCCTGGTAACACCGAAGACTTACTATCTGCATTAGAAGCTAATATTACGCAGGAAGAACCGGAAGTTCAATGGGCTATGAATTTCACTGCAGGCTGGATAGGCGTTTATGATCAAAGGAATCGAGCACGTTGTATTAAACTTGGTGAGAAAACGGGTCTTTATAAAAATGAAATGGTGTCAAAGGGGTGTACTCCTAATTATTTGCCGGAGTTCATTGCGATTGAAGTTAACAAACGAAATAATAATTAGTTAACACTGAAAAATTCATTAGTGTTTGATGTGAAAATAAAGGAATTCAAAGCCTCAATATTGAAAAAGGATCTGAAAGAAAGCTTCCAGATCCTTTTTGCTTAAATAATTCGCATTGAGATGATACGCCGAATCTTATCCCAAGAAACGGCAAGTTATTAAGCAATTAGATCTCGACAAATGTTATAACGTAATAATCACGTTACCCTTTTTGCGCTCGGTCTCTACATATTTGTGGGCGTCCGGCAGGTGTTTCAGAGGATAGCGGCGGTCAATTACGGCGCTTAGCGTTCCATTACTTGCGAGTTCCATGAGAAACTCCAAGTTAGCTTTATTTTGCATAAGGCCGGCTGTTGCAAACACAGCCCGTTTTCCTTTAAAGAGGGAAGTCCATATCATTTGTATAATGATAGACAGCTTGAGTGCAGTAGTCAGATAAATTCCCTGAGTTGTGAGTACACGCTTGCATGCCGAGAAGGAGCGTTTGCCAACAGCATCAAATACGACGTCATAGGCTTTGTCGGCCTTTGTGAAATCCTCTTGGGTATAATCAATAACGAAATCTGCCCCAGATTTCCTTACCAGAGCACCATTACCGGCAGAGCAAACACCGGTGACTTCAGCGCCATAGTATTTGGCTAGTTGTACAGCGTAAATGCCGACTGCCCCCGAGGCGCCATTGATCAGCACTCTCTGTCCCTTCAACAACTTTGCCTTATCTCTTAGAAAAGTCAATGCGGTGGCGCCACCGTCGCAGACAGCAACAGCTTCTTCAAAGGTGATGTTGTCCGGTACAACTGCAAGGGGGCTCTCCTCGGGAAGGCATTTATATTCAGCATAAGCACCGAAGGTTTTGACGCTCATCCCCAACACACGATCCCCCGCTTTAATATGCTTTACTTCTTTGCCGACCGCTTCGACCTCTCCGGCTAATTCAGTTCCTCCAATTGCAAATTTCGGTTTGGATAGTCCGTATATCCATTTAATCATAAGCGGATCGCCCTTGCGAAAAGCGCAGTCCGATGGTCCAACTGAGGCAGCTTGGATGCGTATAAGTATTTCGTTGTTTCCAGGCGATGGCTTTGCGATTTCTTGCGGGACAATCACTTCTGGTGGACCATACGAGTTTTGAACCATTGCTCTCATGGGTTTCCCCTCCAATTTTTTAGTATAAATACAGGAAATTTTGTTGAGCCACAATAACAGTTCTTTACAAAAGACTCCCAATCATAAGAAAATAGATAGTAGTAAGGTCGGAAGAGAAGGAGGCGAAGAAAAGTCACAGTGAGAAACATTTTAAATAAGTATATGTCGAGATGGACTTCCCTTAACGAGGAAGATCAGCAAGTCATTGTAGACGAGATTCGTATAGAACAATTTAACAAGGGAGCCACTCTTATAAAACAAGGCGATGTCCCTACAACATGTTATTTCATCCTGAAAGGTTGCGTAAGGCAGTACTCAATCGATGAAGAGGGAAGAGAAGTCACATCCAATTTCTACACCGAAGAACAAGCCATCGCTATATTCAATCAACATAAACCGGACAAGTCGTCCGATTACTCTTTCACGTGCATGGAAGACTCCGTGATGGTCGTCGGCGACCTAGATATGGAGAAGGACATGTACAATAAATACCCTCAATTGGAGACGATGACCCGTAGGATGATCGAGGAGAACTTTGGTCAGGTTCAAGAGGAATTCGCTGCTTTTATCGCTTCTTCGCCTGAAGATCGCTTCAAGACTTTGCAAATGAAACGCCCATCTCTCATCGATCGGGTACCCCAACATCAATTGGCCAGTTATCTTGGCATTACTCCGGAATCACTAAGCAGAATTAAGAAGAGAATACACCAAGCCCCCCGCTGACTCAAAAACTTTTATCCTTGGAATACCCATGAAAAACCCCCTAAGTTTAAGTAATGATTACATTGTAACTAGGGGGATGTTTACACGCATTGACTTAAGTCAAGAGCAGGAGGCTAATATGAACGAGACGGCAGTTGATTTGCAGTTATTAGAAAAATTAAAGCCGGAATTAACATCGTATTGCTACAGAATGCTTGGATCTATTGAAGATGCAGACGATGCTGTTCAGGAGACGAGTATACGTGTATGGCAAAGCTGGAACTCTTTCAGGCAGGAATCCTCATACAAAACGTGGGTTTACCGTATCGCCACTAACTTATGTCTGGATAAGCTGAGACAAGCGAAACGCCGCATTCTTCCCGTTGATCTTTCGGGTCCGGCAACCTCCATCATTGAACCCAGCGAAACGCTGCCTGACTCTTCATGGATATGGCTGGCTCCTGACTTTGGGGAGAATCCTGAAGACGCCTTCATTCGCAAAGATACTCTGCAGCTCTGCTTCATAGCACTCTTACAAACCTTGCCGCCACGTCAACGTGCAGTGCTTATTTTGAAAGACGTATTTGAGTGGTCCTCCAAGCAAATTTCCGAAACATTAGGAATGTCGTCAGCAGCTGTTAACAGTGCCTTACAAAGAGCCCGGGAGACGATAGATCGGACCAAACTCCGTTCCGACGAGCTCAGCCGAATGGATGCTGAACCTGATCGAGAGCTGCTGTCCCGGTATGTGGATGCTTTTGAGAATTTTGATATCGACGCGCTTGTTGCATTATTCCATGAGGAGGGCTGTATGTCCATGCCTCCATTCCCGATGTGGATACGCGGCAAGGAGGATTTGTTCAAGTTCTTCTTGCTGACTCGCTGGCACTGCGAAGGTTCTCGCTTTCAGCCGGTAACCGTGAACGGAGGTTATCCCGCGTTAGCGCAGTATGTACCGAATCCTGAAGACACCTCCATCCTGATTCCTTGGGGGATTCACGTTCTCGAAGTCAAGGATCAGAAAATACTCCACGTTCAAAATTTTATTAATACCAAATTATTTTCTCGATTTGGGCTGCCGGAGCAAATTGACCGATGAATTTTGAATTCGGCTGACGTCTATATTATTGAGAAACAAAAAAACGATGATATTGAAAGAGGTGTCCTTCAAAATGGAAACAAGTAATTGGACGAAAGTAACCGTTCAGGCAGTGGTGCAAGCGCCGATTGAACAAGTATGGAGCTCTTGGACCGAGCCGAAGCACATCACGAAGTGGAATCAAGCATCCGAGGATTGGCATGCGCCGAGGGCGGAGAATGATTTGCGTGCTGGCGGAAAGTTTCTAACTAGAATGGAAGCAAAGGATGGCAGCATGGGGTTTGATTTCTTCGGGGTATATGACGAGGTAAAGCAGCACGAGCTGATTTCATACACCTTAGAGGATGGGAGAAAGGTCGAGATCACCTTTGAGGATCAAGGCAGTGTAACAAAGGTTGTTGAAACTTTTGACGCTGAAAACACCCATCCTGTCGAATTCCAGCAAGAGGGCTGGCAAGCGATTATGGACAATTTCAAACAATACACAGAAGAAGAGGTGCAAGGATGACTATAAAACTAACCTCTTATATAACACTAGAGGGTACCGCAAGGGAAGCTATTCAGTTTTATGAACAAGCAATCGGCGCAAAGGTTCTCTCGATGATAACTTACGGAGAAATGCCGGAAATGCCAAATACCTTTAATGACGATCTAAAAAATCTCGTGGCGCATGCAAAGCTACAAGTGGGTGAGACGGAGCTCATGTTTTCTGATGCTCCAGGAGGTATGCATATAGCAGGAGGAAAACGGGTCACTATCTGCATTACAACAAACGAAGTGGAAAAATCAAAACAAATTTTTGAAGCCTTGCAGCAAGACGGGCAAGTCAATATACCTTTTCAGGAAGAGGCTTTTAGCCCTGGATTTGGGGATGTAACAGACAAATTCGGAGTCACCTTTCAAATTTTTACGGAAATCGAGCAGTAACAAGCAGTGAATGCAACAATGAGGAAAATATGATGAATGACGAAGCAGGACCAACCTTAACGGGTAGGTCCTATTTTTGTTGTTACAGTGCATGGCTTGCGGTGAATTTATTTAGTATGGTTTATTGGATAATTGTTATTGATAATTATTATTACTGTTCTTATTTTTATTTGTGCTAATCGATTGACTTTAGCTGGACTAGGGGAGGATGTTACAACAAGTCTGGGAGTAAATTATAACAGGCTTATTCTTTTGGCTAATTGATCTTAGAAGTAATTTGTCTTGGGTATGTGTGTCAATTTTGAGTTATCAAGCGGCACCAACTTATGATCACAGATACATTTTTCCAATGGCTCTAGCTATAGGGTTCTTTATACTTACGAGTGCATGAAGAAATTATGAAACCAGAAGTGTTGACAACTATTTTTGAAACGAAAATAGAAATTATCAATGGCCCCTATGGGCCAATAGCGGTATATTAGCTTCATAAATCAACAAGTTATTGGATTGATAATCATTTTCAATTACTGTATATTAGATAGCGAAGCTACTTATATTTTTTTAGGAGGAGAATGTATCATGCAAATATATTGGACTAAAATAAAAGAGATTATTGAAGAAACATCTGAAATTAAAACGTACTTGCTCGAGTGTCCCCAAGACTTTACATGGGAAGAAGGATCTCACACTCACTTCGCATTGGAGGGCTTTAATGCCGGAGATAAACCAAATCGCAGCCTGATTCGTCATATGTCGATCTCCACTTTACCGCATGAGGAAGCGATTGGAATTACAACACGTATCAAAGAGCAATGCTCTGAGTTCAAAACAATTTTGAAAAATCTTAAAGTGGGCAATGAAGTTGCAATATTTAAGACGCATTCAAATGTACCGCTGAAGAGAGCAGGGAAAAATGTTTACCTGTTGTCATCGGGTGTCGGACTGGCAACTTTCAGACCTATTGTACTTGATTATTTAAAACGTACTGACAATGTCAATCAAATTCATTCCTTAAACATCGATTCATCAAAAAACTTCTTATTTACCGATATTTTTAAAGCCACACCTGATAAGAACTTAACAGCACAATTTGTTGATAACCGTAAAGAATACTATGAAGAAGTAAGCAATCTTGCTGCAGACAAGGATGGGCTCTTCTATGTTGTCGGCAGTGACGAATTCCTCGTACAGAACATTAAAGTACTCCGTGAGCAGGGCATCAAGGCGGAACAGATTATGCTCGATAAGCATGAACAACATCTGACTGAGTTTTTATCATTCGAAATGGCATAAGCGAAGTGTTGCCACATACACTCAAGCCATGTGAGCGGCAGTTTGGCCGTTAGCGCCGATACTGAGAACCGTATCGTAAATAACATCAAAATTTCATAAAATAAGGTCTTGCGAGCTTCATGAGAAACTCCAAGTTTGCTTTGTTTTGCATAAGGCTGGCTGTGGCAAACACAGCCCGTTTTCCTTATAAGAGGGAAGTCCAGATCATCTGTATAATGATAGTAATTATGTTTAACTGATTAAACGAAAGAACCAAAGAGGTGGATCGTATGAGCCAGCAAACGGAGGATCTTCTAAAACAATTTAAAGATTGTATCCCTCTATTAGAAGTGTTGACCGATGAAAACCGTCAAGCTATTATTATGCTTTTGGCACAGACTAAATTGGGGCTTAATGTTAATACAATATCAGGCCATATCAATTTGTCTAGACCTGCTGTATCCCACCATTTAAAGGTGTTGAAACAGTCTGGTTTTATTAAATCCGAAAAAAAAGGTGTAGAAAACTATTATGTATTGACTGTCCGTAAACCACTTGAACAACTCAAATCATTAATTACTGCCGTTGAAGACGAATGCAATTGGCTCAATGTTTATCCTAAAACTTGAAGGGGGAATACTGTAGCGAGAAACTTATTTTATACAATTAGTTTATTTGTTTAAACGGATAATCAAACAGGGAGTGATTTTAAATGAAGGCTATGATCATTGAGAGATACGGGGAAAATGTTCCGTTAGTGATGACAGAACAACCAATGCCGAGTATCGGAGAACATGATGTGCTAGTGGAAATTCATGCAGCCAGCTTAAATCCTATTGACTATAAAATTAAGGAAGGGAAAATGAAATTCCTATTGAATTATAGGTTTCCTCTAATATTGGGAAATGATTTTTCCGGCGTTGTAGTCAAGGTTGGCAAACGGGTGAGTACATTTAAGATAGGTGATGAAGTTTATGGAAGACCCCGCAAAAACCGAATCGGAACATTAGCTGAATTTATTGCAGTTCATGAGGAAGATATTTGGCTAAAACCACAGAATTTAACCTTTGAAGAGGCGGCATCGATACCGCTGATTGGACTTACGACTTACCAAGCTTTTGTTGATACATTAAATCTTCAAAAAGACCAGAAAATACTGATTCATGCAGGTTCAGGAGGCGTAGGAAGTTTCGCTATCCAAATGGCCAAGCTGATGGGCGCTTTCGTTGCCACAACAGCAAGCGAAAAAGGCTATGAGTTGGTCAAATCGTTGGGAGCAGATCTCATTATTAATTATAAAAAAGAGAATTTTGAAGAAATGCTTACCGGATATGATGCTGTTTTTGATACATTAGGTGGAGAAGCCTTGGAAAAATCATTTCGCATACTGAAACCAGGCGGACAAATCGTATCCATCTCCGGCATGCCAAACGCAAGATTTGGAAAAGAAGCGAAATTGGGTTGGATAAAAACAACCATCTTATCCATCGTGAGCCGTAAGATTAAAGCCCAGGAGAAGAAGAGCCAAACGAGGTATCACTTCCTTTTTATGAAACCGAGCGGAGAACAATTGAAGGTTTTAAAGGAATTTATTGAAGGAGGTCATATTAAGCCTATTATTGATAAGGTGTATGCTATGAAAGATGCCGGGCAAGCATTTAATTACCTGGAAAGCGGAAGGGCTAAAGGAAAAGTAATCATTAAAATAAAGTAATTGAAGGAAATAGCAGGTTACGGTTGTAAAGCTGATCATCCTAGGACATAGGACCACAGAGAGATTGGCTTTCGAAATTATTATTTTTTTGTTACAGGGAAAGCTGGTGTTTTATGGAGATCATTGCATTTATTATAATCATTTTAGTTGCTTCTGTACTTCAGACAAGTACAGGATTCGGATTTTCAATTTTGGCTACTCCTTTTCTCCTTTTAATATTTGAGCCCATTGAGGCAATTCAAATAAACTTAATATTATCCTTAGTTATTTCTAGTGCATTAATAGTGAAAATTAGAAAGGATATCGATTTTGGAATCCTTAAAAGATTTGTGGCAGGAAGTGTTGCGGGTCTCCCCATAGGAATTATAATCTTCTTGTTAATCAATATAAATAGATTAAAGCTGGGTGTGAGCCTCATTATTCTAGTATTAACTATAATGCTCATTTTGAAGTTTCGAATTAACCAAAACAAGAAGAGAGATTTATTTGTAGGTGGACTATCAGGTGCATTCACAACAAGTATAGGTATGCCCGGACCGCCATTATTATTATATTTTTCAGGAACAGATACCCATAAGGAAAAATTAAGAGGTACTACACTTGCCTTTTATTTATTTATATACTTTATTAGTTTAATCATCCAAGTGATTGTCGCTGGAACAAATAAGACAATCTGGGTATCAAGTTTATGGGCGCTACCCTTAGTATTTGTAGGACTGTATTTGGGGCAACTATTATTTAAAATGATTAATCAAAATATTTTTCGAGTCTTTACATATATAATTTTATTATTTACAGGGATTTACTTGTTGATTGAGAGTTCGGGATTATTGTAAACAACCCTTCAACAAGAAATCCCGCTCTCTTCTGCAGCTTCTCCAAGAACTCCACTGGCGCTTCTTTTATCTTTATATCTTCACCCAGGAAGAGAAGCCAGTTTGTCATTTCGGTCATTTCCTCAGGCTTGTTCACATGGATAAAGGTTTTTAGAATAGCTGTGGCTTGGTATGGATCTGTATAGGAAATGGAAGCCTTTAAAGGATGGTGTTTTCTGTACTGTGCGATGGCTTTCGGGCCAAGTTTTAGGACAAGGTTGATTTCTTCTTTCTGCTTGCTTAGTTTTTCTAACATTTTTTTCTGACTCAGTCTCTTTGTTGGTTGGTAAGGTTGTATATCGGTGAGCTCGTCGACAGTGAATATTCTCTTCTTTTCTTCCTCTAAGTCTATGCCCTCCATTAGCCAAAGGCTCTTTTCATGATACAAGTGCAAGAGATAGATTGGATAAGACTTAGTTATGCTGTCTTCCTTGATGGTAATCCATAAATAGTTATCGATAAGCAGGTTTTGGATAAGCTTTTCTAACATGGGGTGGGGAAGATCCGTAAGCTCGAGCAAGTCAGGATTATGCGGGTTCGTTCCTTCAAAAAGCAGGATTTGATTTAAAAGGACAAGATCATTTTGCTGGTTTGTTGAGATAAGACCCAGTAATTTTTCAGCTAAAGACTGACGGCTTTTTAGATAGGGGAGCTGTGCATTTCTGGTGGCCATGAAGGCAATAAAAAGAGCTTTAACCTCATTGTCGGTAAACCGCACCCCAGGCAGGAGAGAGTTGTGCATGACAAAATACCCGCCATCCCTTCCAACTTCAGCGACAAGCGGCATCCCCAACGCCTCAATTTCTCTAATATCTCGAATGGCTGTAGAACGGGATATGCTGAACTCCTGCATAATTTCGGAGATGGTGAATTGAGAGCGGTTGTTGATATACCGCATGATGGTATTAATTCTTTCAACTTTTTTCATGAGCGCTCCTAAACAGTATCATTTTTTGACATGATTTAAGGTTATCATATACCTAGCAAGAGAAGATGACAACTCATTAAGAAAGAAGGAAGGTATGAATATGGCAAACTACGCTTTGGAAGAAAAAGAGGGCTTTATCGTTTTTGGTCTTGGAACGGAGCTTAAGAGCGATTACATGGACTATGTTGGCATTAACAAGGAAAAACAGGACTTTTGGCAGGCCGTCAGCCATGACGGAAGACTGGACACTTTAAAAGCTATGGCTTCCAATGACTATGTCTTTACCGTGAATGAAGCGGTGAATAATAAGATGATGTATTATGCCGGTGTTATGACGGATGAATCACTGCCAGCATCGGAAGGATCCAGGGTTATTCAATTCCCGGAGGGGGAATACCTGGTTGTTAAAGGGGAAGCAAGAACAGCGGATGAATTGAATAATAGTCTTGCCGGCATTGCTTTTGGTCAGGTTTTACCGGAAGTCAATCATGTTGCTTATGTTGGCGGGCCGAATGCAGCGGTTATGATGGGACAGCGAGACGGCTTAGTTTTCGGTGAAATGTGGATTCCTGTTGTAAGAAACGTTTAGGAGGAATGGAGTTGTCTTATATCGTTGATTTCAAAAATGTGTCTGCAGAAGGTTTAGAGTCTTCGCCTGTAGTTGAAGCTCTCGCTGGCTTGCGGGCGAATGAAGCTCGTTACTTTATGAACAAATATAAGCATGAGTTCACGGTTGTGCCTGCTAGTGAAAGCCAGGAGACGCTTGATTATGTCAACCGGATTTTGAAAGAGGAACGTGATATTGAGTTTGCGGCCAAGCCTTTAGAAACGTCGCGTTTTCAAGTGGAAAATATCCAATGGACCTTCGTCTTTTATGAGGATGGTCTAGGAGTCAACGTCATGTATACGGTTGATGACCCTAAGAAGCGGGCCGTCGGATTCAAGCTATCCGAGGGTATGGAGGTACCGAAGGAGCTGGAAGGGAAGTTTAAGTTTGCTAGACAGAAATCCAAGCTGGCTGGAACAATTCGAGGCTCGTTCTTCGTTATAAAAGGACAATATTAAAGAAAGCGGAATGAATCACAAGCTTCCGCCCCAAAAACCTGTACTGACAGCAGATGTCAGTACAGGTTTTTTTATTGGGTACATTCATGAATCGAATAAGTAAGCGTGTATTGTGCATATTCCTTTGTACTGCTGTTGTTGTAATATGTCGAAGTTTGTCATTTTGCTGTCATTAGGGGGTGATATACTTTCGGAGGAAAAGATGTTAGAAAAATTATGGAAACTACGGAGGCATATTATGACGAGCAAGCTTATTAGAAAACTCATATCTACAAGCTTAATAATGGCAATGTTTTTAACTTCAATCAGTGCCGTTTTTGGAGCAGCACCCACTTCCACGAAATCGGAATCGGATATTTCCGGTCACTGGGCGGAAGAACAAATCTCGAATTGGATGGATAAGGATTTCATTAAAGGATATGCAGATGGCAGCTTTAAACCAGATCATTCAATAACAAGAGCGGAGTTTATTGCTTTAATTAACCGTTCATTCGGTTTGACTGAATTAGCGGAGATTGCATTCAGTGATGTGAATTCGGACAGTTGGGAATACTCCGAAGTGAAAAAAGCAGTAAAGGCAGGATATTTAAACGGTTATGCAGATGGAACTTTCGGCGCTAGCAAGCCAATCAGCAGAGAAGAGGCTGCAGCGATTGCAGATCGGCTTCTAGATCTTTCTAATTCAGAAAGTGAAGCGACAGCATTTAATGATTCAAGCTCAATTGCGTCATGGGCTAAGGAATCCGTAGATGCGATTGTTGCTAGCGGGATTATGAAAGGCTATGAAGAAGACAATAGCTTCAAGCCGGCAAAATCGATAACCCGTGCAGAAGCGGTTGTTATGCTGGACCGCGCAATTAACGAACACACTGTCGTATATGATAAGGCAGGTACATATGGGCCTGCTGAGGGCGTCGAAACGATTAATTCAAATGTCGATGTTCGTGTTGCCGGAGTGACCCTGCAGAATATGGTTATTAACGGTGACTTATTATTAGGTGAAGGAATAGGAAATGGTGATGCATTTATAAACAATGTGACAGTCACAGGTACCGTAAACGTACAGGGCGGTGGAGAGAACAGCATCCATTTTAACAACTCCGTGCTTGTTGATATTATTATCGATAAGAAAGCTGGGACTGGCATTGTGCGCATCGTATCAGAAGGCTCGACAACTGTTGCATTAGTCGTGGTCAACTCCCCGGCAACAATTAGTCAGATGAATACATCGGGCAAGGGTTTCGCTAATGTGAATATTAGTGATGCGATTCCGCAAGGTTCGAAAGTAACTTTACTGGGTGCGTTCAATACAGTGAATGTAAGTGCACAGCAAATTCAAGTTGATATACCCGCAGGAAATATCGAAAATGTTAATGTAAATGCGGGCGCAACAGGGACAACTTTAAATCTTGCAGAGGGAGCGAAAATAAACGCCCTCATCCTTGATGCAGTAGTCAAGATCATTGGCAAAGGCACGATCGTAGCGGCAACCATTAACACTCCAGGCTCTTCATTCCAAACACCACCACAAACGACGGCACCAGTAACACCAGTAACACCAGTGACACCAGTAACACCAGTAACACCAGTAACACCAGAACCAACACCAGAGCCAACACCAGAACCAACACCAGAACCAACATCGGAGCCAACACCAGTGACACCAACACCAGAACCAACGCTGCCTCCTGTAGTGAAAAAGGGATCTGTTGCGGGAGCTGTTTACAGTAACATTTCGCCAACTGAGGCACTTACTTCGGTTACTGTAAGTGTCTACTCTGGAGTCGAAGGCAGCGGTACTTTTGTAGGTAGTGTTCAATCAGGCCCGGAAGGTGTATATCTCATAAGTGATGTTCCAGTTGGGAATTTTTATTTGATATTTGAGAAGACAGGATATCTGGACTTGACGTTTACCCCAAAGAACCAAACGGTTAGTGAAAATACGATTACCGTTACTTCCAAGGTGTATATGTACAGCAACATGGTGAAAGGGTATGTAAAAGATTCAAGCGGTGTCCCAGTAAGTAATATTATAGTCAGTCTGTACGATGATGAAGATGATAATGTGTATGATGAATATACGCTAACAGAAGATGATGGGGCCTTTTATTTCTATGATGTTCCGGCATCTGACCATTTATATGTAAGTCTATATTCAAGTACGTATGAGAGTTTTTCTAATTTAAAAGTAGACGCTGTTTCAACAAACGAAGCAAATGATATTGGAACTATTGAGTTTGATAGAAGCAAAGATAAAAGATTAAGCGCATTTGCTTTAAGCGGGATAACATTCAGCCCAGTGTTTTCTCCGAATGTAACGGATTATAATGCTAACGTACCTAATAGCGTTACAAGCACAATAGTATCAGCAACAACGATGAATCCTAATGCGACTATTGGTGACTATGATTTGGGTGAACAGCCCCTCCGTGTAGGGGAGAATGCGATTCAAGTATATGTAACCCCAGAGAGTAATGATTACTATACGATCTACACGGTTAGAGTTTATAGGGAACCAGCAGCAGAGCAAGTAATTGCTGTAGCCAAAATCGAGGCAGTTACGGATATGGCTTCTGCTGAATTAATTACAATTGATGATTTAAATACTGCCGCTGGCGGGGAGATAATAGCTGTTGTTGAAAACCTAGCCGATTATAGGGCTGCCATTGCAGCAGCAGGTGTTGGTGAGCTTAATTCATGGGATGATATTATTGATTTGATCTATTCGGTTGATAGTAATAAAGCAATTGCGAAAATCGAAGCCGTTACGGATGCCGCTTCTGCAGATTTAATTACATTACGCGATATACTGTATGCAGCAGGCAGAGGTGTTGAAGAAAATCTATTGGCCTATAGGTTAGCCATTGCGGCAGCAGCAGAGGGTACATTAAATATGTCTTGGAGAATTTATGAAATGGTAGAAAGAGTAGATATAGCTCAAGCTATAGCCAAGATCGAAGCCGTTACGGACACCGCTTCTGCGAATTTAATTACTATAGATGATTTATACACAGTCTCATATGATGCGGATGAGAATAATCTTGCCGCATATTTGGAAGCCATTATAGCTGCTGCCGAAGGTGAATTGGATACGTCTGAGGAAATTAGAGCTATGATACGAAACATAAACGATTCTATTACTAACTAAAGTGTTGGTGAAAAATGCCCTCTAGGCGATTAAGCCTAAGGGGCATTTTTATGAATAAATAGACTTATAAGCTATTTCAACTCATTTCTGCTATTATTGAAAATAAACAAAAAATAAAACAATACGAGGCTGCCTGTTGTGAATTACTCCATGTCTTTATCAGCCCTGCTGATGGCCGCAACCTGCTGTTCATTAGTCATGTGCTATCTCTCTTGGAAAAGAAGAGAATTTCCCATTGCGATTACTTATGGACTAGGCATGTTAGCTGGTTCCTTCTACACATTTGGGTATGCTTTTGAAATAACAAGCACCACTCTGGAACAAATACGCTACTGGTTGCGAATCGAATACATGGGTATACCATTTGGTTCAACCATATGGATTATTATGGTGCTGCAGTATACCGGAAGGCAAGCACTTATTCGTAAACCGATGGTTGTTTTGCTAATGATTGTGCCTGTGCTTACATTGGTTGCTCACTATACGAACGAGTGGCACCATTTATACTATAGGAGCATAACGATTGATTTGTCAGCGGGTTTCCCGCTGGCTCATTTGGTTATAGGACCCATGTATATCGTTCATATTGTCTATTCTTATATCTTTTTTATCATTGGCATGGGTTTGATGATCCAGATGTATCGGAAAGAAACGCCTCATATGAAGAAGCAGATTGGCTTTATGATGATTGGCTCCCTCGGTCCATTTGGGTTTCCGATTATACATTTAAGCGGTGTTTTGAAGCTGCCCATCGACATTTCACCGTTCGGTTTTATTTTCTCGGGTATTTTTTTTATGTGGGGAATCTATCAGTTCAACATGCTTAGACTTGCTCCTCTAGCGTTGGAGAAGGTGTTCGAATCGATGCAGGATGCAGTCATTGTAATAGATCTTGATAAACGTATTACAAGCTTTAACCGATCGGCAAGTCAGCTATTTGAAAGTTTACATAACAAGAGAGTACTTGGACAACCGGCGGCTGACATTTTCTCGCGTTATCCGGATGTGTTGGATACATTTATGCAAGCTGCGCCTTCGAGTTATAAATTCAAAATTTCAGGTACATCCAAATCCCAAGATAGAACCTACAATGCTCATTTGACAATGATTAATGATCGAAAGCTCAAGCAGGTTGGCAAAATGCTTATGTTAAGCGATATTACGGATACGGTTCTTTATGAAGAAAAATTACGCGATAATGCAAGTCAGTTGGCGGAGTTAAATAGTTTTAAAGATAAAATGTTTAAGGTGGTCGCTCATGATATCCGTGATCCCCTTGCTTTACTCATTAACTTAATGGAAATAATGGAAGAGGATCTGCAGACTGATGGTCAAATTCATAATGAAATCGTTCAGGAGATGGGACGGCAGGTCAACAATACTTTTACATTAGTAGAAGGATTGCTGGATTGGTTTAACAGTCAGAAGGGGGGCATGGTGTTTAACCCTGTTATAAGGGATTTAGCCCACACCGTTCAGACTAATGTTCAATTGATGCAGGTCCGCAGCGACAGTAAAAATATCTCAATCCTGACCGACATATCGAAAGACTTATATGTTTATGCAGATAAAGAAATGTTGGATTTAATTATCCGCAATTTACTATCTAATGCGATAAAATTCACCCCGTTAGGGGGAAGCATTCGATTAAATGCCATTCATGCTAATGGTGAAATCATCGTTTCCATCAGCGATTCAGGAGCAGGCATCTCAGCTGAACAAGCTGATTCCTTATTAAGGGAGGACTACCTGGTATCTTCTCTTGGCACAGCTGGCGAGCGCGGTGTCGGATTGGGGCTTACACTCTGCAGAGAATTTGTTCGCTTGAATGGAGGGCGAATTTGGTTCGAAAGTACGCCAACTTACGGAACGACCTTTTATTTCTCGCTTCCTGCTTCATCATAGCTTCTTCTTCATTTATTAATCGGGGTCTTAGGAGAGAATCATATGAAGGTTGTTATTATCGATGACGAAAAGGCCATGCATTTAATTATGACACGAATGCTAGCTAAGATTGATCAAGTAGAAATTGCAGGCATATTCCATGAGACGTCGGCGGCATATTCTTATTTGGTGAACTACGAAGTGGATATGGTTTTCATAGATGTTAATATGCCTAAAGAAAGCGGTCTTGAGTTTGCTCAGAGGTTAATAGAAAGCGGCAGACAGATGAAGCTCGTGTTCGTTACTTCCCATAAGGAATATGCACTGCCTGCATTTGATGTCTATGCCTTTGATTATATGGTGAAGCCCGTTAACCAAGAAAGACTTCAGCGTACCGTCCATAGGGCACTTTCCGAAATGACGTCTAACCCTGTACCGGTTGAACAGAACCCGTCGTCTACTAGCGTCATGTTCTATTGTCTGGGAGGAATGGAGATTCGAAGTGATGAGAATGTATTGGTCAAATGGAAGACTAGCAAAAGTGCGGAGTTGTTCGGTTATTTATTAATACAGAAAGGCAGACTTGTATCGAGGGCTAGAATCATCGAGGATCTATTTGGCGATATGCCTCAGAAGAATGGCGAAACTTATTTGAACACGACTGTCTATCAACTGCGCAAATTATTGGGCAGCCATGGACTCAAGGAGAGCCTATATTCCGACAGTAATCATTATGGGTTAAATCTTAACCATTTAAATGTGGATAGCGTTAGATTTGAAGAAGGATATAAACAAATGATAATTGTAGATGATGCTAATATTGAACAGGCACTGGAGCTTGAACAACTCTATACCGGCCAATTATTCGGAGACCGTGCCTACCCTTGGGCGTGGAGTGAGGTCGAACGATTATCGGCCATGTATACGGCTTTTACCCATCGGTTGTGTGACGCTCTATTAACCAGAGGCGATATACAAACGGCCATCCAGCTATTAAAGAAGTTAACTTTCCAGAATGAGCTGGATGAAGGAACCGTAAAGCTGTATATGAGAGCTTTGGCTTTTATGAAGAATAAAGAAGCATTGGAACGACATTATCACCAATTCACGGAAACGCTCGAGAAAGAGCTTGGAATAAGCCCATCCTCTGCCGTTACAGCTTTATATGTTGAACTGAGTACGGGGCTGGATAAGTATTATACAGACTAGCAGATTCGAAAGCATATTTTATTTAGATGAATGGACAAAAGCCCATTAAGATTTCATTAAGAATTATCATCTAAAATTCCGCTAGAATAAAGTGATGTGGTAATGAATCATAAAAAAAGAAGGTAGGTAGAGATGCAATCATGATGAAGAAATCTTTTATCTGGTGTATGGTATTGGCACTTATAGTAACCTCCATGGTATCGTTTGGCATCAGCACGAGTTCAGCGAAAGCAATGGACGAGTTCACCGACTTAAAGGACCTGGATGCAGCGACGAAGGCCAAGTTTGATGCCCTATTAACTGCGGGTATCTTCAACGGTGTCTCTGATAACACTTTTGGGCTGAAAGATAACATGAATCGGGCTCAGTTCGCCAAAGTGGCGGCCCTTATTTTTAACCTGGATGTCGACCATGATATCAAGGGATCTTCTTTCCATGATGTAAAGTCGGACGATCCGGCAAACGGCTATGCATTGCCTTATATTGAGGCGATGAAAGCAGCAGGGATAACGGAAGGCATGGGAGAAGGCATCTTCAACCCGGCGGGCGACGTGACCAAGGAGCAATTAGCGACATTTCTGGTTCGCGGATTGGACTTGGATATAGAAGGAGCACAGACCCCAGGCACTGACGATCCTACCGTCTCAGACTGGGCGAAAGGTTACGTCCAGTTGGCTATCCAGCATAATTTACTAACTAACAATCCAGAGGGTACGTTCAGCGGCAGGGAAGAAGCAGATCGGGAGCTGCTCGCTATCGGAGCTTACGAATCTGCCAAAACATTCGAAGAAACTACTCCTCTAGAGGTATCTGCGGCGGATTTTGCTGCGGGTAACAAACTAAATCTAACATTGACGGCGGGAATCGATGCAGACTCCATCGACCTGTCCAAAATTACGATCAACGGCGTGCCGCTTAATCCGAAGTTGGACAGCTTCATATTGTCCGAGGATAACAAGACGATCGTTATTACTTTGCATAACGGATTCCAGCTAGATACGTCCAGAACGCCGGTCATTGATACAGATGGCCTTAAGACGATATTTGGCAACGAGGTGAAGAATGAGGGAAGTAATCTGATCCCAGTTACGATAACCGAGGCTCCGATCAGGAAACCGGAGACTACTTATACGCCATCTACACCGGAACCGACACCAACCCCAGAACCGACTCCAGAACCAACGCCAGAACCAACGCCAGATCTGGAGCCGACACCAACCCCAGACCCGAATCAAGAACCGACTCCAGATCCGAACTTGGACCCGAATCAAGAACCGACGCCAGATCCGAACTTGGACCCGACGCAAGAACCGACATCAGATCCGAACTTAGACCCGAACGCTAGCTTTTAATCAGATTTTGCGGCTGTGGCAGATTGTTAATGAACAATCTGCCACTTAGCCATCATATGGCATAATCATTTTAACTTTCATTCCGTGAGCTTAGCTGCTTTTTTGGAAGCCTTATTTGGAACAAGGTTTCTTTATAAGAATCGCTGCTCAGACTTATACTCCCCTGATGAGACTCCGCGATCTCACGTACGATAGATAATCCAACACCGTGTCTTCCTTCATCAATATGAAAGCTACTTTCAAAAATGCGTCCGTAATTTTCAGGCGCGATTCCTCTGCCTCGATCTTTAACGACAATGTAAACCGCCTTTTCCTTCTCCGTTAGTCCAACCCCGAGGAACTGTCCTTCATTTCCATGTCGGATGGCATTGTCCAGTAAATTGCGAAGAGCTCTTTCGATAAGAGACTTATCCATATCAATCATCACGTCTGTATCGGGTATGTTTACTTCGATTGTGAAGCCTTGGCCATCCAATATCATCATGTAATCCGCAACGATCCTTCGCATCATTTCGGACAAGCTGTGCGAAGTGAAATGAAGGTTTAGACAATCTTCCTCCTGTTGTGAGATGTTAAGCAGTTGATCTAGCAGATTATCCATATAACGAGATCGCTGTAAAATGATTCTCGCGGCATGCTGAAGTTTGTTCTCATTATTGTAGGCGCCGGCGCGAATCGTTTCAGCATAACCCAGAATCATGGTCAGCGGCGTTCGCAAATCGTGAGAAAGATTGGAGAGCAGCTGCTTGCGACGTTTTTCGAATTGTTTGATTTGATCGGTCTGACTTTGAATTCGATACGCCATCTCATTGTAATGCTGGGTAAGCTGTCCAATTTCATCCTTTGACTTGTCTTGGAGTACGATCGCTTCACTTCGAATATTGACTTGATTAAGTGCTTTGTTAAGCTTGCCGATGCGTCGATTAAAAGAGGAGAAGAACCATATGGATAAAAGGTACGGCACTAGAGCAGCTAGTAGGAAGGGCAAAATTAAAGTATAAATGACCTTATTCGTGCGCGCATAGAAGAAGTATTGTCCATCTTGCATTGCTTCGCTGGGCAAACCTAAGAGCAAATAATAGGACAGTCCATTCTGATTCAGGGAATAAACAAGAGTTACCGGTTCGTTCATGCCCCAAAGGTTATTGGGCATATTCATCATACGATACGCCAATTGCGTGAAGTCATAACGCTCAGATTGCCCTAGAGTATCATAGATAACAGTCCCATCGGATGCAATCCATTCCAGACGCAGGTCCGGGTGTTGATTACGTACGGAATCCAGCAGCGGTTGAGAACTATCTTTGTCGAAAGCGCTTTGCCGATCAATTAAATTCAAAGTCTCATGCGAAATGGCATTCAGCTTGTTCAAATTGTAGCCTTTGACCCATATCGAGCCTACAACGTTAGAAAGTAAAATAAACAGTACCAAACTGCTCACTGCGCCGATCAGCATAATAAGCCAAAGCTTCGTACGACCCTTCATCGTCGGTCACCTGAGAATCGATATCCGATTCCACGGACAGTATTAATATGCGGCGGAGAATGAGGCGTGTCATCAAGCATTGTACGAAGCCGATTAATAAAAACACTTAAGTTATTAGTGTCATAATTTTCATGCTTCCAAATATGTTGGTATATTTCCCTTCTGGTCAGAGTGCGATCGGGATTGGTCATGAATAATTGTAAAAGTCCGCATTCAATCGCAGTTAATGGATGTCGCACATCGCCATTGTGCAGCACTAAATTATTTACATCAAGTACCAAATTGTTCAATCGAATGAAATTAGACTGATGCGACGCATCGGAGCTATACCTTCTAAGCTGAGCTTGAACACGGGCAACCAGCTCTATTGGACTAAATGGTTTGGTAATATAATCGACGGCTCCTAATCCTAGCGTGTCTACTTTATCCTGCAGCTCTCTTCTGGCGCTAAGTGCAATAACGAGCATTTTTGATTTTATTTCCCGCAAATAGTGAAGTACCTCGAAGCCATTGCCATCATCCATCATTAAGTCCAAAATCATTAAATGAATGGAATGCTCTCGAATCCGCTCAATCGCCTGCTGCCCTGATTGGGCTTCTATAATTTCCAAGTCGGTACGCTCCAAGTGAATACGAATTAGCGTACGAATGTCCTGCTCGTCATCAACAATTAGAATTTGATTCATTTTTTCACCTGCTCTTTTCATGTAAAAAATGTCTCTTAATCAATCATATTAAAGCCAGCAGGGAATAAATAAAAGAATAATATCTAGAATTGTAAAAAATATTAGATTTCTAGCTCCTGTTAAATAAAAAACGGAGGCCTGTATAGACGTTTCAGTACAAAAGAATCTATTTTTGTAAAGCAAGATTTGATAGAGTAATTTGATAGAAAGGAGGACTAATGATGAGTCATGCTAGAAATTTCATTATTTTTTTATGGCTGGCCTTAGCCGCATCGTTTATCCGAAACATAGGTTTATCTGATGGACTTTCCGCTATATTCAGTTCGGCTTTTCTTATTTTTATTGGCCTCGTATTAGTGGGAATAACTTTTCTGTATCTCATGCTTCGCCAATGGCTTAAGGTGAAAACTGCGGTTGAGCCAACACCGAGTTTTGTGAAATTTCGCAAAATCTTGAGATTTGTACCGGTCATTCCGACAATACTATTCTTTGTGTTTGCCTATAATACGGAATACGGAGATTATGTGAAAATGTATCGGGATATGAATCCTACCCCAATGGAGCGCTTTTTGGATTCATTAGGGAGTACGCTGAATTTGACATTTATTTTTTATGCGCTTTTCGAACTGATTTTATTTACGTTACTATGGAGGAAGCGTAAGGAACAAGCAGTATCATGACAGCTTTGGAGATTGTACTTGCATTTGTGGCGCTGCATATTATGGTGGCGGCTATAATGGCGGTTTTCCCGAGAGATGAGGTTATGAGAAGCAAAACAGGAATATCCTCCTACACCCCAGCGCCCATGACCGTGGGAGATTACTTTTTTAATGGGCTGGTCCTGCTACTTTCAGGAGGGGGACTGTTTATGGAATACATAAACGAAAAGATTACAAAGAGACGTTGGTGGTGGCGGGTTGGTATTCGAAGCGCGGTCATCCTCGGTGCGATTGTAATTGCATTTATAGCTGGTGTGCTTGGTTCCATTTTTAGTGAGTAAGTGAGAGTGAATACAGAGGTCGACGCCTGTTGTTATCAAAAAAGACTTATCCATGGTTTTATCGTAATATGGATAAGTCTTTTCTATTGGGTCAAGACAGCACGACCTCTAAAACCTTCGCCAGCGCTTGCAGTTGTGCCCAGCAGATGATGGCTGAAACGGCAAAAATGAGTGCAAAGACTAGAAACAAAAACAATTTCATAATTTGTTTCCGTCTTCCATCTGGTTGTTTGCGGATTCTGTTGGAAGAGCTGTTTAGCGGCTTAATCATAACCCGTATACCAACCGCGCAGGCAGCAGCCAGAATGATAAAAAGCATTAGGGTAGCAAATCGTTCGGCAGCGAAAGCAATCAGAGCTGTTCCTTTAGAACCAGGGTCTGTGTCCAGAAACCAATGGCAGAAGGCAACGACAGAAAGAGAAAGAAAGAACAACACATAGACCGATGTCCATATTCGGTCGAACAGCTTGAAAAAGGGTCCCGGTGGATTTCTTTTCTGCTCCCGGCGAACCCGGCGCGCGGCGTTTCTTCGGTCAATCATAGCCCTTTTGGATTTCACGGCTTCATCTTACCCATCGATGTGTACACTCCTCTTATATTCGCTTTTCTTTAAAAAAGGGAGGCCGCCTCGCGGCGAGACTGGCCTCCGTTTATTTTAGCTTTTTATTGCACATTTCGAAAGAATGTTCGAATATCGCTGATCATTAAGTCAGGCGCGTCAATGGACTCTATGAATTGAATTTCTCGGAAAATGCTTTAATTTTATCCACGAAAATCCCCTTCAGTTGATCGGAGCCTTCCTTTGGTGCAGCGTAAGCCTTATAGCCACCGAACGATTCCATGCATATAGCGGCTTCTCTTAGATCGGCAGGAATATTCCGCTCAAATATTTCTTCTGTTTCCTTTGGCTTCTCATTGCAAATAAAGTATCCCATTTTCTTGACCAAAAGTTGTTGATGGTTTTTTTTGATAAAGTCGCGAATTGGCTTATACATTTTTCCGTCCCGAACTCCAGCGCCCAAAATTAGAATGTCGAAGTTTTCGATGTCGGGCTTCTCCGTTTGAATATCGCAAATCGTACAATTCGAAATTTCTTCTGCCAGAACTTTTATGCATTGCTCGGTTGCTCCTGTTTTCGTAGCGTAGATAGCTAATACGGCCATTTTGACTCATTCCTTATCGTTTAATGTTTGAATTAAGTTGGTGAATTTGCTCCTCTAGTACGATACTTGCTTTGTTTAGGAATTGCGTAATGAGCTCAAGATCTTCATCCGAATAAGAGGAAGCCAGCTTGACCATTGCTGCGTGGAGCTGAAGGTACGTAGCACTGACGTCTTCTTTATCCTCATATAGAGGAACGATAATCACTTTTCGACGGTCATGAGGGTCTTGTTGCCTGCGCACGAAGCCGTTTTTCTCCAGTCTGTCAATTAAGGAGGTAACGCTGCCTGTTGTGAGCCCGGTTAGTTTGGACAGCTCGCCGGCGGTGACGGGGCCTTTCTCATGAAGGATGTCGATAGATAAAAAGTCATTATTGTAAAGTCCCAGGGAAGCAGCTACACGTTGCTGGTAAAGAACCGTTCTATTTCCTAATCCGCGCATGTTCATCGTAAGCTTTTCTTGTTGCTCTGTGGGCTGTTCTTGTCGAGTGCTTAGCAAACGATAGTCCTCCTTCAATTTAAATAAATCTTGACCATCAAGATTCTTTATAGTCAAGATATATGAATTCGCTTTTGAAGTCAAATGGTTCGACCTATTTGTGTTACGTATCATCGCTAGTGGTAAAGCAGAAAGTTGAGTTGAAGGTGAAAGCAGTGATGCAAAATTTACGAGTGGGAGCTTAATTGCTCAATACATATTGAATGCTGTATACCTCTCGTGAGAGAATAGTCAGCAACTGCTAATTCTCCTCAGTATGATTGAGGGGATTTTTGCATTTCTGCACAAGCAGAACAATCAAGTATCAATATTGATCCCGTTGTATATACTGAGTATATACGATGAGGCGGAGGTGTGATAAAATGAATCAAAGACCTCAAAGTCAAGGAGGATTTTCCATGTCGACTACTGTGCAGAAATGGGGAAACAGTCTAGGTATTCGTATTCCAGCTCATATTGCTGAAAGGATTGAGGTTCGCCAAGGAACCGAAGTTGATTTGATCATAGGTGATGATCATACACTCACCGTGGTTCCCAAAAAGAAAAAGCCAACCTTGGAACAATTGTTAGCGCAATGCAAGCCGGAAAATCGTCACGACGAAATCGATTTCGGCAGAGAGGGGAAGGAATTATTTTAGATGAGTGCAGACCGGGGAGATCTAGTATGGATTAATTTTAACCCTCAAGCCGGCCACGAACAAGCAGGAAGAAGAGCTGCCATTGTGTTGTCACCAGCAGCATTCAATCAGACGACAGGCTTTGTTTCGGTTTGTCCCATCACGCATACAGTCAGAGGATGGGGATTTGAAGTATCGATGCCGGATGGATTGGTTTTTGAGGGGGTCATTTTAACGGATCAAATTAAAAATCTGGATTGGCGAGCTCGGCGTATAGATGTCGTCGGTAGGGCTCCCGATGAAGTAGTCAATGAGTGTCTGGATAAAATACGTACATTCTTGTAAGTCGGCTCGTCCCTGCCTATAATTGGATGTATATCGCATTAAGTGGATCAACCGACGACTGCAGCGAAAATAAAGAAGCTGTCACCAGTACAATACTGTCGACAGCTTGCATCTTCCTTATTTCAATGCAGTAGCGTCATTACTTCGTAAGTACAATATCGAATAAAGTGACTTCGCCCTTTTTGTCGTTTAAAATAATGCCGTCCATGTCTGTAACATTGATCTCGAAGGTATTGTAAACAGTTTTATTTTTACCGCCAAAAGCAACAGCATTGAGAGAAATAATTTCTTCTAACTTGTTCCCGTTTTCATCCGTCGAAGATACAGTGTACGCAACATCGACATATCCATAGTTGGAAACAGCCTTTCCCTTAACTTTCTTATATTCGCCGTTTAAGGGGATATATAGTGAGTTGCGAGATGAAAGTTTATTAAGTGCTTCAAATATGCCGCTATTGTCTACAGTAAAGGATGCTTCCTTTCCATAAGCCAAAGAACCGCTCAATTCGAGGTCTTTAATGTCAATCACGGTTCCGTTAGCGATTGTATGCGAAGCAGAGTCATCAGGCGAATTTACAGTGATTGTTTTCGTTTTATCATCCCAATCCACTACTGCACCGACAGCCTCAGCTACCGCTCTCAGTGGTACATAAGTAGAACCTTCATAAGAGATAGGTGTTAACTTAGCGCCTTTTTGATCTCTAGGCGTCCACTGCTCCCCATCAACTACGAACTTAATATCATGATTCAAATTAGCTTGGATTTTTTGAAGTCCGCTTGCAGCGAATACAGTTGATACCCCAAGCACCAATACTGTACCCATAGCCATTACAAAAGATAAAGATTTCTTCATTTTCTTACCTCCAAAATATGATATAATTCCCAATCAGACTCCTAATATTATACAAAGACTATCGATATAATCAAGGAATCTGAGAGCTTCTCTAATGATTATCGTTCCAATGATCTATACAGTATCCGAGTATAGCGGGTCTAAAGTATGAATGGGCGAATATGCCTAGGCACATCTCAGGAGATGTGCCTTTTCGTATTAAATCTCAGCCTCAAGACGGATAAAGTTTCCATCCAAAGCCAGTGAAATAAACCGAGATACTCAAATAAACTAATGATAACGATAAAATCACTTTTTATCAGACGGAGAGGATGATGATGAGGTGGAGAAAGTTATTGACGTACGGGGAATTAGCAAGGTTTATGAGAAAAGAAAGACGAAAGAGAAGATCCACGCCGTTCGTGATGTTTCTTTTCATGTGAATCGCGGGGAGGTTCTCGGTTTATTAGGACCCAATGGCGCAGGGAAAACATCGACGATCAAGATGCTCTGCGGGCTGTTAGAAACGGATGCCGGTTCTATTTACATAAACGGATTGGATATTGGAAAGAAAAGACTCAAAGCTCTAGAGCATATTAGCGCTGTTTTAGAGGGGAACCGGAACTTATACTGGCGTCTTACCGTTCGGGAAAACTTAGAGTACTTCGCGGGCAATCGGGGTTACTCTCGTAAGGAAGTGTCTGATCAAGCGTACAAATTGATTGAGCAATTCGGCCTTAAGGAGAAGGAGAATGAGCTTGTTAATGGATTATCCCGTGGGATGCAGCAAAAGCTGGCAATCGCTGTAGCGCTGTTAGCGAATACCGATGTTATTCTGCTGGATGAGCCGACGCTCGGTTTGGATGTTGAGGTTAGTTATGAATTGCGCAATATATTAAAAACGATAGTTAAGGAAGAAAAGCGCACCATTATTATTAGTTCGCATGATATGCCCGTCGTTCAAGAGCTGTGTGATCGTACCATTATTATTAATAAAGGTGAAGTCGTCATTGACGATAGGGTTGAAAATTTGCTTAAGCTGTTCGAAACAAGGGCCTACTCGATTAAATTGGGTGAAAAATTAAGCGCAGCACAGGAAAATAAGCTGTTAAGCAGATTCCCTTTAAGCACTTATAAAGCAAGCTCCCATGAAACGATCGTGGAAGTGAATTTAGAGCATGGCCAGGACATTTACGAGCTGTTCGATCTGCTGAAAGAGGAAGGAACGATGGTGGAAAGTATTGATCGTATAACGATCGACTTCGAGCAGGTGTTTATTCGGATTGTAAAGGGAGGGAAAGCTAATGAAATGGCTCCGCTTATTCTCTGCTAACTTCCGTAAGGAGTATATTGAGTTAAAACGTTATTTGCCGAACACTATTGCGTTAGTATTCACCTTTTATATTATATTTCTGGCTGCTTTTTTTGGCATTATGTTCATCGGCGATCCAGCCAGCTTTGATATGAATGTCCAATATTCCATTGTAAGTGTAGTTTTTTGGAGCTTAACAATGATGACGATGAACTTCATTGGATTCTCGGTAATAACAGAAGCGACGCGCGGAACGTTAGAACAAATCTATATGTCTCCCATGGGTGTGTGGAAAATTATGCTTACGCGGATTATCGCTCAATTCGGCTTGCAATTTGTTGTTATGGTGCTCTTGCTGTTTGGCGCGATGCTCACCTCCGGGCAGTGGTTAAGCCTTAACCCAATGACGACGATTCCGATCATGATATTGACTATGGCAAGCATGGTCGGTATTAGCTTTATGATTGCTGGTTTAGCTATTATCGTCAAACAAATTCAAGCGTTCCTGCAGATTTTTCAGTTTGTGCTGATGGGGCTGGTGTTTGTTCCGTTAACGGCAGTTCCGTTTCTGGCATTCGCTCCGTTCGTCAAAGGAGTCAATATGGTAAGAACGGTCATGATGGACGATTTGACGTTGGGGCAATTACCATTGGCGGATTATGGGGTGCTAGTATTAAATTCAGTAGTCTATCTGATTTTAGGAATCGTTGTTTTTCATTATTGCGAGAAAATAGCGATGAAGAAGGGACTTCTCGGACAGTACTAGCTTTTTTGTGGCAAAACGAAAACTATGAAGACTTATCTTATTAAATAAGATGGGTCTTTTTCTTTTTCTAAAGAAGCAACTTCTTATATTCCCATGTTTATTATCAAATACTAAACAAGATCTTTGCTTTATCTGCTGCCTACGTATAACTGTGTTTCCGCTAAACCTTGGAGGTGCTCCATGTCAAACAAAAGAAGCTGGACGTTGGGGTTGTTCGTCATTGTTCTTGTCTTTGGTTATTTTATAGTTCAGTTCTTATCTTCTACGCAAAAGATTGGTTACCTGGTCGAGCAAATGGAACAAAGCAAGGCAGAGGATACAGGAGGTAAGCATGTTGTGCTTATTGCCCAAGAGGTCGACAATCCCTTCTGGAGAATGGTGGAGACGGGTGCAAAAGAAGCTGCGGAGCAGCTTGGTATGAAGATCGATTATATGGGGCCTATTCGCATCAATCCTGGTGAACAGATCAATCTTCTGGAGAAATCGATTGCGGCGAAGCCAGATGCGATATTCGCGCAAGGGATCAATAATCAGCGATACAAGCTTCTAATAAGCCAAGCTATAGATCAAGGGATTCCCGTGATCACCGTAGATGCGGATGAGCCGATGAGCCGGCGGCTTGCTTATGTGGGAACAGATAATTGGGAAGCAGGCGAACGAATGGGCGAGCTTGTAGTGAAGGACACTGGCGGGGCAGGTCAAGTAGGTGTCATCATTGGGAGCGAGCTTGCGGACAATCAGCAGCTTCGTCTTGAGGGCTTCCGTTCTGTTATTCGGAGTTCGCAAGGCATATACATTGCAGCTGTCCGCTCATCGAATATTTCACGGCTTCAAGCTGCGCAGCAGACCGAAGTTATGATGAACCAGTATCCGAGCATTACGTCGATAGTTGGATTAAGCTCATTAGATGCTATTGGGATTGTGGAAGGACTGGAAGCGACGGGAAGAACGGATGTCAGCGTATATGGGTTTGATGATTTAGAGGAGACGAGGCAGGGAATCGCCATAGGAGCTATAGCAGCTTCCATTGTTCAACAGCCCCAAGAGATTGGACGCCAATCCGTGCTTGTGCTGTCGGAATTTTTCAAGAGCGGCTCCATTCCCGTTCAGTCCTTCACCAAAACGGATATTTTGGATAAAAACAATTTGAAAGCAAGCGTGAGCAGCCCATGAATATACGCAGAATGCTGTTCATCGTCATTCCAGCGCTTTTTATTTTAAATAACGCTGTTGCCTATTTTATTTTTGACAGCGGACGGACGGTGCAGCAAAGCTACAATGTAATGCTGGATCGGGTTTTATTGTATAAGCAAATCGCTGAGCAGACGCAAGGGAATCTTCGAGCCCTTAATACATACTTATTAGATCGGACGGAGAACAGCCGCCAGTCATATACCAGTCAGAGGGAGGAGCTCACGCATTTGCGGGAAAGCTTGTCTGCGCAGAGAATGACGATTCCAACTACTGATCTTACAGTCCGAAGCTATCGAAATATGATCGATACTTTTATAGCGCAAGAAGCTGTTGTCATCGAGGCTTTGAACGGACAAGAGCCGCTGGCATACGCGGCGTACTATGAAGAGGCTGAACGGACAGCTGCGTTTGTTTCGGAGGAAGGGTATCATCTGATTGATGTGGAGCTCAGTTATTATCAGCCCTTCTACAGACAAATTCTTATCCAGACGGATATGATGAATGATTGGGGCGTGGCGATCCTTATCTTGAATACGCTCATAAGCATCGCGTTTGCTTATTGGATTTCCTTGCGTATTACGGTGCCAATCAAGCAGCTGGCTTCAACTGCTCGACAAATTTCAGATGGCAATTTACAAGCCTCCCCTCCGCCGATAAGCGAGCATAATGAGTTTGGCATATTGTCTAAAGCCTTTGTAAGGATGCAGGACAACTTGAGGCAGTTCATTATGAAAGAGAAGGAAAGTCTGGAGAAGGACAAGCTAGTCAAAGAATTGGAGCTGGAGGTTTTGCAAAATCAGATTAACCCTCACTTTCTTTTTAACTCTTTGAATGTCATATCCAAGCTTGCCTTAATTGAGGGCGCCGAGAAAACGAGTGATCTTACGGTATCCATGTCAAACCTTCTTCGATATAATCTTCGAAACCTGGATCGTCCAGTGATGCTTAGGGATGAGGTCGAGCATGCTAAAGAATATTTTACGATCCAGCAGGCTCGCTTCCGCGATCGGATTCAGTTCGAAACGGATATTGATGAGAGTGGCTTGGATGTCTATGTTCCAGTGCTAACCCTTCAGCCGATACTAGAGAATGTGTTTGTTCATGGGATAGAGGGTATGGAGGAAGGCGCTGAGATTAAGCTGGCTATTGCGCGCGAGCAAGACGAGATGAGGATTTCCATATCAGATAATGGGGTCGGTATGAGTGAGCAGGTCCGCCATTCGCTGCTTGATCTCAGGTCCGAGCCTCTTCACAGCGAACGAAAGGGACAGTCTACCGGATTAGGGACGCGCAATGTGTTCAGACGGCTTGAACTATTTTATGGAAGAAACAATCTTATAGATATTCATAGTGAGCCGGGTCAGGGGACGACTGTTCTTATCCGGATTCCAGTTGCAAGGAAGGAGGATGGCGATGTATCGCTTACTGATCGCGGATGATGAAGCTTTGGAGAGAGAAGGCATTGAATGGATCGTTACTCGAATGATGCCGGATACGTTCGAAGTTGTTCATGCGGAGAATGGACGTGCGGCTATTCAAAAGGCGGATGAATATCGGCCGCATATTGTGCTGATGGATATTCGGATGCCTGGTATTCAAGGGCTTGATGCGTTAAAAGAAATTAAGGCTCAAAACCCGCAGATTAAGATGGTTCTAGTTACAGCCTATGAGCAATTCGAATATGCCAAAGAAGCTCTTTCTTTGGGGGTGAAGGAGTACCTCATCAAGCCAGCCAAACGGGACCAAATTGTCGCTGTTCTCCAGCGCCTCACAGCTGAGCTGGATCAGGATCAAAAAAAGCGAGACGAAGAGTTCGCCATGCGCGATAAGTTCTTCCAGCTGCTCCCGCTGGCTGAGACGGAAATGGCATTGGTCTTTATGTCAGATCAAGTGAATGAGACCGAGGTGGAGTACCTGGCTGATATCCTTGAGCTTTCCTTAGACAAGGGGTGTGCGCTTGTGCTAACCTCGCCGGAATTTGAGTATAACTCCAAGCAACAATTAGGCATCGACAAGAAAAGAGTTTATGATACGGTAAAAATCTTCGCCAAACAATTTATTAGGAATAGGGTTGGTTGTGTCGTCAGCTCCTTGATTCATAGCCATATGGTCATTTTTCTTCTCGAAAAGGAAGAAGTCAAGAATGAGGTGTTGAGGGAAGAGGCTCAATTTCTTGGCGCTAAGCTTGTAGAGATGCTTCACGGGCAGCGCAGTATTGACGCTAATGTGGGCATCGGGTCCGTTCAAATGAATGTAGAAGGCATTAGAAGGTCTTATTTTGAAGCCATTTTCGCATCGACATATCCTAAAAAGTGGGGAAGCCACTGTTCTTTTGAGGACTTGAACAAGCTCGCAACTGGAGGGGAGCGGGATACAGTTGATTCCCTTATCGCCAGCCAACTAAGCTCTGAACGAACTTATGTGGAATTGGCAATCCAACGAATTCGTGAGGAGCGCGAACAGCGAACATCGGGTGTTCTAGAAAATGCAATCACATTCATTCAAGAGAAATTTCGCGAGGAGCTTTCTCTCGAAGATGTAGCGGAGCATGTCCATTTGAACCCGTATTATTTCAGCAAAATATTCAAGCAGCAAACGGGGGAAACCTTCATTGATTATGTGACAAGACTGCGGATCGAGAAGGCCAAGCAGCTTATAAAGGACGGGTCATTCAGTCTAAAGGAAGTCTGTTATTTGGTAGGCTATAAGGACCCTAATTATTTCAGTAGAGTATTCAAAAAAGTAACAGGGGTAACGCCTTCTGAATACCGCAATCAACTTTAACGCAGGCTAAGGTTCATGCTGAAATGCATGGACTTTTTTGTTGTTACTGAACAAAAATATGCTATTCTTTCGTTCTGTGCTTGAAGGAGATTTGAGGGCGTCAAATTTATGCTTGTAATCAACAAATAAGTGAAGGGAATAGCCCGATAACTGAAACAAAGCAAATGATATAATGATTCAGCACTAAAGGAATTTACGATTTGTTTATGATAAAAGACCCGCGCGCATGGCGTGGATAAGTCAGAAAGGATAAACGTTAATGAGCTCACAAACGAACAATCAAGATCAGCAGATAAATATGAAGTTCGTAACGTTAGTTTCAATGGTTGCCGCTTTGGGCGGTTTATTGTTTGGATTCGATACAGCCGTTGTGTCGGGTGCAATCGGCTTTATGCAAGAGCGTTTCGACTTGACCGAGGTACAGGTAGGCTGGGCGGTCTCCAGCTTAATTATTGGATGTATCGTTGGGGCAGCAGGAGCGGGCGTGCTGGGGGACAAGTTCGGCCGTAAAAAGGTACTGATTATGGCTGCAATTTTATTCATTATCGGTTCCATTGGTTCCGCTATCCCAGATACATTCAACGGTTATATTATCGCTCGTATTATCGGAGGACTTGGGATAGGTATTACCTCTACGCTATGTCCGCTCTATAATGCGGAAATAGCGCCGGCCAAGTATCGGGGTCGTCTTGTTGCTCTGAATCAGCTCGCTACGGTGACCGGTATTTTCCTCGTCTATTTCATTAATCTAGGTATAGCCGGTTATGGCGACCACGATTGGGGTGTTTCGATGGCTTGGCGCTGGATGTTCGGCGTTGGAGTTGTTCCAGGTGTGCTGTTTTTGGTGCTGCTTTTCTTTGTACCGGAAAGCCCGAGATGGTTAATTAAGCAAGGGAAGGCGGCAGAGTCCCTTCCGATTCTGCAAAAGATTCACGGCGACGAGCTAGCCAGACAAGAAGTGCTGGAAATTAAGGAATCATTCAAACAGGAAAGCGGCTCGATCCGCCAGCTGTTTAGTCCTGCCTTGCGGCTTGCTTTAATCGTTGGCGTAGGACTTGCCATTCTCCAGCAGGTGACAGGAATTAATGCGATTATGTATTATGCACCTGAAATTTTTAAAGAAGCGGGTGCGGGCACGAATGCTTCTCTGACTCAGACTATTTTGGTCGGCGCAATTAATTTCCTTTTCACCATTCTTGCTATTTGGCTTATTGATAAGGTAGGACGAAAAGCTTTACTGCTCGTCGGATCTGCTAGCATGACCGTATGTCTGATCGTTATTGGCGCTGCATTTCAGTCAGGACAACCATCAGGACCACTGGTGTTAATCTTTATTTTGCTATATGTAGCTTCCTTTGCTGTATCGCTTGGACCTGTCGTGTGGGTTATTATGTCCGAAATATTCCCGAACCGAATTCGCGGCAAAGCAACCGCTATTGCTTCTATGGCGTTATGGGCGGCTGATTATGTTGTATCGCAGACCTTCCCTCCATTGCTTGGTTCTATAGGTCCATCGGTGACCTTCTGGATATTTGGCTTCATGTCTTTGTTTGCTTTCCTTTTCACTTGGCGTCTAGTGCCAGAAACAAAGGGAAGATCGCTGGAAGAAATCGAATCATTGTGGTCTGCAAAAAAAGTTTAATAGGAATAAGGATGCCGGGACTATGGTTCCGGCATTTTTTGTTAGGCGTGCGGATAGAAAATTATGCTAAATACGCTCCTAGGTTGCGAGTTGCGAGTTGCAATGGGAGGAATAGTTTGATAATATTTAGATATTAAATATTTAGACATCTAAGTATTTATGAACCTATTACACGATCATCGTCAGGGTTGACGGCGGTTCTATAAAATGACGTTAGGAGCATGCAAGATGGGAAGATTAGAAAATAAAGTAGCTATCATTACAGGCGGAGCCTCGGGTATTGGCGAAAGCATGGTAGATCTGTTTGCACAGGAAGGCGCTATCGTTATAGCGGCAGATATTAATGAAGCAGCGCTTGAGAAAGCAAGCCAGAAGACAAATGTATACGGTATGAAATTGAATGTCGCTTCTGATGAGGATTGGCAGGCGCTAGCAAAGGAAGTCAACGATCGGTTTGGCAAAATTGATATTCTTGTCAACAACGCAGGCATCTCTTCTGAAAAGCCTTATGAGCAAATCGATATTGAGGATTGGCAGAAGATGCTAAACATTAATGGCTTTGGTCCATTCGCTGGCATGAAGCATGTCACGCCGTATATGGCAGTCCAGCAGAAAGGCTCTATTGTAAATATATCTTCTTACACAGCTATGATTGGACAAGGCTTTAATCACTACTCGGCTTCTAAAGGTGCGGTGCGCGCCATATCTAAAGCGGCTGCTACAACCTTTGGCCGTCAAGGTATTCGAGTAAATACTCTATTCCCGGGCATTATTGAAACGCCAATGACTCAAGCATTGAGTACTTCGAAGGATCTGCTCGGCCGATTAATCCAGGCTACGCCTCTGCAGCGTTTAGGCCAAGCTATCGATATTGCCCAAGCGGCGCTATTTTTGGCTTCTGATGAATCTTCGTACATTACAGGCTCAGAGCTAGTCATCGATGGTGGATACTCCGCCCAATAACGTGTAGAATGATGACAGCCTCTCATTGATGGGGGGCTGTCGTTTATTTTTCCAAGGAGGCTATTATGGAAGAGCAGACCCTTTTTGAAATCATACATAACATGGATAAATTCACCAATGATATGATTATCCAATGGAACAAAACGTTCAGTGAGGATCTAGGTATCTCTCATGTTCTTGTGCTTGGTCATTTAAAGCGAAAAGGAAAGAGCCGGCCTTCGGACCTTGCTAAACTATTAGGGCTTACCCCTGCTACATTGAGCTACTTATCAGAAAAGCTAGTCGCAAAACAATTGGCTTTCAGAATAGTGGATGAGAAGGATCGTCGAATTGTATATTTGGACATTACCGACAAGGGTGTCGATGTCTTTAATAAAGCATCCTTAGAAGGACAAAGGCTGCGTGCAAATTTATTCGCAAAGTTAACGGATCAGGAGCGGACACAGCTTGTGTATCTTTTTGAGAAGCTAAATCGTGAGGAGTAATGTGTCGATGTGTACGGTTTGGTTAGAGCGGCACTAACGGAATGGTTATGTTATTTATTTGATATAGCTTAAAGCTATATCTAAGTATAACTTTTAGGTATCTGTTATATCCAAGCGGATATGCTATCTTATTTGTATAACCATTATACGTTTAAAGGAGATAGACCTATGAGCACTCAAACCGAACCTAAACAGCGTACTGTAACTCCGTATCGATATGACATTGTTGGCAGCTTCTTACGTCCCCGCGCGTTGAAAGATGCTAGATTGCAATTCCAGAACGGCGAGATTCCCGCTGAGCAGCTTAAGCAAGTGGAAGACGCTGAAATTGTAAAGCTTGTACAGAAACAAAAAGAGGTTGGCCTTCAAGCTGTAACGGATGGAGAGTTTCGCCGCTCCTGGTGGCATCTTGATTTTTTCTGGGGGTTTGATGGGGTAGAACGGACAATTATTGAACAGGGCTACCGGTTCAACGGTGCAGAGTCCAGACCTGAAACCGCGCGCTTGACTCGCAAAATCACTTATAGCAGTCATCCTTTTGTAGGACATTATTCGTTTTTGAAAGAAGTCGCTGGGGATGAGATTGTTGCTCGCCAATCAATTCCAGCGGCCGCACAGTTCCTGTTCGAGTTGGATCGTGAGGAAAACCAGCAAAGTACACGGGCCATATATGCTGACCGGAGCGAGCTCGTATCGGACATTGCCAAGGCGTACAAAGCATCCATTATTGCTTTGTATGAGGCAGGCTGCCGCAGCATTCAAATCGACGATTGCACATGGGGAGCGCTTTGCGACGAACAGTTTATAACACTTATGAAGCTGGCAGGAGTGAATGTAACTGAATATGCGAACGAGCTTGCCAAGCTGAACGAGGAAGTCGTATCCGGACTGCCGGATGACCTCGTAGTAACGACGCATGTATGCCGCGGCAATTATGTTTCGACTTATGCCGGGGTAGGCGGGGGTTATGAGCCTATCGCGCAAACGCTCCTGAGCATAGATAACTACTCGGGCTACTATTTGGAGTATGATACCGATCGGGCCGGCGATTTCAAGCCGCTTCGCTTTCTGAAGGACAATCAACAGGTTGTGCTTGGTCTGTTTTCTTCTAAATTTGGCGAGCTTGAAAGCAAAGAGCATATTTTGAAGCGTATTGAGGAAGCGAAGCAATATGTGGATCTGGATCGAATTTGCCTAAGCCCGCAATGCGGCTTTGCTTCCACGGAAGAAGGCAACCATCTGACCGAGGAGCAGCAATGGCGCAAGCTGGCTTTTATTAAGGAAATTGCTGAGGAGATCTGGAAATAAGCTGAAGATTGTATAACCATAGAATGCTTTAGTGAGTGAAGGGGGCTAATTGCCCTCTTTTTTTGTTTGATTTTTCAAAAGTAGTTGCTCTATAGAGTAATTTATATTACTATACAAAGTAAGGAGGTGTGAAAATATGGATGAGGAGTTACAGCTTAACGTTCCATTGTTGCGACGTCGAGTCCCCAATCTTACTTCTGCGGCACGTGAAGCTGGACTTAGAGCTGCGACCGTTTCCAATCTTTGTACAGGAAAAATACCAGTTGGTCGAGCTGAAGTTAGAACCTTAGTAGCCCTTGCTACTTTGGCAGGATGTAGTCTTGATGAACTCATTATTAGAGGGAGTGGAGTACGTATGATTGAGACAGGGATTAAAGCTTTGGATTTACTTGCTCCGGTAGCGCGTGGAGGAACAGTTGGTTTCGTGGCAAGACCGAATATGGGCCAGTTAGTGTTGTTGGCGGAATTTATGCACCGAATGAAAAGACGAGGGTTTGCAACCGTATTTTGGAACCCGGTCTCCGATACCCCAGGCATTGATCATGTGCAAGCACAGTCCGAGTATAATCACACAACAAAAGATGAAATTTATCAACGCATTGTAAGTCTTCGCGAAGAAAAGGATATTCTTCTTGGGGTTGATCGGAGTAAGGTGCTATCTGGTGAGCTATTGTCCTTGCGAGAAAGTCTTAAAGAAGTTGGTGCAAGACCCGTTACTATTGCGCTTGTGGATACAAAATGCGAGGTTGCTGATGATGAGGTGGCGTATGGTCCTTTAGACACCCTGTGGAAATTTGATGCCGACTTAATAAGCCGCAACATTTATCCAGCGATAGATCCGATTGCATCAACATCAACCGTCTTAGAAGGGGCGCATTTGGAAGCCGTTCATCTGTTGACTCAACAACGAACGCGAAAGTTACTTCGCCGTTACAGAGAAATGAGATCGCTCGTAACTGTACAAGGCTTTGACAAGATATCCGATGTCGATTTACAGCTGTACAAACGGGGAGAGAGGCTTGAAGCGTTTCTTGCTCAGCCATTTTTCATCTCTGAACCGTTCACTAAGAAAAAAGGTGAGTGGCTGACTCTTTACGAGACTTTAGAGGATGTTAAGCGCATATTAGATGGTGAAATGGATGATGTGGAGCCTTCAGATATATTTTTCAGAGGTCGTTTAGAAGACAGACAGCCTAAGTAGGCTTCATATTGACGTAATGACAGCGGCTATTTTGGACTAGTTTTAGTTCGAGAAAGCCGCTTTGTTTTTATAAAAGAAACAATGAAATATAAAATAAATATCCAGTATAAGCTATATTTATGTGTCATGCCTAAATACATATAAAACCAATTGAGAAATTAGTAGACAAAATGCCGAGTCGATTTTATACTTTAAAAGTGAACCAGAATTTGTTGTATTTACGGTGAAACGCTCTTGGTTTTTCCACTTTTTCCATAGGGGATCAAGCTTCTACATAGCAAGTAATAACGACAGCATAACTGTATTTATTATATTTTTTTTTTTTGCTAAACCTCGATTATATTTGAGTTAACTTAGTGATTTTTAACGTTATTATTGGATAACGGTAAAAATAAATTTATTTTATTAGCAGAGGAGTAAGCAACATGCAGCTAGGTCAGTCAGCAAAACGCATCGCTTCGGGAATTGTGGCTCTTACACTAACATTCTCGACGTTAGGTGCAACAGTATCAGCAGCTCCCGTTCTTGACCCGGTGGGGCCGATGATAGTCGATTTACAGGCAACGAAATTGAACTACACTGCAGGAGATTTGGTTCCAATTACCGCAATGTTGGCCAATATTTCCAATGTGGATGATGAGGGATTGAACAGGCTTCGGGTATCTTTTACCTATGATGCGAGCAGGCTTGAGATCGCCACAAGATCAGATGATTCTACTAAGCTGGATGCATCATCCTATACGCTTAATCCCGCATTTGCAAATCCGTCAGAGTACGGAGTGATTACCAATCATTTTGTAACTAACGGCGAAGGCTATATTGAGTTCGCAATTGAAGGTTTGTCGGCTGGATGGATTGGGTCGGATGATGGTATGGGATCGGATCTTGGCAGCGCTCTTATAGGAACTGCTACAAGCTCACTTGTAACCTTCAACTTTCATGCAAAAGCTAATGCACCGAGTAACACAGTATCCTTCGTGCTTGATAGTATGACGACTGACGGTTATTTGAGTGATGAAGTGACTCCGATTTACGGAAACACAGGAATTACTCTGATTAATGAGACGGTAAATATTGCTTCTGCACAAGTTCTGACTGATTTGCAAATTGCTCCAGCTTCACTGTCTATTGATATTGACAGCTTGGGACTAAATGTCGGCCTTTATGCCATTTATAACAATAGCAATTCAGTTGATGTATCAGCTGACCCTCGCACGGTCTGGACCTCGTCCAATGAAGCAGCTGCTACGGTAAGTCCAACAGGAATTGCAGTTCCGGTAGCGGCTGGCAGCACTATCATTACAGGGCAATTCGGAGGAATGTCGAGATCGATGAATTTGACAGTTACAGAGACGAATTCATCAACACCGACTATTACTAACGTCAACTATAACGCTTCACTTATAAACAGCCATGTTGGCGTAACGCATCAAATGGAAGTTACCGCGCAATATACAGACTTCTCGTGGGAAAATATTACTGCCCAAGCCTCTTTTGATACTGACGATATTACAGTAGCTACAGTAACAGATCAAGGCTTGATTACAGCTGTAGGTGTAGGTACAACAAAGATTCGCGTCAACGTCGCAGGACAACCAGAGCATGAAGTTACGGTTAATGTAACGAATCCGTCTGCTTCATCCTCGAACAAAGCCTTGTTGTCTGTAACGGTTGACGGCCACCCTGCAACGATTGATGAGCAAGCTAAAACGGTAACGGTCATCTTCCCTAGCGGCTATAGCAGCGACCATGGCACTTTGATTGCGACTTCCAACGGTGAGTCTTTGCTGTATAATGGCAGTCTCGTAGTTGGCAACCCATCGATTGCCCTTCCTGCTCCGCAAGGATCTTATTTTATCGTTGAAGCTTTGGACGGTTCAGAAGCTGTCTACAGCTTTGTCACGCAAATTGCGTCAGATCAAGCGAGTTACAAAGAACTGCGCTTTATGCTTTCGGGTACTAATCCTACCGATCTGACTCAAGGCGATACAACGCAAATTGTTGCCCGAGCTGTGCTTAATGACGGCCAGGACACTGAAGTAGTCGTAACAGATCAAGCTACATGGACTTCATCCGATGACGATGTGGCAACCGTAACAAATGGACTTGTGACGGGAGTAGCTGCAGGAACCGCACGCATTACAGCAAATTACGGAAACGTATCGTTGTATGTTGATATTACGGTAGGCACTCCCCAGGCTATAACGCATAAGTTTCTGACAGCGGCGCTTGATGGTCATGCTGGAGTAGTTAACCAAGATGATCATACGATTCATATTACCGTTCCACATGACTACACGTTCACAGACAGTGCGGAACTGACGTTTACTCATGATGGCCAAACGGTTCATTACATTACGATCTCAGGCGGTTCGCAGGTTTGGACATCTCCGAAGACTTTCATGGTTGATCCGGTTGGTTTCATAGGTTTGTTGACGGTAAGCGGTACAGGTTCGAGCAACACCTACCAGCTGGCAATCGATCGTCAAGATCCGCCAACTGATCCGGTAGATCCGGTAGATCCGATAGATCCGATAGATCCGGTAGATCCGACAGATCCAACAGATCCGACAGATCCGCCGACAGATCCAACAACGCCGGTTGACCCAACGGTGCCAACAGAACCATCCGTACCTGCAACACCGGCAGAACCAGCACCTGAGACTAACATCTTTAATTCGGATGTAGTAGCGGGGGATATCAACGTAGTCGAGTCCATCAAGGCTCAAGTTGAAGCTTCGAAAAATTTAGCTCCTGAGAGAGCACCTGCCGACATTAAAGGACATTGGGCAGAAAAGACCGTTGATACTTTTGTTAAACTGGGTGTAATTAAAGGCTATGAGAACGGAATGGCTAAGCCTGATCAAAACATTTCTCGCGCTGAGTTTGTATCGATCCTATCCCGTATCTTTGATGTTAAGGGATCTAAGCAAGTCCAATTCTCCGATGCCGCTAATCACTGGGCTAGTGAGGCGATCACTGAATTTGCGGCAGCAGGCATTATTAGCGGTAATGGCAAAGGCTCCTTTGAACCTAATAAGCAGATCTCCCGCGAAGAGATGGTCATCATTATATCCCGTATTATTAATCTGCAAGGAACAGCGAAGGACATGACCAAGGGCGAATTCGCTGACTTGGACAACTCCTACGCGAAGGACGCTATCGCTCAAGCTGCTCAAGCCGGTATCATCTCAGGCAAAGGCGATAAAATGTTCGATCCGAAAGCAAGCTCCACACGAGCTGAAGCCCTTCAGATCATTCTTAACACGCTGAACCTTAATCCTGATATTAAGACGCTTTTAGATACTCTATAATAGGCAAAGTAAACAGCAGAACTCGCTCATTTCGAGCGGATTCTGCTGTTTTTCTCATCAGATCATTATTTCTTTAGAAAACATATTGAACGATAAAATTTCCGAAAAATAATAAAGCAATCAAATACAGCGCGGGGTGGACTTCCCGTCCTTTGCCCAAGAATACCTTCATTAGCGGATATAAAATAAAGCCGATAGCCATGCCATCTGCGATGCTGTAAGTCAATGGAATCAACACAATGATTAAGAGCGCCGGAAAGCTCTCCGATAAATCCTTCATTGAAAGATGAACAATGTTTTGCAGCATAAGAACCCCGATTAATATGAGAATAGGCGAAACTGCGCTCGCGGGAACTAGTTTAATTAGTGGAATAAACAAGATCGAAGCGAGAAACAAACACCCCGTCACGACACTGGTTAATCCCGTTCTTCCGCCCGCCGTAATGCCCGCGGCACCTTCAACAGATGAAACGGTAGGACTAGTACCAAAGATTCCAGTAGATAAAACCGAGACCGCGCTAGCCTGAAGGGAGCGCTTAAAGCTCTCTGGTCGGTTTAACATTTTGGTTTGTCCATGAATCAAACCGATATTCTCAAACACAACTACCATCGCAAATGAGACGGAAGTTAGCCAGAATACGATATTGCCTGCTTGCGCCCATGATTGTTGACCGAACACGTTCATGTATTCATGGAAAGATACCATGGAGAAGGAAATTCCCTCGAAGGCAGCTCCCCCGAACCAAATCGATAACAGCGAAGTGATAACAATACTGATTAAAAGATTTCCCGGTACATTTTTGATAAATAAAATAACGGTAATAACCAACCCAACAAAGGTAATGATCGCTGAGGGACTGCTTAGGTCTCCAATGGCAAGCAGCGTATGCTCCGAGCTCGTAATAATACCTGCATTGTCAAACCCGATTAAAATCAATAAAATGCCAATGCCAATCGTAATGGCTTCCTTTAAGGAATTTGGAATAGCGGATGATATGACCTTCGCCATGGGTGTAAAGGCAATAGCAACGAAGATCAGCCCCGCCACAAAAGACATCGCTAGCGCTTCCTGCCAAGTAAAACCGCCAGATTGTACGATCGTATAGGTGAACATTGCATTAAGACCCATACCCGGTATAAGAAGAAGAGGGGTATTGCCCCATAGGCCAACAAGCAGACATCCTAAAAAGCTGGATAAAATGGTGGCGATGATTCCTGCTTCCATCGGAATGCCGGCTGCTGCCAAAATCGTTGCATTCACGACAACAATGTAAACTGCGGTTATATATGAAATAAAGCCTGCAGAAAATTCCTTCGTAATGGTGGTGCCGTTTTGGTGTAATTTGAAAAAACGTTCCATAACTATCTCCTTTCGAACTGCCGGACAAAACCGTTAGTTATCATAACATGGACTTGTACTATACGAAAAATATATAATTCATATAGAAACCATACCTATTTTGTATAGTTAGGAGAAATCAATGGACATTAAGCAATTAAGGTACTTCATAGCCATAGCTGAAGAAAAGAATATAACGGCTGCCGCTAACCGTCTGCATATGTCTCAACCGCCGCTTAGCATTCAGTTGAAGCAATTAGAGGAAGAGCTGGGCGTTAAATTAATGGAGCGAATTGGCAAGAGCATGGAGTTAACGGATAAAGGGAAAGTGCTTTATAATCGTGCCGTACATCTTGTGAACAGTGTTGAACAATTAAAGAATGAAGTACAGGATACCGAAGAAGGGAAAAGGGGCGTTCTAGCTGTCGGGATCAATACGTTGCCGGTTACGGGGTTTTCGGAAATGCTTCAAGCATTCCATAAAAAATATCCGCTTGTTTCAATAAAAATTGTTCAAAATGACTCTCACTACCTATCGGAGATGGTGAAATCGAGAGCAGTTGAAATGGCTTTTGTACGTCTTCCGCTTGAACATCGTGGCCTGACTTACTATCATCTGAATAATGAGCCCTTTGTTTTTGTAAGCAAGAACAAGGAAAATATACACTCCTTGGAGGAGGCTTCGCATATCCCTCTCATTATTCCGAGTTCTGAGGGCTTAGGCATCTATAATACGATCCACGAAGCGTTTTCCAAGCAAAAGCTTCAACTGACAAGTATGGCGGAATGCTCGGATATGCATGTATTAATGGAGTTGGTGAAAGGAGGAATGGGAGCGACGATTGTGCCGAGATCTGTTGTTGATGTTTATGGGGCCGATGATCTTTACACAGCGCCTGTGAGCAATGCTAATTTGATCTCTTCTATAGGAGTCATTTGGCTTGAGGATCATTTTGTTTCAACACCCGCTAAAAACTTTTTGGAGTTAGCGAAGGATTACTACATGAATTGAATTGGGGGGATATAAAGGATATGTTTTTTAGTAAAAGAGTGCTTTTGACAGCCTTACTTCTACTTACGGCACTCCTTGCAGGATGCGGCGGACAAAATGAACTGACGATCGATAAAGTGGAAATTGTGGCTGATCTTTTGCCGAATGGAGACTTGTACGTTGAGGAGTTGTACACGTATACCGTTCGCGGGGAATACGATAGCTTTAGCCGCTATATGGACAACTTCGGAGATTCGAACATAGAGTTTTTCGAAGCGTATGTTCCGCCGGATGATCGGCAGCTTGGGCAATTCGGTTTTGAAGGTCTGGAGCGTTATTCAGTCAAGTTAAGTAAAAAAAGAGGGTTCTATTCCGCCGATGTACAGACGAAGGATGAAACGATACAGCTGTATTATCGATATCGTCTGGACCGAGAAGCTGTCAAATATACGGATCGCGGAGAGCTGGACTGGATTGTTTTTGAAAGCAGCGCAGCAGACCACCAGAATGTGAATGTCACCGTTCGTATGCGGCAGTATACGAGTGAGCCTCTAATCGGTTATGCTTACGATCGCTCTGGAGGCTCTTCGATGGAAATGACGAACCGTACAGTTCATTATGACAATAAGCGGATTCACGAGCAGGATCGTCTCAGACTGAAAATTCTTTTCCCTGTGGAGGTGCTTCCCGAGATGGAAGCGACTGCATCTGCAGAGTCACTGAGCGAACGTATAGCGGATGAGGAAGCACTTCAGCAAAGATTCGCGGAGCGGGAGCGGTTGCTGGAATCCGGTCGTCAAGCGAGTCATTGGCTAAACTTTGCCGCAATTGCCGGTATTTTGTTTTATGCTTTGTCGTTAAGGAAATTATCCGCATGGCTGCGAGGCAGACAGGTAACGGATAAGGAACTGGAAGAACTGGACCCGATCAGCCTAGTGTACCTTTACAGAAAGGGAAAGCTTAAACGTACAGACGTGCTCGCCAGCGTGTTTGCACTGCGCCGAAGAGGCATGATGGATGTATCCATGGTTGCATCGAGCGCAAGATTCCAAGAGGATCGGAAAGCTCCGAAGCAGTTGCCCGAGTTCACTTTCATTGGTGAACGAGCCAAACTTAAGAAGGTGGAGCGATACTTGCTCAGCTGGCTGTTTCATGGGAGGGCAGTGATGAGCTTGGACAATATTTCAGGACCTACCAGAACGGAACGTAAGAAGAAAAGCTCAACAGGTCAGTATAGGAAGCGGCTACGAGGCCTTGGGAGAGGGTTTGAGCAGTGGCAGAGACTTGTGGAGAAAGAGGTAGGGCAGCAAGTTAGGTATGAGGAATACACCGTTAGTAAAATAATCGTGGCTATATTGGCAATTATACATTTTATATTGTTGATCTATTTGTATATCGCGGATGTTACTCCACGGGGATGGGTAGCTGTACTCGTTATCATTTTGGGAGGCGGGGCTGCTTGGGCTTCTATTCGCAGTCGCCGAAAGAAATACATTTCGTTGTTTTTAGTCGCCTGTTTCATTGTTGGAGCCCAAATTGTGTACGACCCTGTCGTTGAGGAATATTTAAACTTCGTTATTCTCTCGCTCATTCTTGTGGCGTTCCTGCCAGGTAAAGTAACGGATCCAGCCTCGGAAGCATATCGGAGCGCAATTAAGCGGTATCGTCGAAGGCTGGCGCAGGGCGGCGCGAATGAAGGAAGCGAGCTTGGCCGTCTTGAACGGATGATGGAAACAGCGCTGGTGTTGGGAGTGGGGCGGCGTTTTATTACAGGCGCAAGAAGAAAACAGCCGGATTCCAGCTTCTACTCGGCTTCCCCATTGTTGAATCCTGCTGCAGCAGTCGCGATCGATTATGCTTTTAACCGCTCTTGGAAGGGGATTGCTGATCAATCTTCCTCTTCGTCAGGCGGCGGCTGGGGCGGCGGCGATGGAGGCGGCTCTTATGGAGATAGTGGAAGCAGCAGCGGAGATAGTGGCGGAGACGGTGGAGGTGACGGCGGCGGCGGCGGGGATTAACAGAAGTGAGCTCCATCTAAAGCAGCGGGGGTTTATTACGTATAGAGTGGCAGCTAATGTTAGTTTAATGATATAATATAGTCAGAATAATGTCATTTAGAAAGGGGTTGTATGGAATGAATATCAAGCCCTCAACAACCATTCGACAAGATTATAATGGATTTTCGAAGTATTGCCATGAGATTGACGAGCCGGTGATTCTAACACGCAACGGAGAAGCTGATTTAGTTGTGATGAGTCATGAAGCATATCGTCGTATGGAAGCTCGTATCAAACTTCAATCCAAGCTTTTGGTGGCAGAAAAGCAGATTGCCGAAGGAGCGAATCTGCTTGACCATGACCAAGTAATGGCAAGGATACGGAGGAAGGTCAATGCCTCCAAAGAATAAAGTTAAATACGCCCCAGCAGCAGTAGACGATATGGACGAAATTTTTTCGTATATATCGCAGGATAATGTTCTTGCTGCGGAAAATCTGTTGGATAAGTTAGATCATCAAATGAATGGTTTGGCAGACTTTCCGAATATGGGGTCTGTACTATCACAAGATGATTATTCGCTAATTCAACGAGGTTACCGATTTATTGTGGTGAATCCTTATTTGGTATTCTATCGGATTGTCGATGATACAGTGATTATACATCGTATTTTACATGGACGAAGGGATTACCTTCGTGAATTGTTTGATTTTTGATTAAGGCTTAGCCACTCAAAGTGCGAGTGGCTTTAGAGAACGACAGGATAGTTGAGAGTTGCTTTGACAGCTGTAGTTATCGATGTTAAGATACGAATTATTAATGATAAGGAGGATTACGATCAATGACACATGCTATGCGTTTAAGATAAGCACGCGATAAGAAGCAGATTTCCACTTAGGTGGGCTTTTTTCCTCTGCATAACGAGCTTATACCGTCAGGAGACGGTGCGAGTCGTTTATGCTTGGTTGCTTATTTTTACGTATAGGGATATGGATCGCAATCCGGACGGAATTATTGGAATGAACGAGCTGTGCTGCCAGAGGTTGGAGCCAGCTGGTTCACCTTAGCCGTACCTATTGTCGTTCTGTTCTGGTACGCTATTTAAGCAGACTCAAGTGATGCAGATTCAAGCCCGCAAGTGGACTTGAGTCTGCATTTTTTTATTACCTTGCCGTGTCACTTAAATCGATCAAAATAAATAATGAGAAAGGAGTCATGAGGATGCGAAGCATGCACTGGTACTTCTTTATATAATCCTTCCTTGTTAATCGCAGGTCAGCCTGCGAACGGATGAACGAAAACTGCGATTTTCGAAGGAGGATTATAGATGTTATTAATTAAAGGGAAAGATATTTATGTGGAATATTTGGGTCGAGACGTGCTCGATATAGATCAACTGGAGTTGTACGAATACGACCGAATCGGTCTGGTTGGAGCGAATGGAGCTGGTAAGAGCACATTGCTTAAAGCCTTGATGGGCGTAACCGTTCTTCAGCATGGAAAGATTGAAAGAGAAGGGACGTTTGCCTATATCCCGCAGCTGGAAGAGGCGGTTATCTATGATGTGCAAGATTATGCCATAGTGGGAAAGTTAGGAGTCGACCGCGTTCATGCCGACACAATGAGCGGTGGGGAAGAGACGCGGCTGAAAATTGCGCAGGCGCTGTCTGGAGATGTGCATAGTATTTTTGCCGATGAGCCGACATGCCATCTGGACCGCGAAGGTATTGAGTTCCTTATAAACCGATTGAAGCATTATACAGGAGCGCTGCTAATCATTAGTCATGATCGTTATTTCCTAGACGAAGTCATCGACAAGATTTGGGAGCTGAAAGACGGGAGAATCACGGAATACTGGGGCGGTTACAGCGATTATCTGGCTCAAAAGGAAGAGGAACGAAAAAGTCAGGTCGCCCAATATAAGCAGTATGTGGAGGAACGGGAACGGCTGGAACAAGCTATCGAGGAAAAGAAAATGCAAGCCCAAAAGCTTGATTTAAAAACAAAGGGAGCAGCTCGGAAAAACAACACCGAAAGCGGCGGTCGCCTCGGTCATCAGAAATCCCAGGGCAGCAAGCAGAGGAAGCTGCATAATGCAGCCAAAAATATGGAACGGCGTATTGAAACTCTAGGTGAGGTTACTGCTCCTGAAGCTATAAGAAACGTCCAATTTAGGCAGAGCAAAGCGCTGGAATTGCACAATCCATTTCCGATTACGGGAACCGAGATCACCAAATCGTTTGGTGATAAGTTGATTCTCGACAACGTGTCCTTCCAGTTTCCGCTTGGAGACAAGATTGCGATAACCGGCGGAAACGGAGCCGGAAAAACGACATTGTTCAATATGATCCGTGATCGAGAGAAGGGTATAGCTTTATCGCCCAAGGCGGAGATCGGGTATTTTGTCCAAACCGGTTATAGAGTTGATCAGAATCAGAATGTACTGGCCTACATGCAGGAAAACTGTGAATACTCCGTTTCGGATATTCGAGCCACGCTCGCATCTATGGGGTTCACGCAGCAGGATGTCCGCAAAGAGCTATCGGTATTAAGCGGCGGTGAAATGATCAAGCTTCAGTTGGCCAGATTGCTGCTTGGACGCTATAACATCTTGCTTATGGATGAACCGAGCAATTTTCTCGATATTCCAGCTCTAGAGGCACTTGAGGTCATGATGCAAAAATACCTTGGCACTATCGTCTTTATATCGCATGATGTCCGTCTGCTCGAGGGTGTCGCAGATCAGGTGTATGAGTTGAAGGATGGCCGTCTTGTGCGGTTGAAATGATGAGAAGGTTGAAGGAGACCGAACAGGCTGCAGGCCCATTCGGTCTTCTTCCTTAGCAGCTCGTTCCACTTGTAGTACCTGCTCTATATCGATTCCACGAATCGTGGACTGATTCCCTCATACGTAGCTAGGCGGATATAGAATGCTATATTATAGTAGATGTATCAGAGGCATGGGGGGAAAGACACATTGAATAACGAGGCAATTGGACGTTTTATTGCAGAGCAGCGGAAACGAAAAAATAAAACTCAAAAGGAGCTCGCGGAATTACTCGGAGTGACGAATAAAGCAGTCAGCAAATGGGAGTGCGGTGACGGGTATCCTGAAATTACGATTGTTCCAGCGCTGGCAGAAATACTGGACGTATCTGTTGGGGAATTGCTGCAGGGGGAACGAAATGAGCAGGCTAGCAAAAAAGGAGACTCAACTATAGACGCTTCCGTGGCTCATGCATCGGAGCAAGCGGATTATTTGCTAATGAGCGCTTTTCATCGGTTTAAAAATCTCTATATGATTGCCATCGGGATTATGATTATAGGCTTGATCTCTTTTTTTATGATCACTTTGGTTACCTATTATGAAGTGCTGGGATTCGGCGTAGAGCTTATTATTTTGTCGATAAGCGGTATGTTAATCTATGTGACTTACAACAATTTAAAAAATGAAGTATTGAAATATAAGCAGCTTTACTCAGCTGACAAAACCACCCGCACGATCATGCAAGATGTTGGAAAGCAGCTGCAATTGAGCATGCGAATCGGGTTCCTTTCGTTAATGTTTTCTTTGCCCTATCTCATTTTTGACCATTCCCAATATACGAAAAGCATTTTATCTTTTGATCACTATGTATACATTGTGCCGTTCTTCTTATTAATTGGGGGCGCTGGTTCCTATTATGCAGGACGTCCTATTCTGCGTACATTCTATACAAAGTGGGGGGTAGAGCTGCCTGAACAATTAGGTGACGCTAATCAGTCGGAGGATGTGAAGACGCTTCGCAAATTTAGTTTAGTTTCACCCCTATTTTTCTGTGCGTGGTTTGCCTACTGTATTTTAATCAGCGCCATTTTAGAAGAGTTTTTCGGATCGATCAGATTGACAGTATGGTTTGCTGTTCTCATTCTAATTATTCCAATAATCTTCTATATAGGGTATTCCATCAGACTCATCATGAGACAAGCTCATCGGCAAACGAAAATGCTGTTAAATGGGTACATTATTCGAGATGTGGTATCCGCAATTATTTTATTTTATAGTAACTTTGTCTTTACCGCGTCATATGGATTCGATGGAATGAAGCCTGTATTGGTTTTGTTTTTGCTCTTCTTTGTGGGGATGACGGCTCTTATTGAACGGTACATTAGGAAAATTTCTCAGGGAGATGAGATGGATGCTAAAAATTAAAAAGAATAAGTGGCTGATTGTAGCATTAATAATTATAGTTATCATTGCTGGTTTGCTGGATATTAAATATAAAGGTCTGTTCTATCAGCTGTTATCTCATTTTAGTTAAGTTTATCTATAGAAAAGAAGCATCTAATTCCACTTGAAAGGTGGGTTTGGATGCTTCTTTTTGTCATTTCCCGCAAGGGAAAGGTTTATCGTGTTGCTGCAACTGACACGCTATCTGGAAAACGGTTGAACGCGCCATGCATGACAGGGCCGACAAATTCATTCAGCTTCCAGCCGTGGGCGATGGCGGCAGTAACGAATTCTTTCGCATGAAGCACGGCATCGAAGATGCTCTTGCCATTAGCGAGATTAGCTGTGATGGCTGCTGCAAATGTGCAACCAGCTCCATGATTGTAGGAAGTCATTAGTTTGTCGGTTTCTAACAGGACGAATGAATCGCCATCATAGAAAAGATCGACTGCTTTATCATGCTGCAACGCTCGTCCGCCCTTAATGACAACGTTTTTGGCGCCCATATCATAAATCCTTTGAGCAGCATTTTTCATGTCATCGATTGTTCTTAGCGTGCCTAATTGAGACAATTGCCCTGCTTCGAACAAGTTAGGCGTTGTAATAATAGCTTTAGGCAGCAGCAGCTCACGCGCTGCGTCGACTGTCTCTGGCAGCAAAACCTCATCCTCGCCCTTGCATACCATCACTGGATCGATGACAACGTTTTTCAGCCCATGCTTATCGATATAATTAGCCCCTAATTCCACGATTTCAACGGAACCGAGCATCCCTGTTTTCATGGCATCAAGCCCGACGGAAAAGGCGCATTTCAGCTGAGCCTCAACAGCTGCGGATTCAGTTGGAAATACATTATGCTTCCAGCCTGCTTCTGGGTCCATTGCCACTATACATGTTAAAGCTGTCATCCCATATGTACCGTGCTCCTGGAATGTTTTTAAATCTGCTTGTATACCGCTGCCGCCGCTAGTATCGGATCCAGCTAATGTTAATGTTTTCTTTAGGCTCATTATTATTTCTCCTTATACTACAAATTTCTAATATTAAGTATAGCAGTTCAGAAACCATTTTCGAATACCTATTCTTTGAGCAAAATTCGCCATCAGCTGTATGTGGCTATCGTCCTTGAGTATTTGTTGTTCAAGTAAATTCCAAAAATTTTCAATCTAATTAGGGCCCTGCTGTAGAATTTTCAATTGAATCAATAGATCCTGCGTTTTTCTAAAGAAAAATTGCCGTTATGATCGTGTGGAAGGGAATTTAACGATGGTAATAGGGAGGGAATTGTAATCATGGATAAACGCAGGATTATGAGTATAGGCCTAGCGCTTCTGCTCAGCTTGTCGGTGCTGCTTACCGCATGCTCTAATAATCAATCGGCTACGGGCAATAAGGACAATTCCAACGAGAATGGCACAAGCGAAGAGGTCGTCACACTAAGGCTGCTCATTATTGAAACGGGATCGAAATGGAACACTTACCCAGACAGCGCGATCGCTCAGGAAATAGCGAAGAAGATTGGTGTAAAAATCGAATATGTAGAATCGGATGACAGTAAATTCAACGTCCTTCTCGCAGGCGGGGATCTGCCGGACATTGTTCGGGCGGAACCCGCAAAGTACGGGAAACAGCTGATCGAGGGCGACCTGATCATTCCGATGGATGACATGCTGGAGGAGTACGGCAAGGACATTACGGCTAACGTGCCGACGCTTGTTGATTACAGCCGGAAGAACTGGAGCGAGGGCAGGGATAAATTATATTTCCTTGCACCGCAAATTCAGTCCGAGTCAAGTCCGGTATACCCAGCGTTGACGATTGGGCCGACAATTCGCTGGGATTATTACAAAGAGATCGGCGCTCCTGAGATTAACAACCCGGATGACTTGCTGGATGTGCTTGAGCAGATTGTAGAGAAGCACCCGCAAACCGAGAATGGCAAAAAAGTTTACGGCGTATCGATGTGGCAGGATTGGGGACTGTGGCCTTATATATTCCCATTCACCTGGTATACAACACAAACAACAAATAATAGCGACATTATGGCTAGAAACCTTGAGGAAACGCAGTATCGCAATATTTTAACAGATGAAGATTCGACTTATTGGGTCGCGATGGATTTCTACAATAAGGCTCATCTCAGAGGTCTGCTGGACCCCGATGCGCTGACGATGAAGAACAATGATTACATGGCTAAGGCGACAGCGGGGCAAATCGTCGTTGGACCGGCAACATGGGCGATGGGCGATTTTAACTCAAAATATGCTAAGGACGGCAAGGGATACATTGTATTGCCAGTCGGAAAGCGGGCTTGGAGCGGCGGTGTCAATCCGCTAGGCTGGTCCGGTAAGAGTTATTCTATATCGAAAAGCTCCAAGCATCCGGAGAAAGCGATGCAATTCCTCAACTATCTGTATTCTTATGAGGGAGCCAGAACGCTTTACAGCGGAATTGAAGGCGTGCATTGGGATAATGTTGACGGCAAATTGCAAATAAAAGACGAAACCTATGCGCTCAAGAATGAAGGCGGAGCCGCTTGGGAGAATACAGGCATCGGCATGGACTTTAATCTCATGGGCCTGGGGGGATCTGTTATCGATCCAAAGACGAAAACGCCGCTTGACCTCTTCATGACTCCGGAGGCTCTGGCCAAAGGGATTACGAAGCTGGAAGCAGACTTTAGCGAATATTACGGAGGCTTGCATCCGGGAGATGTTCTTGGAAAGCTGATTGCCGAAGGAAAGCTCGTTGACTCCAGCACGGTTACTGAAGGCCTCACCACTGAACAGATTATTAATGAAGGTATGGTTGGCCTGCCAGCAATTCCAGACGACCTGCTTAAGGTAGAATTACAGGTGAAGGAGCTCGCTGCCCGATATGCAGCAAAGCTTATACAGGCGAAGAATGATGAAGAATTCAACATGATAAAACAAGAAGCTATAAAGGCGTTCAAGGATGCAGGGGTGGAAAAATTCACTGAATTTTACACGACCGATTATGCGAAAAGGCGTGAAGAAGTAGGCGCGCTGCCAGCAAAGCTTAATTAGCAGAGCATAATGAAGGGTACTGCTGGAGAACATGGGATCTGCCTTTAGGAGCCCATGTTCTCTTGTATCCATACGGTAAAAAATGAACAAGAGGGAGAGAGTCGAAGTGGAACTATCATACAGTTCAGAACAGTTGCCGCTTAAGAAGAAGCGCCGTCCCATTCGCAAAGAAGGAATTGTGCTTCTATGCATGGCAGTTCCTTTCATCCTAGCTGCATTCGCATTCCATTATGTTCCCTTGTTCGGTTGGATTTACGCATTTTTTGATTATCGTCCCGGAATTCCTTTGAGCAAAACAGCTTTTGTCGGCTTTGAGCATTTCCGTGAAATGCTAATGGATCGGAATATGGTTAGGGTGCTGGTGAACACACTAGCGCTTAGCTTTCTAGCTCTGCTATGCGCGCCTATTCCGCTAGTTCTAGCGATTATGATATCGGAAGTGAAAAACAACCGGTTTAAAAAATGGTTTCAGACGACCTCTACGCTTCCGCACTACATTAGCTGGGTTATCATTTATTCGCTAGCATTCAGCATGTTTAGCTCAGAGGGCGCCATAAATACGATTTTGATGCGTTTGGGATTTATTGATATGCCGGTCAATGTATTAGGTAATTCTGAGCATGCATGGCTGACTCAAACCTTAATCCTGCTATGGAAATCCATCGGCTGGAACGCGATTATTTATCTTGCCGCCATTGTCAGCATCGATAACGAGCTATATGACGCGGCCAAGGTAGATGGAGCGGGGAGGTTTAGAAGCATCATGCACATTACGGTACCGGGCATTATGCCGACCTTCATCGTGCTTCAACTGCTGGCCGTGAGCAATTTGCTCTCTGCAGGGTTTGAGCAGTATTTGGTGTTTACGAATGTTATGGTTGCTGATCGCATAGAAGTTCTCGACCTTTATGTATATCGCTTGGGACTTGTTATGAATGATTATCCGTATTCAACGGCGGTAGGCATGTTCAAGTCGGTCATTAGCATTATCTTATTATTCCTAGTTAATGGTCTATCGAAGAGGATTAGGGGAGAAAGCATTGTATAGCGGGCATCAGGTCATCAAGGGAGGGACTGCTAATGGTTAAAAAGCGGATAAGCAAAGCGGATGTTATTTTTCATTCTATTAATTACAGCTTGCTGACACTGCTGCTAATTGTAACGATTTATCCGTTTTATTATATTTTTATTTATTCGATAAGCGACTCATTCGAAGCCCAGAAGGGTGTGTACTTATGGCCCGCCGGGTTCTCGCTGGATGCCTATGAGTCGGCCCTTCGTCTGAGGGGAATCTCGGATGCTGCGATTGTATCCGTGTCGCGAACGCTGATCGGCACCGTCATTACCGTGCTGTGCAGCGCCTTCTTCGCTTATTTAATTACGAAGCGGGAAATGCCGTTTCGCAAGGCGATTTACAGGTTCGTGCTCATTACGATGTATTTCAACGCTGGCTTTATACCATGGTATTTAACCATGAAAGCCTATGGCTTGCAGAACACCTTTCTGCTGTATGTTCTGCCCAGCGCTCTTGTTGGATTCTATATTATTTTGATTAAGACGTTTATGGAGCAATTGCCGCCCTCTCTTGAGGAGTCAGCCAAAATCGATGGAGCGGGTTATTTTAAAATTTTCACGCATATCGTGTTCCCGCTCTCGATGCCTATCATAGCTACTATTGCCGTATTCGCGGCGGTCGGACAGTGGAATACTTGGTTCGATAACTTCTTTCTCGTGTCGGATCCGAAGCTCCAAACGCTTCAGCTGTTGCTGTACAACTTCTTAAGCCAGACGAGCAGTCTGGCTGGCATGACGGGTGAGGAATTGACGCAAACCGGCCAAGTGAAAGTCATGACGCCGCAATCTGTACAGATGACGATTACGATGCTGGTCACCTTGCCTATAGTCGTCGTTTATCCTTTCCTTCAGCGGTTTTTCGTAAAGGGGATTATGTTAGGCGCAGTGAAGGGCTGACAGGAAGGCGAAACGAGCTTTTGATGATTGGATCAAAGGCTCGTTTTTTTGTGCGGCGATGAATCGTACAGGCTTTCCTAAATAGTGAGGATAGGTCACCAAAGTGCAAATTCTGGTCACAACAGCAATGGGTGCTGCTATACGGCTGGGAGCTATGATAAAGATAGATCAAATCTGGCGAAAGGAGCATTCATGATGAATTCGAAGACATCCTTCTGGGCCAATGTTCGAAAGTACAAGGTGCTGTTGATCATGATGGTTCCAGGCATTCTATACTTACTGATTAACAATTATTTGCCGATGCTCGGCCTTATCATCGCCTTCAAAAATATAAACTACGCTAAAGGAATAATCGGAAGCGATTGGGTCGGCTTTAAAAATTTCGAGTTTCTGTTCGCGACTGAGGATGCTTTCATCATTACCCGAAATACGATTCTTTACAATTTCTTCTTTATCGTGATCAACCTCGTTGTTGCTGTCGGCCTAGCCATACTAGTGAACGAAGTTAGGAAACGGCTGATGGCTCGATTGTACCAAAGCATGATTCTTCTGCCGTATTTGTTCTCTTTCGTCATTGTAGGCTATTTGGTATTCGCATTCTTAAGTGTTGATTACGGCTATTTGAACAATCATATTCTTCCGAAGCTTGGGCTGGATGCGATCAGCTGGTACTCAGAGCCGAAATATTGGCCCTATATCCTGACGCTGGTGCAAACATGGAAAAGCGTCGGTTATCTCAGCATCATTTATTTGGCGGCTATTGTTGGACTTGATAAGGACTATTATGAAGCCGCTGTCATTGACGGCGCGAATAAATGGAAGCAAGTTACTAAAATTACGATTCCTCTTATCATGCCGGTCATCATCATAATGACGCTGCTGCAGGTAGGTAAAATTTTTCACTCCGACTTCGGTCTGTTCTACCAGGTTACGTTGGATTCGGGTCCGCTATTCCCGACGACTAACGTCATTGACACTTACGTGTACCGCACATTAATGAAGCTGGGCGATGTCGGAATGTCTTCGGCTGCTGGCTTATACCAAGCGGTGGTAGGCTTTGTTCTCGTCCTGACGGTCAATTTGCTCGTGCGCCGCATTGACAAAGACAGCGCACTATTCTAATCGCGCATGAATAAGAAAGGAGATTTGTCGAATGAATCATCGAGCGGCAGCAAAGGCAGCCTTAAACAACCATGCAGTCACTAAACGAAAGAGAAGCGTGTCCCAGCTATTGCTGCATATTTTGTTCGGACTAGCTTCGATATTGACAATCCTGCCCATCATTCTCGTCTTCTCCATTTCGATTTCGGATGAAACGTCGATTTATACGAATGGCTACTCCTTCATACCGTCGGAATTCAGCATGGCGGCCTACTCCTATTTGTGGCAGGATGGCGGCGCTATCATTCGATCTTACAGCGTAACGATTATGGTGACAATTATCGGCTCGGTTGCAGGGCTGCTTATGATGACGCTTTTCGCGTATCCCATTTCGAGAAGAGATTTTCCGTATCGCAATGTATTTTCATTCTTTGTATTTTTTACGATGCTGTTCTCAGGCGGACTTGTTCCTTGGTATTTGGTTTACTCGAATGTAATCGACTTAAAGGACAGTGTGTGGGCATTAGTTGTCCCGAATTTATTAATGAATGGCTTTAACATTTTAATCATTCGAACCTTCTTTCAAAATAGCATTCCGCCGTCTCTAATCGAATCGGCGACGATTGACGGCGCTGGAGAGCTCCGCATTTGGTGGAAAATTATTATGCCGCTTTCTATGCCGGTGCTGGCGACTATTGGATTGTTCAGTACGCTTGCTTACTGGAACGACTGGTTCAACAGTCTGATCTTTATATCAGATGCCAGATGGTACAGTCTGCAATACGTCATGCAAAAAATGCTGCTCGATGTTCTATTCTTATCGCAGCAAAGCGGCAACGGCAACTCAGCGCTGCTGCTGGCTACGATGCCGAGCGAAACGGTGCGAATGGCGATGGCGATTATCGGTGCGGGACCAATCGTACTGGCGTACCCGTTCTTCCAGCGCTATCTTGTGCAAGGCTTAACCATTGGCGCTGTTAAAGGATGAGGTGAAGGGCTGATCCATTCGATGCTGAGAGCGAGGTGATGCTAAGACGGAGCGGAAGTGCTTGGAAGACTAGCGCATTAAAGGTTAACATTCATTTTTTGAGGGGTGAACAGACTTTGAAGAAACAATTAATTATCGTTTTAAGTCTCGTTATGGTACTTATGCTCGTTGCGGCAGGCTGCGGGAATTCGAACTCTGGCAATAGCGGCAGCAATAGTAAAGGGAAGTCTTCTAATACGCCGGATTCTTCATCTCAAGCTAAAGATGAGCATGCATTAGAGCCTTATAAGCTCACGATGGTTTATCCGGGCAGCACGCCCAATGATTTAAAGCAAGTACAGGAAGAGCTGAATAAATATTTAACGGAAAAAATAAATGCGACTATCGAATTGAAGCCCATCGACTGGGGCGCATGGAACGACAAGACGAATCTCATGTTTACGTCGAATGAAGAGTTTGATATCATTTTTTCGGCTAACTGGGTAGGTTACAGCGATAATGTCATTAAAGGCCAGTACGTACAATTGGATGAACTGATTGAGACGCACGGACAAGGCGCGAAGGAAGTTCTAGGGCCGGATTGGCTGAACGGCAGTAAGGTTAACGGGCATAATTACGGTCTTCCAACGTTGAAGGAATTTGCCTCTACTGGCGGACTGTTATTCCGCAAGGATTTGCTGGAGAAATACAAGATTGATTTGAATACGATCAATAAGGTAGAGGACCTGGAGCCAGTCTTCCAGACCATTAAAGATAATGAGCTGGGCGTTACTCCGCTGCTGGCTTCGAACTTACAGACCTTGGCCGGCAAACTGCTAAATTTCCATTACGATACACTGGGCAGCGATTCTTTCGGGGTGCTGGATCCTAGAAGCAGTGAGCTCAAGGTTATTAATATGTATGAAACGGAACGGTACAAAGAAGTCATTACGCTCATGCACAGATGGTACGAAATGGGCTTTATTAATAAGGATGCTGCCGGCATTAAAGAAGATCAAATGAATAATCTGATGAAGGCTGGCAAAGGATTCGCTTATAATGCGCAGTTGAAGCCTGGTAAGGATGCAGAGATGACGACATCGCTTGGGGTTGAGGTTGTTCAGAAGGAATTTGTACAGCCGTTGACAACAACGAATGAAGCAACCGGAGCGATGCTCTCCATCTCGAGAACCTCCGACAATCCTGAACGAGCGATGATGTTCATCGATTTGCTCTACACGGATCAATATTTGCTCAATCTGCTTAATTACGGTATTGAGGGTGTGCACTATGTGAAGCAAGGCGATAATGTCATCGACTTTGCTCCTGGCCTAACAGCTCAGACAAGCGGCTACAATATTGGCGCGGCATGGATGTTCGGCAACCAGATGAATACGTATCTATGGACGAATGAAGATCCTAATAAATGGGACCAGTTCAAAGCATTTAACGACAGCTCGATCAAATCGCCGGCGCTGGGCTTTGTATTCGATCCGACCAATGTGAAGAATGAGATTGCCGCTGTCACTAATGTGAAGCAGCAATACGATACGGCTTTGAGCATCGGTCAGGTTGACCCTGAGAAGTATATTCCGGAATATGTTGAGAAGCTGAAGGCCGCAGGCATGGATAAAATTATTGCTGAGAAGCAAAAGCAGCTAGATGCTTGGGCAGCAAACAAGTAAAAGCAAGTCATGGAAAGCGCGGGGAGCTATACTGCGCTTTCCTTTTCCGTCTCGTGCAGAAAGGCAGCAGAAAACGATAATGAGGTGCCGTGCTTATGTCCATAAGGTCTACTTTAATCATTGGGTTCTGTATGGTGACGATCCCTCTAGTTTGTTTTCTGTTCTACACAAATAACTATTCCATTAAGGTCGTGCGTGATCAAATGACCGTCAGCAGCTCAGACATGCTAACCCTGTACGGTGACCAGATTGACCGTATTTTCGAGAATGGGAATACTCGGCTGTACATGCTGGCGAACCGTGAGCCGGCTATTCGCTCCTTAGTGTATAACATCGATTCAAAGGATGAATATGCGCTTACTCGGCTTGCAGTCCATAACAAGCTGAACGCCGATCTTCCGTATTATGATAAGTTTTTTATGGCTTTCGTGTACAATCCGCTCAATCAAGACTTAATTATGGCGCAGCAATATTCGAGCTCATATAAGCAATATACTAGCATACTGACGAGTCTAAGCGATCTGCTGCAGCATGAAGAGCAAATGTCTGCCTTTGAGCATCAATGGACCAGTCGACGAATCGGTGAGGAGCAATACCTGATTCGTATAGTGAAGACGGATACGAATACATATGTTGGCGCGCTTATCAATCAAGCAGAGCTGACGCAGCCGCTTAATCTGGTCGCGACGAATCAATTGATGGAGGCGCTTTACTTAACGGAGGACGGGAGCTGGCTGTCTACTCCTCCGGCAGATGCCGCAGATAAGGTGTCTATAGCTGTGCGGGAAGGCAAGGAACCCGATCGGACCTATCAGACCGTCAAGGGAAAGGAGAACTACTTGCTTGTCTATAACAAGATGGAGTTTTCTAATCTGGTGCTTGGGGTCATGATATCGGAGAAAGCGATGCTTAGAAATGTCTCCTTTTTTAAGAGCATCAATTACTTGATTCCGTTTGCGGCTGTGGCGCTTTTGCTGGGCTATTTGGTGTTCTTTCAAAGGTTGATGCTAAGACCGATGCAACTGCTGATCAGGGGTATGAATAAGCTTAGTGAGGGAAATTTGAATATTCGCTTGTTTTCCAGCTTTTATCGGGAATACTCGCTTATCAATGCGACTTTTAATAAGATGGCCTCTCAAATTAAGGATTTGAAAATTAATGTGTACGAGGAGGAGCTACGTACCCATAAAGCGGAAATGAAGCAGCTGCAGCTTCAAATCAATCCGCATTTTCTATTTAATTCAATAAATATTATTTACAGTCTGGCGGAAATGAAGCAGTTTTTGCTTATTCAGAAGATGTCGCGGCATCTCGTTAACTATTTCCGTTTCTTCGCAAGCTTAAGCGAGCATATCATTACGATTGAAGATGAGATCGATAACCTCGAAGATTATTTACAAATTCAAAAAATGAGATTTCCAAAGCATTTGGATTATCAGCTTCAGGTTGATGACGGACTCGGTACGGTTCAGATCCCGCCGCTGACCATACAGCCATTCGTAGAAAATGCAATTAAACACGGGTTTTCCATTCATGACAAGGTGTTCCTGATTCGTGTGCATGTCCGTGTCTATTCCAATCAAGAGAGTCGTCTATGCGAAATAATCGTGGAGGATACAGGTACAGGCTTCCCCGCTGAGTTTGTCGGCAGCATGCCGGGTTTGTTGAATGGCCGCAGCTATACGAATAGCCATATCGGCATTTGGAATGTGTATCATCGTATCCAAATGTATTACAAGGAAAATATCGAATTGGTATTGGAAAATCGTGAAACAGGCGGAGCGCGTGTCCGGATTCGATTTCCATACACCAGTACTGCTCAATAGTGAAGGGTGATACCATGTATAATCTATTGATTGTAGATGACGAATTTTATGCGGTTGAGGGAATAAAATTAGGCGTAGACTGGATCAGCCTTGGTTTCTCCGGTGTGCATGAAGCCTACACGATTGCTCAGGCCAAAGAGGTTATTCAGCGAATTCCGATCGATGTCATCCTATGTGATATCGAAATGCCTGGGGGAGACGGCTTCGAGCTGTTAGTATGGGTGCGTGACCGATACGCTGATATCGAGGCGGTTTTTCTCACCTGTCATGCTGAATTCCATTTCGCGCAAAAGGCGATTCAGTTAGAAATTCATGATTACCTTCTGAAGCCGGTTAACTATGAAGAGCTGAAGGAAGTGGTCAGCGGAATTGTTCATAAGATTCGAGGGAATCGTGAGCTGAAGCAGTATCAGACGGAATATCAGGCGTTCTGGGAAGCCAAAAAGCCGTTGCTTATTGAGAAGTTTTGGAGGGAAGTGTTAAGCGGCAGCATTGCGGTATCATCAGTTGATACACTGCAACGATCGTTAAAGGAGTTCGCTGTCGATTTTCATCCGGCAACGATGGAGGTTTTTCCGATTCTGATCAGTGTAGAGCACTGGCTCCGCAGCCTAACCGAATACGATGAAGAGCTGATGGAATACGCAGTCCGCAAGGTTGCTGATGAGATCGTCCTGCAGGGGTATGAGGGCTGTGTTATCCAAGATAGGCATGGGATCAACGTGATTTTAATCTATATGGATCATTCATTAAAGCTGGAGCTGGCGGATTGGAAACGCCGTTGTGAGACGTTTATCCACTATGCAGAGCAGCGGTTGTATTGCAAGCTTTCCTGCTACTTAGGACAGAAGACTGCTGTCCCGCAGCTTAAAGCGGTTTATGAAACGTTATTGAGCTCGGAGTATGATAACGTAATGAAATCGCATGCTGTGCATATGTACAAACCAAACCAGACAGGCTCTCGGACACAAATGGTTGATTTATCCAATTGGATTTCATTTATCGAGGAGGGCAATGATACGGAGCTTCGGCAGAAAATTCATGAGTCTATGCTAGAGCTGAAGTTCAATGACGTGAATGCAGAGGATTTGAATTTATTTTACCATAGTGTGCTGCAAGCGACTTATACGGTGCTGCATAAGCGCGGAAAAAGCATCAGCGAAGTTTTTGTACCGGCAGAAATTCTTGTACCCTCCTCCATTCCTAAGACGATCAGTCAGCTTGAGACATGGTGCTTGCAAGTGATGGAGGTCATTAGCTGCAGTTTGAAGCAGGACCAGAATTCTATCGTCTATCAAGTGAAGGAATACATCGATGCGCATCTTCATGATAGGATCGGGCGAATGGAGCTGGCGGAGCTTGTGCATCTGAATCCTGCCTATCTTTCTCGCCTGTTCAAGAAGGAAACTGGGCAATCACTATCTGATTATATGACGATGAGAAAGATAGAGGCAGCTAAGGAGCTGCTGCTGACTACTCGTAAGCCGATCAGCGAAATATGCCATGAGATCGGTTATTCCGATCTGGCATACTTCACTCGAGTATTCAAAAAAATGTGTCAAGTCAGTCCGCTTGCTTACCGCAAACGGCAATGAACATGATTAAGGGCTTGCTGAAGGGATCATGACAAGTATTTATCATGATGTTTAAGCGGCCTTCTTTTTCCTCCGAATAGGAATGAAAAGTCCAATCAGTAACCCTGCGAGAGCCGGAATCAGCCAGCCTAGGCCGATATTATACAATGGGAGGTATCGGTAGAGCCAAGTGTTGAGCAGCCCGATCCCGAGCGGTGTGCCCTGCAGGCCATCGACTAAGCTGACGAGAAAAGTAAACAGCAGGCTAAATCCATATACGGCGCGTTTGCCTTTGAACAAGCCATGCAAAAAGGTCAGTATAATGAGCACAATGGCCAGCGGGTAAAGTATGGTCAGAACAGGTACAGAAAACTGGACTAAATGCATTAGACCCAGATTGGCTATTAAAGCACTAACCGCGCTTAAGACGATGCAGATGCTTTTGTACGATAGCCTTGGCAGAATCGTATGGAAATAGCTGCTGCAAGAAGCAGTTAGACCAATGCTAGTGGTCAGACAGGCTAGCAGCACAATGATGCCGAGCATTAATCCTCCGAACTTTCCAAAATAATGATTGGACGTCAGGTTAAGCACCTCGCCGCCATTGTCGAGAAGCCCGAAGACGCTGACGCTGCTTGCTCCGATGTAAGTCAAAGATGTGTAAATGACTGCGAGCATCATTGCCGAAATCAGACCCGCCTGGAAGCAGACGAACAGTATGCTTTTGCGTTCACCGATCCCTTTCTCCCGAATAGCGTCAATGACGACAATGCCGAATACGAAAGCGGCGAGTGCGTCCATAGTCAAATAACCCTCTTGAAATCCATTAAAGAAAGCTTGAGAGATATAGTTCGATGTCGGTTGCTGCGGATCGCCAATAGGAGCTGCTAAGGCTGCCACGGCCAACACCCCAATACATGCGAGCAATACCGGCGTTAGTATTTTCCCGACAATATCAACCATTTTGGCTGGATTGATGGACAAGAGCAGTGTTATTCCGAAAAATAATAGCGTAAAGATCGCCAATCCCAAAGAGCTGTACTCTGGTGCTATAAAAGGCTTAATACTGATTTCGTAGGATACGCTGCCGGTTCTCGGCATAGCGAATAGCGGTCCAATCGTTAAATAAAGCAAGGTCGTGTAGCAGATGGCAAACCAAGGATGCACGCGGCTAGTCAAGGCAAACAAGCTTTTTGAACCGGAAAATCCGAGAGCCAATATACCAAGCAAGGGCAATCCGACTCCCGTGATCAAGAAGCCCAGATTGGCTTGCCAATAGTGGTCTCCGGCAGCTTGGCCCATCATGGCAGGGAATACGAGGTTTCCCGCGCCGAAAAACAAGGCGAACAACATGAGTCCTATTGTTAATGTGATGCTAAATGAGTGATTACGTTGCATGATAACGTCTCCTGTATAAAATTCGCAATTATTTTCCCCTGCTATCGCAAATTGTATGTGACTATCGACTTTTTCTCTTTGTTGATTCTCACGATGTACATTTAATCGATAATATCAGGTGTAATTAACATTATAATCGGAATAAACCTGTTGGAGAAATGTTTTTAATAAATTATAATGACTAAAAGAATTTATTAGTATAGAATTAACCAATTATTTTGTATATTTCGCGAGTGGTAAGAAGAGAATCTATACATCTTAGAAGAGGGGTATTCAATTGCAAAGGTTATTCGGATTTATTTGTATTCTATTTTTAGCGGCTGTGCTTGGGGGCTGCGGCGATCATTCTGATTCACCAAATACCACGGAGGATTCGACGGAAGCTATTAATTCTATGGAGGAAGAATTGCAGGAAAGATTCACTGAGATTACGGTCGCGGGCATACCGTATTTGCTAGATGAGAATGGCAATGTTTACGATAGCGGCACGAAGGAATCCCTTTCCTTTGAAGGCGGGGTACAGCATGTGTTGTTCGATGGCAAATATATGATCACTAATACAGGGGATCTGCTGCTTAGACAAGCCTCAGCGTCTGCGGGGACATTAGTGCGCTCAGATTATGAGACCATTCTAGAGGATGTCAGATCGTTCAAGTCTGCAGGTGAATCGATATTATTGTACACAGAAGACTTTAGTAATCAGTCAGCTCTCTATAGTGTTGGGAAAAACCCGAATGGCGAGCTTGGCAACGGAATGAAAGGCGATGAAGCTACCGCGCCGTATCTTCTTTTTGAAGATATCGCTGTAAATGAAGAGCAAGAGAGTACATATGACATTGGCAACGGTGTATTTAAGGCTGCAGCAATTAAGGATGGGGAGCTGTATGTTTGGGGCAATGATCATTTCCTCACGCCGACCAAATATCCTTGGGGCAGCAGGTACATCGAGTCTCTAAAGATAGTTCCAGACGGGGTAGAGATCACTGACCTTGATGGTGCAGTGACGCTAGTTAACGAGGAAGCAATGAGTCCTTTAACTTATAAAGCTGAAGATATTGTATGGGATGCTACACGCGGCAATAGCTCCGGCAATATTGTGAATGGGGGTTATTTCTCCGAGAGCAATGGAACGGTTTACTTCTCGTTTTTTGGCCTTGCGAGGTATGTCCCTGGCTCCGATTCCTTCGAGGTTATTCGTCGGGAAGAAAAAAAAGTGTCAGATATTCATGTAATAGACGATAAGGTAACGTACATCTATAGCTCTAACGATCTGTTCAGTAGAGAGCGGATGGGCTATTTAAGACAATATCCTCGTAAAGATAATCTCGGAAGCAACAGCTCGGAGCGGTCGCTTAATGTGTTTAAGGATGAAATCTACTGGATCGAACACTTGAATTCAGAAATTTACGATACTGTGAAGGGGAATGAATCCATTCGCTTGACGGATACAGATGGCAAAACGATTATTTCGCGTGAAGTTATAGATACGGTGTGGAATGTATGGATGGATAAGAAGTCCGATTCGATTTTTTATACGTTGCATAATAATGTCTATAGGTCGGATTTCGACGGGAAAAATCCGCAAAAGCTAGTGGATGGCGTGTATAAGTATCAATATGCTGATGGTTGGATTTATTTTGACAGAGAAGGAACACTTACACGCTATGAAGTGGCAACAGGCGCCGAGGAGCAAGTCATGTCCTTGAAGGATGTTAATGCCTATAACGTGAATGGAGCATTTGTATATTATATTTTGGACGACAATGTATTTAGAAAAGCGTTAGGTACAGCAGAAGAGGGTAAACAGCTTAACGTGGATGGAATGTCTGTAAGCGGTCAATTGGAGGATCTGCATGTTCTGCCTAGCGGGTTGTATTTCTACGATGATATAAGCATTTATCGACTGGACTTTGAAGGTCATGTGACCCAGATTCGCGATCTGGAACATACCTATCTTGAAGACAAGAAGTAGATCGAAGTAATATTGCACCACGCTCAGCTCTCAGCGCATGGGTGAGGGGTACGGGTGTCATCACCGTAAATAGTCCACTAGTTATTCAGCGGCTATTTTTATTTTGACTTATGCAGCTTGTTTATTTATCGGAAAATAGATCCCTTATTAAGCCGATATTAGCAGATTTTCATTGGTATCGGAAAATAGATCCTTTATTTTGTTGAAAGTGTTAGCTTTTCTGGGTATAAGCCTAAAATAAGGAACCACTGTTCCGATAACTGACAAAAATCAGCTGTTTGATGGAAATAAGGAATCTACGTTCCGATAGTTTTTCAAAATTTATGCAGAACTCACTATTATAACAGGATTAATCCATGAACTAAAAAGTTCTAGGTGCAACATTATTTCTTGAAAAGATTAATAAAAGCAATAAAGTGATTAAAATGGTTATCCTAACAGCAGGAGCGTGAGGATAATGAGTCTATTTTGTCCTGAAGTTTGGTTGGAGCACTCGACGCCGGACAGTCAGAAGGATTGCAGGGAATGCGGGTTGTATCAGCAAGGATCACGGATGATTTGGGGAGAGGGAAACCCTAAGGCGCCTGTCATGCTCATCTTAGACAATCCGGGCGCACGCGAAGACCGCGAGGGAAGTTCCTTCGTTTGCGGAACGCGTCAGACGCTGCAGCAAGCAGTTCATGAGGCCGGACTAGTCAAGGATGATTTATATGTTACATACATTTTAAAAAGACGGCCAATCCGTGCCTATGATAAGGAAAAGACACGAGCGATTTGCATGAATCATTTGAAGGAACAGCTGCAAGAACAGAAACCGGCACTCATTGTCTGCTTTGGCAATGTCGCGGTACAAGCTTTCTTTCAGAATCCAGAGCTCGATGTGAAAGGGCTGAGAAGGAGCTGGCATCAGGTAAATGGTTACTTAACAACCGTTGCCTATCATCCTCTTGCCGTCAGACGGCGCCCTAATTTATATCTGCTGCTTCTTGAAGATTTAAGATTAGTCGCAGCACAGCTTCAGAAAATGAATGGTTAGCAGCTCCTTCACTGGAGTTATGAACTGCAGGCTGTCCGCCAGCCCTCATTAGCAGGAATAAACCTATCGGTCGTTGAATATATCCGAATAGCTAACGCGCTAATGATTAAGCGTATTCCTAGTACGCTCAGCCGAGGAGGAGAACGCGCATGAAGACCATCACTGTTAAAAGCCTAGCCGAGGCGTTCCATTTAGAGGTGCTAGCGGGAGCCGATCGTATGGATCGCGCTATTACCCGACCGCGAACGCATAGACCAGGACTGGAGTTTGTCGGTTATTTTGATTTTTTTCCTATGGAGCGGGTACAGGTGCTCGGCCGGAAGGAGATTAACTATTTATTGACGCTTACCGTTGAGGAACGCAAGCTGCATATCGGAAACATAGTCAAATATCATCCTCCATGCTTTATTGTAACTTCCGGACAGCAGGAGATTCCTTATTTGACCTTATTCTGCGATCATGAAGGCATCCCGCTGCTACGAACATCGGATACGACAACGGGGTTTATCGCCAAGCTGGATAGCCATCTGGTGAAAGCTTTGGCGCCGGAGGTTTCGATCCATGGCGTATGCGTGAATGTCTCCGGCATTGGCATCCTGCTCAGGGGAAAATCCGGTATTGGCAAAAGCGAAACAGCGCACACGCTTATCAGAAGAGGGCACCGATTCGTAGCGGATGATCTTGTCGTGCTCAAGAAGCTGGGACCATCCACACTTCTCGGTACACATAACGGGACGACACGCGAATTCCTCGCCTTGCGCAGTGTTGGACTGATTAATGTCGTGCGTCAATATGGACGAAGAGCGTTTCAGGACGAGACGCGAATTGTCCTCGATATTGAGCTCGCGCCGTGGGAAGAGAATTCATTGAACAATGATCTGGAAGTCGTGCCTCAGTTTACTGAGTATCTCGGTGTCCAAATTCCGCATCTTGAGATTCAGCTTCAGCCGGGACGCGACGTAGCTGGTCTGATTGAGGCAGCGGCTAATAATTGGGCTCTAAAGCAGCTTGGATACAGCGCTGTTGAAGAGTTTATGGAACGGATCGAAAGTAAAATGCAGTAGTAGTGCGGAATCGTTTTTTGTAATTTATACGGTCCTCTTGGTTGTCTAGCGGTAATCTCTTCCTTTGGAAGCGAAAGGTTACCTTAGGATGACTATTTAACGGAAAAATTCTCCTCTAAATTAGACGGTATCCGTTAAATACCCGCAGATCTGGAGCATTAAGGGTAGAAATTTCCGTTAACACCTTGTTAACCCGAAAGCTGCATCGATTAAGAGTAGAAATTTCCGCTAGAGGTGTATCCCCTTCCAACACCGGGCAAGCCATATGGCTCGCCCTTTACGGATGAGCCTTAATAATAACAATCGGTTAGAGATGAGCCTCATAGACGGTCAGAAATGAGCCTCATAGACATCTTCTCTCTCATTCTTCCGCCGCATCAGCTGCCGATACTCTGTTGGCTGCATATCCATGACGTCTCGAAATGCCCGTGTAAAGCTTTTGTAGCTTTCATAGCCTACCATGGCTGCCACGTCGATAATTTTATGCTCGGTTTCGGCCAGCAGCCGCCGGGCTTTATCGAGACGCACATCCCGCAAGTATTCTGCAAACCCTTTCCCTACATTTTTCTTGAATAGATTTGAGAAATAAGCGTAATTAAGCGACACATGATTGGATACCATCGCCAAGTCAAGCGGCTTATGGTAGCTTTCGTGAATAAAGCGAATAGCTTCCTTCAAGTCTTGCGTGTTGCGATAGCTGCACTTGAATTCATAATAAAACTGGTTCAGACGAAGCAGCTGCTGCTGCAGAGCCTGAATATAATCACGAATACCAGGGTAATCGAACAGATTATGCAAGCATTTCATATCGAGCGCTTCCTCCCCCATGTAGGGGCTTATCACGCGCTCATATTCCTCTAACATCTGTACAATAGCGCGGCAGAGCTGTTGGGTATACCGGATGTTGTAGCGCTGCAGGACATCCTTATGGAAGACTGCGGAAATTTCTTGCGTGATATTTCCGCTGTTTTTGGTTCCAATTAATTGAAACAGCGAGTACAGCTCCTCATAGGGAAGCTCCCATTGCTGCTCTAACCGAGCGATATGTGCGGGCAGGATGCAATGTTTATCGGGAAACAGATAACTATGGCGGTATAGCTCTAATGCTTCTGTATAGCTGCTTGGCAGCCTCTTTATTCCATGCTGCGGATCGGTCATGGCCATAACAGCTTTAATATGTTCTGCTTTGAGGGCGCTGGACAAAGCATCAATATTTGCCTCGGCTTTAACCGCGAGGACTAAATACGGTTGGCGCTGCAGACATATACACCCGCGTCTGCCATACACGCGGTAGGCTATGGACTCTATGCTATGGACACCGCTGGTCCCCGGCTGGTTAATCAACAGCTCCTCGCGAAGCAGACATAGACGATAGCTGCGCCATAGCTCAGGATTTTGGCGCTCGGTTTGCAGCACCCACTCCCCATCGCTCACAGCGCCTTGCATAAACATGCGCAGCTCCTTACGATCTGTCTCCCGTGCGCGGCGGGAAAAGTGCTTCATATTGCGAGTGAGCGCCTGCCGTGTTCGTATTTCCTGCAAGACATGCTCTACAGCAGTCTGCAGGTCCTCCCGCTTAACGGGCTTGAGCAGGTAACTCTTGGCCCCAAGCTCAATCGCTTTCTGAGCATAGGCAAAATCACTGTAGCCGCTAATAATGAGGTAATCAACTTTAATGCGCTCTTCTTTGGTTTGCGCCATAAGGGCCAGCCCATCCATATCCGGCATTCTAATATCGGTAATGATTAGCTGGATACTATGCTGACGCAGCAGCTGTAACGCCTCAATTCCGTTAGCGGCGCAGTAAATAGCGTCAAGCTGCAGAGAAAACTGGCGCAGCATGGCCTGCAGGCCATCGCGAATATGCTTCTGATCGTCCACAATCAAAATATTGATCATGCTCTACCATCCTCCCAAATTCGCATTTTCCCATGGCAAGCGTATCGATACGCAGGTGTAGACGCCTTGCGCGCTGTCAATCCAGAGACCGAAGCCCTTACCATAATTGAGCTGCAGGCGCTTATGCACATTTTCCAAGCCCAGCCCATTTTTGCTGGTGACGATCGGCGTGTCTGAATCTCCTTGCAGCACAGCCTGCAAATGGGTCAGCGTCGTCGGTTCAACACCCGCGCCGTCATCTTGTATATCGATTAGAAGCATGTTATCCTGCGTTCTTACCGTAATTTGAATATGCACACTGCCGCCTGAAGGCGCTGCGTGATGCACGGCGTTCTCAACGATGGGCTGCATGCACATCTTTGGAATTGGATAGCGCAGCACATCCTCGGGGAGATCCTCTGTTAGTGTGATGCTGCCGCCTTCCATAAAGTTAATGAACCTTATATAGCTTTGAATGTTAGCCAGCTCATCGCTGAGGGCTACGGTATCGCTGCGCCACTTCATGCTGTAGCGAAGCAGCGAGCCTAAGGATACGAGCGCATCAGCAATAGCGGGCTGCTTCTGAACCTCCGCCAGCATACGGATAGATTCCAGCGCGTTATATAAGAAGTGCGAATTAATTTGCGAATGCAGCGAATGCAGCTGCGCGTTTTTTGCAATGAGCTGCTTATCTACTACTTGTGTCATCAGACGTTTAATTTCATCTAACATTTTGTTGTAGCTGACCGCTACTTCATCGATTTCATCGCCGGTTTCATTATCGCCCAGGCCGGTATCAATTTTCGCATCCAGCTGGCCTTTTCGCACCTTGCGCATAGAGACTAGCACGCTGTCCATCCGCCGGAAGATACGCCTTGTTGTGTGGGATACAAGCAGCATAATGAGCAGCAGTACGCATAATGTAATCGCTACCACAAGCGCGTACCAGCTGCGTGGACCCTTCATCAGCGCCTGATGGGAGGCGATATCCACCACATAGGCGTTCAGCGGGGCAATGTAGCGATACAGTGCGTAGTAGGTATGATCACCTGTCTGAACCTTAATGGGGTCTTGCTGCTGCAGCACATCCAGCTGCTGATAAATACGGCCAAGAATGTCGCCAAGCTCCTCCCCGGCATTTTGGGCAAACAGATGCCCCGGATTGTAGACATTGCGCGAAGGATTCGTTCCATCCATCACAACGGAGAAGAAATTGCCCCCCGTCTCCTCTAGCAGGCCGCTAAAAAATACGTTGTGCTGCGAGCGAATTTCCATAATGGTGGGATGCTTCTGCTGCTGTCCTTGAAGCCTTACGATCCGGTAATAGGACAGCGTCTGGTCGCCTTCCATATAGGAAAAGAGACGAAATGCGTCACCGCCCTCATCCCGCAGCGTAACCCAATAGTCTTGCGGCCAAAATCGGTCATAATGGTAAATTTCAGGCCAGATTTCATATAGATTCGGGTTATCGACATAAAAGCTGAGCTCGCTGATCATCTCGTGGCTTTGGATTATATTATGCATCTGCTCGAATTGATTCTGCTTGAACTTGACAAGCCTCAAGCCGTCCCCGCGCATATTGGAGTGTATAAAGTCCACAAAAGCTTTTTGAGTCAATGCGATTGAGGAAGCGTTTTCAAGCATGGCCATCCTGCTGCGCAGCTGTTCTTCGAGCTGAGAGACATGGCCGCTTCCGGCAGACATAGCGTCCTTGTACAACTGGGACTCCTGCGTGCGAATAAATAAAAAGGATACTAATATGGCTGGAATAGCAATCGTCAAGCTAAAGGCTAAGAACAGCTTTTGAGATATGCGGGAATTACGGTAAAGCTTCTTTATTTTTGTCAGCAAGTAGTTCATTCCACTGCCCTCCCCCATCCCTGTAATATACCATATATGACAATTCGGCTGGTAGGCATTAAAACAGGGAATACCGGCCACCATTTCGGTGACCGGCAGCAATCATAATAGGGGCGTTTGTTACTCCGCCATTTTCGCTTTTCGTACATCCAGCTCGGCCTGACGGTATTCCATTACCTTGTCAAAGCCGTAATCGATGCGACGGGCAAGGAAATTATCAAAGATTTTATCGAAAGCAGCTTCATCCTTGGCGGTAATCAGCTCAGGCAGCACTTCCTCCCAGTTTTGAGAAATACGCGACCAGGCTACCGCTTCATCCGAATCGCCGAGCGGGTCAAGTCCCTTGTATATGCCGCTGTCAATATCGGCTTGCTTATTGGCGAAGTCCTCCATTTGCTTAATGACAGGAGCTTTCTCTGGTCTCCATTGATTAACAATGACAGGATTGCGCATCATCCAGTAAGTATCCATAATGCCGTATTCCTTTTCCATCTTCTCGATGTCGGTTTCGAGCAGTGCTGTCATTGCAGCTTTCAGCTGCGGCTTGCCGTCTACCATTTCCCATGTTTCGCCTTCCTTGCCCAGGAACATATCCCTTTGCCCTTCTTCACTAGCCATATAAGTCAAGAAGCGAATGGCTCGCTCAGGATTTTTGGTGGATTTGCTAATCATCGTAACCATCCAGCCATCCATATTGCCTGGGAACAGCTTGGCGCTGTCACCATTGCTGTTCTGCGGTCCATCCACGGCGATGTAGTAGGAGTCCGGGTTTTCACTCGCCGCAAGCATCGGGTTAACAGCTGTCATGCCCATCCATTCACGAACCATCATAAAATAACGGGCGTTATTTGTCTTTTCTTCTACCTGAGTATCAGAATCTACCAGAAAGTCGACATTAATCAGTCCGCGCTCGTAAGCTGTACGGAACGTTTTCAGCCAGGCGACATAATCCGGATCGGTAATGCGGTCATACACTTTGCCGTCTTGCTCATGCGGAACAGCAAGCAGATTTTGCAGGTATTCGGTCATCCCGTAAGGTACATTGCCCTGTGCAAAGAAGGGGCTAATTGGCTGACCCTTATACGTAGAATACTGGTCCTTCAGCAACTGCAGCGCGTCTAGGAAACCTTCCGGAGTGCTTAAGTCCGGTTTACCCATTTCTTCATACAGGTCTTTTCGTACCAAAAAGGTTTGATTGGCTGCAGTCATGCCCGTTTCATGCATCAGATTAGGGCTGTAAGAATCATTTGGAACGCCATAAGTGTTGCCGTTTTCTTGACGATACCACTTCAGCGTGCCGTCGCCAGCTACTTTGAAGAAGTAGGGATCATACTGATCTGCCAATTCATTCAAGGCATAGACATGGTCGCCTTCCCACAGCTTTTTGACAGCGTTTTCCCATGAGCCCATAGAAATAATGTCCGGCAGCTTGCCGGAAGTCATCATGAGCGTAATATGCTCGTTAGCCTCGCCTGACGGTACCTCAATGTTAATGTTGACGCCTGTTTTTTCAGTAATATACTTGGAGTTTAGGCTTTCTCCCCAGCTGCGGCCATACCAGGATGCGCCTACGAACCAGGTTAAGTCAACCGGGCTGGTATCGAGCTTCCATGCAGGCTCTTCGGGGTTCAATGCGGCTTCGGCCGGCGGCTGCTGCGTACTGTCCGCAGGCTTCGCGGTCGGTGTATTATTGCTTGGTTCGGACTTGGTGCATGCAGCCATGCTCAGTAATAGAATGATTGCCATAACGATAGTTATGCTTAACTTCATTTGGTTACGCTTCATTGCATGATCATCCTTTCTTTACCCCTAATTTATTTTATTCCCCTTGCGCCTCTAAGAATAGTTGCTTGAGAAGGCGTAGGATCGTTACCCTTTAATCGCGCCAATCATTACGCCTTTGATCAGATAGCGCTGGATAAAGGGGTAGAACGCTAATATTGGCAGTGTGGCTACCATCATGGATGCGAACTTGATAGAGTTACCGGGCAGCCTCGCCCCGAATTGCGCCATTGCCTGCTGCTGAATGAGCGACATGGAGTTTTCGGCAATAATTTTGTACAGCATCGTCTGGAGCGGCAGCTGATCCTGCGAGCGAATGTAGAGTACGCCCTGATAATAATCATTCCAATGATAGACAGCTGAAAATAACGAGATAGTGGCAATGACCGCCATGCTGTTAGGCAATACGATTCTGAACAGAACGCCATAATCCGAAGCTCCGTCCACCTTCGCGGATTCCTCCAGGCTGTCAGGTATGGTGCGATAAAAGCTCATGAAGATGACCATATTGAAAAACGTGTACATAGCTGGAATGATGAATACCAAAAAGTTGTCGTACAAGCCCAGCTTGGTCATCAGAATAAACGTCGGGATGAGTCCGCCCGAGAACAGCATCGTAATCAAAGCGATTTTGAGATACAGCTTGCGGCCAATCAAGTTGGTCTTGCTCATTCCATAGGCCACAATGGCGGTAAACAATACATGAACCGCAGTTCCAATCACAGTACGCATTGTTGTGATGTAGAACCCGTTCATCAGACTTTTATCATTAAACACCACGCTGTAGCTGTCGAGCGACAGTTCCTTCGGAAACCAGTTGACGGTGCCCAGCATAGCCTGCTGCGGTGAATTGAGCGAGTTCACGAATACAAACCACATCGGGTACAGCGTTATAAAACATACAGCCAGCATCAGCAAGGTGTTGCCTATTTCAAATGCCCCGATGCGCCGAAGCCTTCTGCGTTTTTCCATGTAGCGGCCCTCCCCTTATTAAAAGATGCTGTCGCCGGTCAGTTTTTTGGAAGTGTAGTTGGCCAAGAACAGCAGCCCAAGTGCGACAATTGAGCGGACAAATAATACAGCTGTTGAGAAAGAGTGACGCCCGGATACTAAGCCCATGTTATAAATGTACAAGTCCAGGCTTTCAGCCATCTTCATGTTCATGTTGTTCTTTAACATAAAGATTTGGTCAAAGTTACTGCCCAATATTCCACTGACCGCGAGAATAAACAAAATGGCGATGGTTGGGCGTATGCTTTGGATAGTAATATGCCACATGCGCTGCCAGCGGTTTGCTCCGTCCAGCTCCGCCGCCTCGTACAAGCCCGGATCGATGCCGGCTATGGCAGCGATATAGATAATGGCGCTCCAGCCAGTCTCTTTCAGCGTATCGGAGAAATAGGTAATCCACCAAAAGTACTTCGGATCACTGTTGAACAGAATTTCACGCTCCTGAAACCCCAGCGCCATCATCAGTTGGTTGACCACGCCGCCTTCACCCAGCCAATTAAGTGTGATGCCGCCAAAAATCGTCCAAGCAATGAAGTGAGGCAAATACGAAATGGTCTGAACCGTGCGCTTAAATCGCATATTTCGTATTTCATTAAGCAATAAGGCGAATAGAATTGGAATAGGGAAGCCTAGCACCAGCTTGATGGAGCTCATCCCGAGCGTATTGCGGATAGAACGCCAGAAACGGTCATCGGTAACAAAATCCTCAAAGTGCTTCAGTCCTACAAAGGGCGATTCCAGCATAGGCTTCGCGATACTGTAGTCCATAAATGCGATAATGAGCCAAAGCATGGGGAGATAACAGAAAATGACCATCCATATAATGCCGGGAATGACCATGCTCTGTATTTGCCATTGCCTAAAGAATGCTTTTATTAATCCTGTCCTGTGTTGGAACATACTCACGGCCCCCTTCCTCTTCATCGTATGGGAATAAGTATGGGAAAAAAAGCCCATCATTTTTGACCCTATCCCATTTTTTTAGATTTGTTTGACCGCACGTTCATTTTAAGTATGCTGTGGTTAAATGAGAGGAGTGTGTAAAGCATGAGCAAGCTTTTGTGGCAGCAAGACTTTTTGGACCGAAATACGGATTTGAGCGCGTGGAATATTCGCCTCGGCAATGACCTGCTTGATGACAAGGGCAATTCCATAGTCCCAGGGTGGGGCAACGGAGAGCAGCAGTTTTATACGGGTGATGCAAATAACCTCTATGTGGACGAACATGGCTTACATTTATGCGCTCGTAGTGAAACTATCGAATCAGGTGAGAGACGTTATTCCTACACTTCAGCACGCATAGACACAAAGGATCATTTTGCTTATTGCTATGGGAAGCTAATCATACGTGCTAGGCTGCCTATTGGTCAGGGGCTGTGGCCAGCAATCTGGCTGCTTCCGCAGGACCAAGCTTACGGTCCATGGCCTGCCTCCGGCGAGATCGATATTATGGAAGCCAGAGGCCGATTGCCTCAGCAAGTGTCCGGAACGCTGCATTACGGGAAGGCCTGGGACGACAAAGCGACCGATGAGTTTTCTTACCAGCTCGAGAACAGCACGATTAATCAATTCCATGATTATGCCCTGGAGTGGGACGAAAGCGCGATTCGTTGGTCGGTAGACGGACATTGCTTCGCCGAGCGCCGCTTAGAGCCTGGTAGTATGCCTTTTGATAAGCGTTTCTATCTAGTGCTCAATCTTGCCGTGGGCGGCTGGTATGATAATGTGCCAGTGGATGAAGCTGCGCTGCCGGCAGTAATGACCGTTTCAGGCATCTGGCTGTACGAATAAAGAACATATTATTTTATTCCGTTTTCTCGATAAATGCTATAATCACTATTAGTATGATAGATGAAAAAATAGATGATAAGGAGATAGCAAGCATCATGAGAACGGAGCAATCATCGGGACTTAAGGTTGAGGATAAGTTAGGACTGATTCAGAGGGTTTTGCGATCTGGAGACTATGATGTAGCCGTGAAAGAGTGCTGCACGTTGTTCGAGATTGTATTTAGGAAAATTTTTCAACAGGCTGTCGTCGTTTTGCCATACAAGGAGCGTGAATTGCTTCAAGAAGTAGAGCGGAAAATCGGGAAAGGGACTAGAGGCGTCGAGGAATTTGGATTTGGCGAATTGGTCGGTGTTTTTCGCGAGAGCAAGCTGATGGAAAAATGGTCAAAGCATACGTCTAGAGATTTGGGCCTGATTCAGACGCTTAATTATTCGGAGATCGTAAACCTAAGAAACCGAATTACGCATCAAGGGTCGACAGCGAGTCGCGGCGAGGCTAATTTGGTGTATGAGTATTTGCGCAATTTGCTTGCAATGCTCGGATTTTCAGATTTGGATTATTCCATTAATAAGTCCTTCAAAAAAGAAGATGCTGCTCCTGTTGAAGCAACGGCCCCTGCAAGTCGGTTGGATACGCTGCCGAAAATACATAAATCCACATCTATTCAATCGACGTATTCCCCTACGGACAATAACGAGCGGGAACGTCTGCGGGTCCAAGGTGCAAATTATGCCGAGATTGATAGAAAAGGATTTTTGCAGGCATTGAGCAATTTGGAGAAACAGGAGAACCTAATCGCCCTCGACCTAGGCTGTGCAGGAGGAGAGGTGATGGTGGATCGATTTAGCCAGTTTTCCGAATTTCGTCATGTGATTGGGGTGGATCGGAATGAAGATAAAATTCGGGATGCCTCTTCGGCCAATTACGGCAATAAATATGTGTTTGTTTGCGCAGATGTGGAAACTGGCGAATTCGAGGAAGCTGTCTCTAAGCAATTGGAGTCGTATGGCGAGCCCTATTTCGATATCATCTTTTCTGCATTGACGCTTCATCATCTTTCGAACCCGCTCAAGGCTTTATTCAAATTAAGAAAGCTGCTAAGGCCAGGAGGATATGTTATTCTTAGAGGCTCTGATGATGGCACGAAGCTTGCTTACCCAGATGAGCAGCAGCTTGTCCGTAATATAATGTTAATGACTCAGGAGGTGGAAGGCGCTTCGGACCGAGAGAACGGACGGAAATTATATACACAGCTTAAAAAAGTAGGCTTCGATCAAATTCAGCTGCTCTATGACATAAAGGATACGGTTAACAAATCGCTCGACGAGCGAATGTCTCTTTATCAAGGAAGCTTCTCCTATCGGATCAACAACTTTAAGAAGAGGCTCGCCCAAGAGCCGGATAATGAACAATTTCAAGACGAGTACAATTGGATGAAGGATGCGCTTGAAGAGCTGGAAATGGAATTCGCGAACGATTCCTTTTTCTACCAAGAAACCGTGCATCTCGCCATTGGACGACGGTAGCGGGGAGAATGGTTATGAATCAGCCGCCTTTGCAGCAGTCTTTCATTTGTTTGATTGTCCCTTTTGCATACGCCATACCATTAAGTGAATGTAAGCATCTTGTCGATTCAAATCGGTTCGATATTAAGGATATTAAAGCCGATCGTTTGTTTGATTATGCAGAGCATTTGGTGTCGATGAACCCGAACCGTCATGAAGCAATTGGAGCTCGTTGGGTTATGCGGCAAGGAGCGAGGAAGCTGTATGGGCTGCCCCATAATTTCCGTCATCCGATGACGCTGTGTGTCAAGCAGAAGCAATGGACATTTTCGATAAAAGAAGTTGAATTGTACCTGTTTGAAACGCAGACGGGCTTTCTTCAGTATCATGTCGAGCTTCATGGCGGCGTAAATATGGATGAGCAAATAGAGTTTGTGTATTACTTGAAAAAACTGATGAATTACAGTCATAAAATCTCGTTCGAGCAACGCCTGTCAAAGGAAAATAGTATGACGCAGAACGTACAGTTAAGTGAAATGAGCTGCTCCATCTTACGGGAGCTTGATGTCATTACTTTTTTCGAGGGAAAAACTGATCACCCGGTTGAGGCGTTAGTGTTCTCTTCGGCTCGTCTTGGCATTTCTAAGCAGGAGTCGGAGGATTCCATAGGCGAGTACCTGTTTCATATGCGCAGAAACTTCAAGGCTACTTATAAAGCATCTGCGGCGGAACGCAATATAAACGGTAATCCGGATGTATTGGCATTGTTCGACAACAGTTACTGGGGAATATCGCTTGAAGGGCTGGGCAATTTAGTTACGATGACGGAAGACGATGTGACGAATCAGTTTTTTTCTACTACGTACTTTCACCATGTAGAGAATACGTATTTGTACTTATATATTTTGACCTTGCATCAAAAATACGCGCTTCTGCATTTAACAGCACAAGCCTCTGGGCTGACTTATGAATTGCAGCTGCATCAGGATGCTCCTGCTGAGCAGAGCCGGATTTTACGCGATATGAAGGATAAAATCGTGAAATTTATGCTTCGATCATCTTATAAACAGGTATCGCGCAGCACGCATCATGAAATGCTCTATGAATGGATGCGCAGCCGCCTCAAAATAGACGATTTATTCACGGAACTGCATGAGGCATTAGAGGCGCTCGTTTCTTTAACGGAATCGGCGGAGCAAAAACAGCGACAGGAAGAGGAAGAACAGAAAAAGACGAAAGCAGAGCTATTCAATAACAAAATTACGGGCATTTCCGCGATTTTCCTGCCATTAAGCATAATCACTGGCATTTATGGTATGGATGTAGAATGGATCGAACCGTTCAAGGAGCTTTGGATTTTTTCATTGGTTGCTTTAGGTGCGTATGGTCTAACCTTTGTCCTTTTCAAGTATTGGTTTAACGATAAAAAAGGAACAGCCCGCTAGCTTTCAGCGGGCTGTTCTATCAGGTTATTGTTGAATCACAATCTGGTCGGTGTCGACGATGATTTCTTTAGCGCGGATAACCTCTGTGAAGAAGGATACAGGGACATAGGTCAGGCCATCGACTAATGCTGGAGCGGTACCTAATTGGATCGGAGCCATCCTTGCAAAGATATAGTTGTCTTGTCCGACTTGCAGGGAGATGGCTCTGCCAATTCTTATAGTCTTGCTGTCAGCCTCCCATGTCAATTCATGACCTAGCGCTTCAGCTAGGGCGCGAACTGGAACCATCATCACTCCTTGTTCATCGATAAAGGCGCTTGGAGCTGTAACTAATTCGCCGTTAATGAGCCATTGTTTGTTCTCCATCCCATTCAGATCGATAAAGTTAATGGTTGGCTCCTCCGCATTTTCCGGAATAGCGATAACGTCCTTCTCATTTAATACGACTACACGACTCGGCGTAGTTTGTCCAGGGTAGCTTAATGCAACTTTTTGATATTGGATGAATAAGCTTCGATTCGTAAAGTCTCCTTCGAATACTTCTCCATCTTGCGTTACGACTTCCGTTTCATCGGAAATATGCAGCTTAAGCGAACCATCCGCACTAATCAGGTTTTCATCGAAGCGGTCAGCCATGAACGAGCCGTCATTGGAGACATTGGCTATAGCTATGGCACTGTATTGCGGCGGATAAATCATAATGACAGGCAGATTCGCATCATAAAACGCTATAATCTCCGAACCGACGACCAGCTCGTCCATTACATAAGTTTTGTCAGTGACAACGAAGTTATTGATGCCGCCATCTGCCGTTGTGACTGTTACTAGCTTGAATGCTCCATCTTGACCATGGTCAGCTATTTCTTGAATCGTTCCCGTAAAGGAAGCGTAATGGGATGCTTTGACTTGCTCTTGAGCGGCATCCGTATTATCGGTGATGATCGGCGCTGAAATAGGCATAATTGTGTTTTCAGTACTTGCTAGACTAACGGTTGAGGATAATAAGGAAATTGCTGCGACGGACATGCTGCTCAATAAGACCTTTCTAATCTTGTCGTTCATGTAGGTTCTCCTTAGTATGTTTATTTTTCCATTCAATAACCTATAACGTGCGAAAGGAATATTATGTTGCAGTCTGCGTATTAGACATTGAAACCGCAGTATGCTAAAGTGTTGGTAATAATCTTTGAAGGGATGATGGGTGGCCGATGATTAACTAATTCTATTTTGATCGCAATGAGTGTTACTAGCGAAAGAAAAAATAGGATTAGTCTGCCCATTTATTAGCCTTCAAAGAGCCTAGTTCGGTGTATAGGTCTATTTGAATTTTTAAATGTATTCAGATTCGGACTAATCCTTCCCATTTTGAGGAGGATTTTTTTATTTTCCTCTCTATACAGAGGTGAACATTATGGAACAAATGAAATTTCATCAAGTTGAATTAGCTTTTGAAGAGCAGCTGCTGTTCAAGGACGTTAATGTATCGATACAGGAGCGGGAAGTAATCGGAGTAATTGGTCGAAATGGATCCGGCAAGTCGACGTTGTTACAACTAATCTCAGGTCATTTATCTCCAACAAAAGGTCATATTGAGCGTGTTGCTCCTATTCTTGTTCAATTTGTTGAGCAAGAAGCCCAGCATTATAAGTTCAGCTACAGCTCCATCCACAAAAAATGGGGTATTCCTGAAAATGCTTATGAACAGCTAAGCGGGGGAGAAAAGCTGAAAGTGCGGCTTGCGGATGGATTTGCCGCGCAAGCAGATCTGCTGCTGCTGGACGAACCGAGTAATCATTTAGACGAGCATGCGCTTGAGCGCTTGATCAAAGAAATTCGCAGCTATTCAGGGACGATCATCGTCGTGTCTCATGACCGATTTTTTCTAGACAAAGCGGCGACGACGATCTGGTCCATTGAAGGTCATAGCATTTATGCTCAGAAAGGGAATTACAGCCATTATCAAGAAGTGCGAAAGCTTCGTCGCCAGACGCAGCAGGCTATGTATGATAAGCAGCAAGACAAAATTCAAGCTTTAAATAAGCAAATCAATGAGTTAACAACATGGTCCAGCAAGGCTCATAAGGCTTCGACAAAGCAGGAGGGCTTTAAAGAATACTATCGATTGGCGGCTAAACGAATGGATGCTCAGGTGAAGTCCAGGCGCAAGCGATTGGAGAAAGAGCTGGGGAAAGACAAAGTAGAAGCACCCGATTCTGAGCATGAAGTTTATTTTGAATTTCAAAGTCAAGCTCGTCATGGAAAACGGATGTTACTTGTCGACAATCTTATGTCATCTTACGGCCAGCAGCCGGTTTTAAAGGGAGTTACCTTTCAATGCGCATTAGGCGACCGAATTGCGATTACAGGAGGGAATGGCTCGGGGAAAACGACGCTGCTCCGTTGCATACTCGGTCAGCAAGCGATATCCGGCAGCTCTGTCTGGCTCTCGCCCTCAGCGAAAGCGGGTTATTTAACGCAAGAGGTGCATGATCTGCCCTTAACCCTTACTCCAGCAGAGCTAACGCCTTCAACTTCATTTGAGCAGCGCAGTCATATTCAGACCGTATTCGATCAGCTTGGATTTCATCAAGAACAATGGAAGCAGCAGATCGGTACGATGAGCATGGGAGAACGGGTAAAGCTGAAGCTCATGCAATACTTGCTGGAGGACACAAACCTGCTTATTCTAGATGAACCGACCAATCATCTTGATCTACCCTCTAGGGAGCAGCTAGAGCATACGCTGGCACAGTATACTGGGGCATTGCTCGTCGTCTCTCATGACCGATATTTCCGTAACAAAGTATGTCATGTGGAGCTGGAGCTTCGCGATGGGAAGCTTGCTTCCAAGCAGCATGAGCCCGTGGAAGATCATGCTCAGCTGCTGCTGCAGCTTGAGACAGAACGACAATATGTGCTCGGCAAACTTAGCACACTGAAGTCGACAACGGATGAGTACGCAGAATTCGATGCTAAGTTCAATGAGCTGAGCATAAGGATTCGAGAGTTGAAAAGGTAGCGCAAACTAAAGGGAAACACGCCCAACTAGCGCCATTTCAGTTTCTGAAACAAGCTATGAAATAAATACAGCTGGCTCCGATATTGAATATCGGAGCCAGCTTGCTTCCTGACCATATCTATATGCAGTTCAATGCGCTTAACGGAAAAGAGTAGACCGTCGATTTGCTGCGGACAAGTAATCCTACTAAACCGAATCATAGTTGCACAACTCACCAGCTGTAATAGCGTTTTTTGCTGCTACAGCTGCAACGCCCTCCATCAAAGTTACTCTAAGCACGATTTTCGTTGTTACAGTAGTTGAACCGATCCGAACCCCAGACTATCCGCCCACCAGCTATTTGATGAGAATAAGGAACCCTCGTTCCGATAACAACTCAATGTTATTCTTCGTCATCCAAGCTGTAATAGATCGAGCCGATTTGAAGGTCGCGGTAGATGTCCCCTTCCTGCTCATCCGGGATGAATACATGCTTCGTCGTCTTGCCGTCGGAGTACTTCAAGGTGATGGTATTGCCCGTGATCGAATAAGTGCCTGTTACCTCTCCTGAAGAAGTGGATCCGCTGGTGTGCGAGCTTCCTGTACTCAGTACACCTATAGAGAGACTGTCGCTGGTGAAGATTCCATCTGCTTTGAAGGTTAAATATTTGCTCCAAGAGGATGCAGCGGGGCTAATGCCGACAAGTCCTGTATACCCTCTTGCTACGTATACACCATCCAGCTTGAAGTTGTCTGCTACGGCTTCCACTTTGCTCATATAAGCATCGTTAATGACGATGGTGCCTTCCTCCGTCTGACCGATACTAAGAGAATCACCGCCGCTTATGACGAGTTTGCTATCTTTGATGGAATAAGTTTGACAATTGTCAGTCTTGCAATCGATCGTCTCGGGTCCTCCGCCGGCAGGCTCGCCAACGACAACCTTTTTGCCAGGTAAAAACGTGTAATATTTCCAACACATGCCGCCGCATTCATAACCGCCGAAATCATTCTCAAAGCCATAGAACATTCCTTGCAGCTTGCTCTCGTCTACTTTATCCAATGGTTTAGGCTTTGGTTTATTTTTAGCTTCTTCTTCTTTTTTCTTTTTATCAGCCATTTCCTTGGCGTACTGTTCATCGATTTCCTTCTGCAATTGGTCTACATATACTTTCATCTCTTGCATGGTCATGCCAAAGCCCGTGATATAAGCTTCAGACATTACAACAATTTCACGGCCGACACCGTTCCAATGAACAAAAGCGCCAGTCGCCTCGCTAATGAAGCGCAACGGAACGATGGTATGTCCATTGATCGCTTCTGCTGGACGTAATAGCTTTATTTGTTGCCCATTGAGCACAGCTATGTCGCTGCCTAATGTCATGAACAATTCATACCCGTCTTTAACGGCTGTAATATTGCGAGTAACCGGGTCCCAGGTCAGTTCCATACCTAATGCTTCTAATAATGGTCTCATTTGTACAAGAGTTGTGCCTTGGGACAGGTTGGGCTCGACAGCAAATTCAAGCTCATTGCCATCATAAGACACAAAGATTTTGGATTCAGCGGCGTTAGCTTCTTTACCGCCAAGTAAACCAGCTAACAACATGACAGCAGCAAGCATAGCTGCAGCAACAAATTTCATCAGCAGATTCAACGAACTGGCTTTGTTAGTTGATTCAGATTGCACGAAAATTTCAATCTCCTCCTTCACATTGCCCAATTTATCCCATACATGTTAGCATATATGGCTTGTTCAACTGAATAGGCCGTTGTAATCATGTTGGCTACAGCTTGTCATTAGACTTTAGGTGGAGTAAAGAATAAGATGAAGCACGTTATTAACATAAAAAAACTCATTCGACCAAATGGCGAATAAGTTTGGGAGTTACTAATAAATTGATATTCAAATATACTACTAATAGTGATACACTGTAAATAGATAATATTTGATACAGAATGATCGACCACTTGATTGCGCCTTGGCTTGCTAAGGCGCCTAAGTAGGTGTGTCCGTATTTTTTCTGCAAATCTTAAAATATAAGGACGGTAAACATGAGCGACAGACAAAAGAAAACAGACGTTATCTTAATAGGCGCAGGAATCATGAGTGCTACTTTGGGTTCAATGCTGAAGGAATTGGCACCCGATTGGAACATTACAGTGCTTGAAAGACGTGCGAAAGCAGGAGAAGAAAGCTCAAACGAATGGAACAATGCAGGAACAGGGCATTCGTCGCTATGTGAGCTTAACTACACCGTTGAGAAAGCAGACGGCTCGATTGATATTAGCAAAGCTATTAAAGTGAATGAAGAGTTCCAGCTTTCTAAGCAGTTTTGGTCTTATTTGGTAGATAATAAGCTGATTCGCAATCCGAAGGATTTTATTGTGCCTGTGCCTCATATGAGTTATGTGCAAGGGGAACGGGACGTAACCTTTTTGAAGAAACGTTTTGAAGCGCTGTCGAATAACCCGCTGTTCCAGGGGATGGAGTTTTCTGAGGATCCTATTAAGCTGAAGGAATGGATTCCGCTGATGATGAAGGACCGTGCTGTAGATAAGCCTATCGCTGCAACGAGAATCGAATCAGGGACGGATGTTAACTTCGGCGCTTTGACGCGTATATTGTTTGACCACCTGAAGAAGAAGAAAGTCGATATACAATTCAATCAAAATGTAGATGATATTAAGCGTGCAAGCGACGGCTCTTGGGAATTGAAAGTACGGAACGCAGAGAGCGGTGCCGTTGAACGTCTTTCCGCAAAGTTCGTCTTTATCGGCGGCGGCGGCGGAAGCCTTCATTTGCTGCAAAAGTCCGGTATTCCTGAAGGGAAAGGAATTGGCGGTTTTCCGGTTAGCGGTCTGTTTATGGTATGTAAGAATCCAGAGATTGTTTCACAGCATCGCGCAAAGGTGTACGGCCAAGCTGCGGTTGGCGCACCTCCAATGTCCGTTCCGCATCTGGATACTAGAGTTATTGACAATAAAGAATCGTTGTTCTTTGGACCATTTGCCGGTTTCACGCCAAAGTTTTTGAAATTCGGTTCCATGCTGGACTTATTCACTTCCATTAAGCCGCATAATCTCGTGACTATGCTTGCTGGAGGCGCTAAAAATCTAGGTTTGACCAAATACCTCATTCAGCAGCTTATGTTATCGAAAGAACAACGAATGGAAGCTTTGCGAGAATTCGTTCCGAACGCTAAGAGCGAGGACTGGGAACTAATCATAGCAGGCCAGCGCGTACAGATTATTAAAGATACGGCTGCCGGCAAAGGAACGCTGCAATTCGGCACGGAAGTAATTAGCGCGGGTGATGGCTCGATAGCGGCATTGCTGGGCGCTTCACCAGGAGCTTCTACTGCTGTCTCCGTTATGATGGAAGTCATTCGGAAGTGCTTCCCTCAGCATATCGAAGCATGGAGTCCGAAAATAAAAGAGATGATCCCTTCTTATGGCACGTCTCTATTGTCAACTCCAGAGCTTTTGCAGGATATTCAAGCATCAACAACAAGGACGCTTGGCTTAGCAGGAGCAGACCAACAACTAGTGAAATCAGAAAAACAAGAACAACGCATATTAAAGGAAGCATAGTTTCCCCTTAGGGCAATTATGCCCTTTTTTTTGCCCTTTATTGATGGATAATATTTACAGTAATTTTTTTCTGCTGCTATATAGTCAATTAGCCCTATTAAAATAGTGGTTCTAATGGCATATAATAGGTTAATCATCAGGACTTACAACATGGAGGAAGGTATGAATTGGAAAAAAGATTTTGCTATGTTTATTTGTTTGACAACTAAAGGAGACAACAGCATGAGACTTAAGATGAAGGTTTTGTTATGCTTTGCATTATGTTTCGGTATCGTGTCCACTGCCTATGCACAAGAGAGCGATAGCTTCGCTATTCAACCGGAATATACCTATATTCCGCATTATAATGATGATTTTAGTACATTTAATGAGGGATTAGCTTGGGTTGAGTTAACGAGCTCTGGAGATGTGGGTGTTATTGATCGGGAGGGCAAGCTGTTATTTGACGGTTATAACGTATCGCCTGTTTCCTTTACATCTTATGTATTTAGTGAAGGCTTATCTCGGGTACAGGACGAGGCAGGAGACTGGTTGTATGTAGATAAGACCGGCAAGGTTGTGCTTAGAACTGAATATGATCTTGTACTCAACTTTAGAGAAGGACTGGCTGCTGTTCAGAAGAACAGCAAATGGGGCTTTATTAATCGAGCAGGAGAAGAAGTCGTTAAGCCTCAATACGACGAGGTGCGGGACGATGACGGCTATGGCTTGCAAAAGGGTACTTCAGGCTTTAATGAAGGATTAGCTGCTGTAAGCTTGAACGGCAAATGGGGCTTTATCGATACAACGGGCAAGGTCGTCATTAAGCCAAAGTACGAATGGGCTTATAGCTTTAGCGAGGGCTTAGCTGTAGTGACGAATAACGGCAAGTGGGGCTACATCGATCGTACCGGTAAGGAAGTCATTGCTTTAAAGTATGATGAAGCCGTGAGCTTTAGTGAAGGCTATGGCACTGTTCTGCTTGATAGTGATGACTACTATCGTTGGGGATTCATTAATAAGAATGGAAAAGTCGTTCTCGACTTTAAAGACAAATACAGCTATGTGTATCCATTTAGTGAAGGCATAGCCATTGCGATGTATGTCGATGATCAATATCATGACGGATATGTGTTATTAAATACAAGCGGGAAAGTAATCGCTGATCTCGGCAATAAATATGTTGATGTAAAAAGTTTTGAAGAAGGCTTATCGTATGTAGAGACCAAAGGAAGCTTTGGGTTTATAGACCGCACTGGCAAAGAAATCATTAAACCGCTCTATGAAGATGCTAAAGGCTCTTCTAATGGTTTGATTGGGGTTGAGCTAAAAACAGGAAACTACGGGTTTATTGCGAATCCGCTTGATGGTCCTTCTGCATGGGCTGCGGCTGAAGTCGATGCAGCTTCAGCTTTGAACATTATTCCGATCGATATGGCATACGGCTACAAAAACGAAATAACACGCGCGGAATTTAGCAAGCTGGCGCTTAAAGTATTAGCGGAGGCTAAGCAGAAATCGGTCATGGATCTGCTAATCGAAGCTAATAATAAGAAAAATTCAAGTGTCATTACGGACACCTATGACGCTGAGGTTTTGGCCGCTTACTCGCTTGGAATCATTACGGGAAAAGGGAATAACAAGCTAGACCCGAACGGGTTTATTACACGTCAAGAAGCTGCGGTTATGGTTGCTAGAATTGCAGAGATGCTAGATATAGCGAAGAACAGTGCAAGCCCTTCATTTGCAGACAGCTCTAGCATAGCTAGCTGGGCCAAGGACTCCGTTGCCTATATTTCTGCTATTCAAGACAATACGAATCAGTCAGCGGTCATGAGCGGCGTCGGCAACAATAAATTTGATCCGCAGGAGACCTATACCAAGCAGCAAGCGTTTATTTCTATGAAACGATTATTTACTGCACTGTAGCAGTTTTTTTAACAAGCTTAATAAAGAGTTGGGTCATATCCCTTAGGCCTTCCAACAGCAGAAACGTCACCATGCAGATGGTGGCGTTTTTTGGCGTGCAGGTTGAATGATAACGGTAAAGACTGTGCTTGACAGCATTTGATGTATCAAATCTAACGGCTTATACAATAAAACGGACCTATTGTGCAATAGCTCTTACTTTGATCATAAGCGTTCTGTCATAATATATGTACTGGTGGGAGGGATGAGGCTGTTGAAGGTACATATCGATGTGGATGCTAAGCATAAAGAAACTATAATAACGATTCAAGCAAAAGAATGGACGGAGGAGCTGGTTGCGCTAGTTAGCAAGCTTCAGCAGCCAGCAACAGCCGGTCGACTGATGGGAGTGGAAGATGAGCGAACTATTTTGTTGGAGCCATCAGAAATCGATTATGTGTATGCGCAGAATCGCCGCGTATTTGCCGCAACCGATCATAGGAGAATTGAGCTTAGAATGAAGTTATATGAGGTGGAAAATCTACTTACTCCTCATCGATTTACGAGATTTTCAAAGTCAGTCATCGGGAATTTGGACCATATTGCACGGTTTGAGCTCATGTTTAACGGCAATTTATGTGTGCATTTTAAATCAGGCAATAAAGAGTATGTATCTAGAATCTACGTGGCTGAACTTAAGAAACGGCTGCTATTAGGTGGTGACAAAGATGGAAATTAAATGGACGGCTGTACTCGGCCGCATCATGAACGGTCTGGGCTTTGCAGCAATCTTTACCATCATCGCTTTAACGGTTTTAAAGGTGAACGAGGTGGATGCTTCAATAGACGAAGTCTGGAAAAGCATGCTGGGCAGCATGTTAATCGGTGCCTACTATGGGGCGGCCTCATTTTTGTTCCAGTTCCCTAGCTGGAGTCTGCTTAAATCAGTGCTCGTACATTTTATTTTATCAATATTCGTCTACCTGCCTATCGCGTTGTGGACAGGGTGGCTGCCGTTTGAGTGGAAAATAGTGCTCTTTGGTTTATTCATCTTTGCCATGTTGTATATCGTGTTTTGCGGCTGCTATGCTTTTTATTTTTGGAGAATTGCTAAGAAAATGAACGATTCGATTGATAAATATAATAAATAGGGGGTTGAGTCCTATGCAGATCGTATTATCGGTTGAACAATTATTCAAAAAGTATAAAGATCGATATGCGGTTAACGGTATTAGTTTTCAAGTAAGGGCAGGAACCTGCTTTGGCTTGCTGGGACCCAATGGGGCTGGAAAATCTACGATAATGAAAATGATTTCAGGCATTATTCAAGCTGATCAAGGGAAGATCTCCTTAATGGATGCTACAGAAGCTCTCCATAGAGGGGCGATTGGTAAATATGTAGGATACGTACCGCAGGACATTACATTATACGAGCAATTGAGTGCCTATCAAAATCTTGAGTTTTTTGGAACAATGTACGGTCAGCGAGGCAATGAATTGAAGGAAAGAATAGAGACGGTGCTCAATCAGGTTGGTCTGAGTGATCGTGCTGGTGATCCGATAGCAACATACTCAGGAGGAATGAAACGCAGGATTAATATTGCCGCGGCGCTGCTTCATAAGCCAAAACTGGTTGTGCTGGATGAACCGACAGTAGGAATCGACCCGCAGTCACGAAATCATATATTCGAGCTGATACGAAAGATGAAGCGGGAAGGCACGACGATCATATATTCTACGCATTACATGGAAGAAGCGGAGGCGCTGTGCGACGAATTGGCCATTATCGATCATGGTAAAGTGATCGCTTCAGGAAGTGTTAACGATGTGATGGGGAGACACGCTCGGCCAGTTGTCTATGTAGAAGCAGATGGCTGGAACGAACAGATGCTGCTGTCAAGTGCAAGCAATGTTCAGGTTCAGGCACAGGGGAATGGCTGGCTCATTGAGAGTGAGAATGCGCTGCAGCTAATACATGATCTCTCCGATCATTTTCTGCAGTCTGGCCAACGCGTTCAAGCTTTGGAGCTGCAGCAGCCATCTTTAGAAACTGTTTTTCTAAAGCTAACAGGTACGGAGTTAAGAGATGTATAGGAGGTGTTAACTATGCTTGTATCGATATTTACCAAGGAAGTGTATTTGATCTTCAAAGATAAGAGTACGTTTTTTTGGCTGTTTGCCCTTCCCATTTTATTTATCGTCATCTTTGCGTCCATATTCAGCAATACGGCTACTGACCGGGGCACTGCCATTGCACAGATTGTGCCAGGCTATACGGTTATGTTTGTCTTTTTTATTATGATATCGATGGTGCAATGCTTTTTGCGTGACCGTGAATCCGGTATGCTGGCAAGGCTAAAAGGAACGATGCTGCCCCCCATGCATTTTTTAATCGGGATGTGGCTGCCGCATGTTTTTGTACTGCTTATACAATCATTTATTCTGCTTGGCTTTGGATATTTTGTATATGGCTTATCGCTTGGTAATGCTTTATCAGTGGCGTTGATCATACTTGCATTGGCTATCTGCGCAACTGGCTTAGGGTTGATTTTATCGATGATCGCAAGCAGTCTTAATGCGGCAATTGCAGTCGTTCAAGTAATTGCTATGGGTGGAGCGGTACTGGGAGGATTATGGTTTCCGTTCGAGACTTTGCCTGAATCGGTGCAGATGATCGGGCGGTTTACTCCACAGTACTGGGCCCTGAAAGCATTGCAGGCTGCTATGATCGATAATGCCAGTTTCACGGCGAATGTCGTTTGGCAAGCGTTGTTGTTGCTGGGGGTCATTGGAGCTATAAGTGTGATAGCTGCAATTGGGCTGTTTCGGCGTTTTTCTTCTAAAGGGCTGTGAATACCCCAGCATCAATTGGCAAGCTATCTCGGTACTAGTCCAGAGTCATTAAGCAGAATTAAGAAAAGAGTGCTTCAGAATTAAGGGCATCCGCGAGGGGTGCCCTTTAGTTATGGTCTTAATAAGCTATTCCTCTTGTACAAATTTGACCTTGTCAAATCCGCAATGACTGCAGACTAACAAATGAGGACAAATTTGATCTTTAGCGGTATGCGGGTAGCCATCGCCCATTTTGACCGTTTCCTCATCATTATAGTGTCCATAGGGATCTAAAAAATCAGATACTTTGCCTGAATCATCCAAGGGCAAGCCGCATTTCGGACAATTCTCCTCTATTGCTTGAAATGAGTTGCATAAGGGGCATATAGCCAACCGTATCCCTCCTTTTTCCCTTCTAGAGTAGTATCCATTGTTTCAATAATCCTATGCAGTTGTTAGTTCCTAAGAAAAAATTGAAATAGATGCTGATCTATTTTTACAAAACCTGGTTGACATTTAAGTTGATTGCTTATATAGTTAGTTACATGAGTAACTAACCAACATGGTGGTGAAGAAATGAGTTCCTTAATTGATGAAGGTAAGCCGATATTTGTACAAATCGCGGAAAAAATTGAAGACGACATTATTGCAGGTGGTTTACCAGAGGAAGCGCAGGTACCCTCCACGAATCAGTTTGCTGCTTTCTATAAGATTAATCCCGCAACGGCGGCAAAGGGCGTTAATTTGTTAGTCGATGAGAACATTTTGTATAAGAAGAGAGGGATAGGCATGTTTGTTGCCGCAGGGGCTAAGCAGAGGTTAATAGATAAACGAAAAGCTCAATTTTATGAGCAATATGTCATCGTGATGATGCGTGAGGCGGAGAAGCTGGGAATAACACCGGGGCAGCTGGCCCAAATGATTGAGAAGGGAGAATGGGCGTAATGAAAACAGTTATTGAAGCGAAGAGCTTAACGAAAGCGTATGGTGATTTCACTGCAGTTGATCAGCTTAGTTTTTCACTCGAGGAGGGAAAAATATACGGGTTGCTCGGTCGCAACGGAGCGGGCAAAACGACGTTGATGCACATGATAACTGCGCAGCAATTTCAATCAAGCGGAGAACTGCTAGTTTTCGGAGAACGGCCTTATGAGAACAATGCTGTACTGAGCAACATCTGCTTTATTAAAGAAAGTCAGAAATATCCAGACAACTTTACCGTTAAGGATGTACTGCAGCTGGCGCCGCATTGGTTCAAGAATTGGGATGCGGAATATGCTGCGCAGCTGGTTGAGAAATTTAGACTTCCAATAAAGAGAAGAGTGAAGAAGCTTTCCAGGGGGCTGCTGTCCTCAGTCGGCATTGTAGTAGGTCTAGCAAGCCGTGCGCCGCTTACGATATTTGACGAACCGTATTTAGGTCTTGACGCAACTGCTCGCGCTTACTTTTATGATGAGCTTATGGAGGATTACGTGGCGAACCCGCGCACCGTTATTCTTTCTACTCATTTAATAGATGAAGTAAGCAAGCTTCTTGAGCATATTTTGCTGCTGCATGACGGCAAAATTCTTGTGAATGAGCCTGCAGAATCGCTGCGCGGCGGTATATTTACCGTAAATGGCCCTAAGCAGCAAGTGGAAGACTTTACTCGCAGCATGAACGTTATTGATCGCCAATTGCTAGGAAGCTTCGCGCGCAGTACGGTGCATCACAGCTTATCGGAACAGGAGAGTCTGCATGCCAAGCAAACAGGACTAGAGATTGAATCGGTCTCTTTACAGCAGCTAATCGTTCATTTGACTAGCAAACCATCGAATGGATCGGGAGAGGTGAGCCTTGTATGAACAGTCGTGTAAACAGTGTTATTAAAATGCATTTTAAAGATAAATGGAGCTGGTTTATCATACCGTGGATGGTGCTCTTGTCCAGCTTCGTTATTAATCTAATTGTGGCATCTTTAGTCGATACACCTGAAGGGATCAAAACGGGCGGGCTTGCCTCCATCTTCGTCTATATGTTGTGCGGGGGCATCATCGTGCTTCCTCAGACATTTCCATTCGCGCTTGGATTTAGTGTAAGCCGCCGGGATTATATGCTCGGAACGGCTGGAATGCTTGGATTGGTTGCGCTGTATTGCTCAGCCATTCTTATTATTATGTCTCTAATAGAGCAGTACGTTATAGTAGGATGGAATGTTAATCTAAACTTCTTCCACTTTTCCTTCATGGATCCCATGAACATGTTCAATCTATTTCTTGTATACTTCTTCGCTATTGTCCACTTGTTTGTAACGGGATTTGTCATTGGCTGCATCTATCGCCGCTTCGGAAAGAACGGGATGTTTATCTTTTTCGCGGTGCTGCTCATGATCGTCACTTTCTTTGGCTATATGGCGGTTTATCAAGGCTGGCTTGGCGATTTCTATACATGGGTAACGAAGTATTCCATTGTGGAAATCATTAATGGAGCATCCATCGTGATGCTTGCGCTAAGCGTGTTATATGCGCTGTTCTCCTACTTGCTGCTGCGCAGATCGACGGTTTAAAGCTGCAAACGCATGATGGATGAAGGGAGTCCTGGACTTTAGGGCTCTCTTTTTATTTTCGGTATCATTCTTGGACTCCCCCGCCTTAATACGCTATAATGAGAAGCGTTGCAACGACCTTTCAATAGGATAGAAAGGGATTTTTTTTATGATTCGATTACATACGGTAAGTAAAAGCTTTTCACAGTTTCAGGCTATTAAATCCGTCTCCTTAACGATAAATAAAGGCGAGATTCACGGCATTATTGGCGCGAGCGGAGCAGGGAAATCAACGCTGCTGCGGCTCATGAATTTGTTGGAGAAGATCGATGAGGGCGAAGTGGAAGTGAATGGACAAAAGCTAACCGCCTTGAACAGCGCGAGCCTTCGACAAGCGCGGAAATCAATAGGGATGATCTTTCAGCATTTTAATTTATTAGCGAATAAAACGGCAGCTCAGAATGTCGCGCTATCCTTAGAATTGGCTAATGTGCCAAGGAAGGAACGTCGCAGCCGGGTTATCGAATGTCTGCGGTTTGTCGGACTTGAGAGCTTATCGGACAAGTATCCAGCAGAATTGAGCGGCGGACAAAAGCAGCGTGTTGCCATTGCAAGAGCATTGGCGAACAGCCCGCAGGTTCTGTTATGCGATGAGCCAACCTCTTCGCTTGACCCTAATACAACCGCTGAAATATTGGGTGTTCTGCAAAATATAAATAAAAGCCTCGGTGTTACCATTGTCATAGTAAGCCATGAGATGAATGTCATCAGAAGTATATGTCATAGAGTGACGGTCATGGCGGATGGAGAAATCTATGATACGGTAGCTAATAAGCCTAAAGGGCTCGAGCATATTGATCATAGTCCCCAAAGCTTTGTGGAGCAGCTGACAAAGGGTGGGGGGATGCAGCATGCCTGATGTTCTCATTCAATATCGAGCTGAAATATGGGAGTCTATCGGTGAAACGTTCGCGATGGTCGGCACCTCAATTGCGGCAGCCGTTCTAATTGGTCTTCCTGTCGGAACGCTGTTGTTTCTTTGTCGGAGGGGGCAGATCCTTAGCCATCCATTGGTGTATTCTTCATTGAACCTGGTGGTCAATATTACACGCTCGTTTCCGTTTTTGTTGCTAGTTGTTTTTTTGATCCCATTTACAAGATTCATCATTGGTACTGCTATAGGCACTGCGGCTGCAACAGTTCCATTGTCCATTATCGCAATTGCGCATTACTCGCGACTAGTCGAGCAATCCTTACTGGACGTTCCCAAGGGGGTGCTGGAAGCGGCTGTTTCGATGGGCGCCTCGATGAAGGAGATCGTATTTAAATTTCTGTATGTCGAAGCACGTTCCGGACTTGTGCTCGGCTTGACGACATCGATTATTAGCTTTATATCTTACTCGACGATTATGGGAGTGGTCGGCGGCGGAGGTATAGGCGATTTTGCGATTCGATACGGATATCAACAGTTTAAGACGGATTTAATGATCTATGTCATTATTATTATGGTTATACTGGTGCAGCTAATCCAATTCATCGGAACAACTGTGTCTAGAATAATAGATAAAAGATAAAGAAACGGAGAGGAACACAATGAAAAAGATAGCTTTGCTCGTTACATTATTTGCGGTTATTTTAGCTGGCTGCGGCCAAAACAATAAGGAGAACGGGGAGTCTGTACCTGTGCAGGAGGCCCCGCCGGAGCAGGTGACATTAAAGGTGGCTTCGCTAATTCCTCCAATGACGGAAATTTTGGAACTGGTGAAACCGACACTAGCCGAGGATGGCATAAATCTTGAAGTCGTGGTGCTTGGCGATAATGTTCAGCCGAACAGCGCACTGGCGGCCAAAGAAGTGGATGCAAACTTCTTCCAGCACATTCCTTATATGGAAGAATTTAATAGAAATAATAGTTCAGAGCTCGTACCTGTAACACCGATCTATTTCGCTAATTATGGCGTATATGCGAAAAAATACAAGACGATGGACGAATTGCCGGAAGGCGCAGTTATTGCGATTGCGAATGATCTTTCCAATGTAGACCGTTCATTAGCGCTATTAGCTCAGCATGGGGTTATTACATTAAAGGAAAAGACAGACACCTATTACACGAAAGCTGATATTGCCGACAATCCTAAAAACTATAAGTTTGAAGAAGTAGACCTGTTAATGCTGGCAAGAATGTACGATGACGCAGATGCAGTTGTTATGACGCCTGCTTATGCTGCACCGCTTGGCTTGACTCCGAAAAGCGACGCTCTTCTAACCGAAGGGGTGGAAAACAACTTTGCGATTACGCTTGTAGCACGCAAGGACAATATGGACTCGGAGCCTATTCAGAAGCTGGCCGCAGCGATGAAGAGTGAAGCCGTACGTGAATTTCTAAAAGAAGGCTATGATGAAACGGCTATTCCAGCTTTTTAACTAACCATATAATGAAGGCTGTCCCTGTTATGCTATGACTATGGGACAGCCTTCTTTTTGCTAAAAAACAATAAAGATGTAACCGAAGCAGGCAACATTGATAAGAAAGGTAATGCCTGCGCCAATAAGAAGCCCTTGGGTCATTCCTTGATTCTTGCGACAAATGATGATTGCAGGAATGAGATACAGGAGCTGTGCAACACCGATGAAGAAATAGGCGATAGGCACAAGAAACAGCAGCAGATGCAGCAGAGCGAGCAAGCCTATTCCTTTCCAAACCTGAAGCATGTGGCTGGGAGGACCTTTCTGCAAGTCTCCGTCACTCATTAACGTCACCCCTGGATCTTAAATTGAATTCCTGCCGCAGCTCAGCGAGCTTCTGTTCTTGATCACCGCGATAGAACATATTGTAAGTGTCGAAAGGTATGATACGTCCATCGGGATGAACGATATGCACGCATGATTTTTTAACGGAACGCACATCAAAATTATAGGGATCTAGAAACTGCATAATGATGACTCGGAAAACATTGTCGTAGCTTATATTTTCGGGAACAGCGACCATTGGCAAGCAGCATAACAGGTTTTTCAACGAAAGCGCTGAAGACGACGGCGAATGGGCGGTGGAAAACAGCTCGAATATTTGGTCTTTAAGCGTCTGATCTTGTTCGAATACGATCGTATTGCGTCCGCCCTCGAGCAGAATTTGCGGGTCCATTAGACCTGTAAGCGGGAGCACCTCATTTCCGAGCTTGAGCGCATAGCCCATCGCCAAGCAATCGGGATGGCAGGGGACAGGGATAATGTCCTCGGCGAGGAAGATGCCGGATTGGTCGATAATTTGTTGTCGAACCTCGCTGAGCGTAAGCCGGTCCTTAGCCGGATCGTACTCCTCCAAGCGGCCGGCAGCTTGAATAGGCTGGAATGTCACGCCGCGGACAGACGGCTGCTTAAGCCCGAATTGAATAATGTCGCCAATCTCATGGTCGTTGAGCCCTTTTTTGAGCGTAACGACTAGCGTTGTCGAGATATTGAACTCGTTCAAATGCTCCAATGCCTTTCTGCGAATATCTCGCAAATCAGCGCCGCGCAGCTCTTGCAAGGTTGCCTTCTCAAAGCTGTCAAATTGCAAATACAACTCAAACCCAGGCATATAATCGGCCAGCTTCTTGACAAATTCACGGTCTTGAGCGATTTTGATGCCATTAGTATTAACCATAATATGCTTAATCGGTTTGCTCTTGGCTAAATCCAGTATGTCGAAAAATTGCGGATGAATAGTCGGTTCACCGCCGCTAATCTGCACAATATCAGGCTCTCCTTCATTTCGGACAATGGCATCCAGCATTTGCTCGATTTGCTCGAGGGAGCGCCATGTTTCACGATGCGGCGAGGACTCCGCATAGCATATCGGACATTGCAGATTGCATCGATCGGTCACCTCAATTAAGGTTAAGCAGCTATGCTGCTCGTGATCCGGACAAAGCCCGCAATCATAGGGGCAGCCGTAGCGAATCGGGGTATTCCAATGCTGGGGCATTTCCGCCGGCTTAAGAAATTCCCTGCATTTGTTGTAGTAGTCGACGTCAGTGGAGATTAACACCTTCTCCCGGCCGTGATGTCCGCAATATTTGAGCAGAAATACTTGATCATTCTCGATAATAACTTTTGCCTCAACCTTGCGAAGACATTGCGAGCATATGCTATTCGTCAGTTCATAGAAAATATAAGGTCTATTTTTGGTCAGCATGATAAGACTCCTCCACTCGGTTTATAGGCTTTCTCATCCATTTGTATATAAGGGGGACATAATAAAAGAGGCCAACGAGACAAGCCAGCTGTACATTATTAAGTCCGAAGTAAGGATGAGGCGTAGGCTTGATAAAGTCAATAACGAAACGAAATAGTAGATAACCCGTCATAAACAGCTGAAATATGGCGCCATCAGGAATGATTCTGGAGTTGGTCGAGGATGAGATGAGCTGCAGCCGTATGTGACGTTTCCAGTTAAGGAGCAGTATGCCTAGCAGCAAAAGAAAGGCTATTTCATAGAGCTGAGTTGGGTGGCGTGGAATGCCGTCGCCAAAATCGATACCGGTAAACCAAGCAGTAGGCGTGCCGTAGGTATGGTCATCCAGACCAGTCATAAAGCAGCCAATTCGTCCAATGGCCATGCCTAATATAAGCGGGAGCGCCATATCATCTCCTGTTGAA
>Ga0182739_1000204_pt1 | contig 102990 bp, 76 predicted proteins | sample eDN5th30CBELigBY_FD_128873 | JGI IMG/M metagenome (GOLD analysis project Ga0182739, IMG submission 128873) | Enriched backyard soil microbial communities from Emeryville, California, USA - eDNA 5th pass 30_C BE-Lig BY (version 2) (version 2) | ecosystem: Environmental > Terrestrial > Soil >...
CAGATGAGCGGAGCACGCAGGAGCTAGCTGTGAAAAAACACAGCTATCCGACAGATGAGCGGAGCACGCAGGAGCTAGCTGTGAAAAAACACAGCTATCCGACAGATGAGCGGAGCACGCAGGGGCTAGCTGCGAAAAAACACAACTAACCGGCAGATGAGCGGAACACGCAAGAGATAGCTGTGAAAAAACACAACTAACCGGCGGATGAGTGGAGCACGCAGGAGATAGCTGTGAAATAACACAGCTATCCGACAGATGAGTGGAACACGCAAGAGATAGCTGTGAAATAACACAACTATCCAACAGATGAGCGGAGCACGCAGGAGATAGCTGTGAAAAAACACAACTAACCGGCAGATGAGTGGAGCAAGCAGGAGCTAGCTGCGAAAAAACACAACTAACCGGCGGATGAGTGGAGCACGCAGGAGCTAGCTGCGAAAAAACACAACTAACCGGCGGATGAGTGGGGTATGCAGGAGCTAGCTGTGAAAAAACACAACTAACCGGCGGATGAGTGGAGCACGCAAGGAGCTAGCTGTGAAAAAACACAACTAACCGGCAGATGAGTGGAGTATGCAGGAGCTAGCTGTGAAAAAACACAACTAACCTGCGGATGAGCGGAGCACGCAGGGGCTAGCTGCGAAAAAACACAACTAACCGGCAGATGAGTGGAGCACGCAGGAGCTAGCTGTGAAAAAACACAGCTATCCGGCAGATGAGTGGAGCACGCAAGAGCTAGCTGTGAAAAAACACAGCTATCCGACAGATGAGTGGAGCACGCAGGAGCTAGCTGTGAAAAAACACAACTAACCTGCGGATGAGCGGAGCACGCAGGAGCTAGCTGTGAAAAAACACAGCTATCCGACAGATGAGTGGAACACGCAGGAGCTAGAAAAGCCGGGCAGCTTCCTTCTTGCACACCCCCTTCAAACTATCCATGCATTGTACTAGACTTATGTAGTAAACATCGGGTAAGGAACGCAAAATATGGTTATTGTGTTAGGTGATGAACATCAAGATAATAGGAATGATACACACATTTCGATATACTCTTCAGAAATGGGGTTGCCACATTGCGGATGTTGAAGATGAGCAGGTTCACCCTAATGATTACCGCGATACTGCTTGTGCCGATGCTTGCGACTTGTGCAAGCGATGACAGCATAAGCGACGAACAGCCGCCAACGAAGAATAATGACGAAATCATTTACACCGAACTGGGCTTGAGCAAATACGATTCGCCGATCACATTGACTTTCGTACGGCAGACGGGGGACGGTCTGGATGATCTGCTTGAGCAGATGCCAGGCGATACGCTGGAGAACAATATATGGACCCGGCTGTACGAGCAGGTGCTGGGCATTCGAATCCAATATGAATGGACTGCCAAGGGCGGTCTTTATAATGAAAAGCTGGGCGTTGCGCTTGCGGCTGGCAATTTGCCTGATGTGGTCAGGGTCGATGCGCAGCAGCTTCAGCAGTTGAGCAATGCGGGGCTCATTCAGGATCTGACGAGCGTGTATAACAAATATGCAACACCGTTTACGAAGGAAGTATTAAGCCAGGAGGGAAGCGCGCCATTCGAGTCTGCAACAGTAGACGGCAAGCTGATGGGAATACCGGAGACAGGCTCCTCCATCGAAGGGGCGCAATTCCTTTGGATCCGGACGGATTGGCTGGATCGGCTGGGACTCAAACCTCCACGCACCATGAATGAATTGCTAGAAATCTCGAAAGCGTTTACACATAATGATCCAGATGGCAATGGTCAGAACGATACATTTGGGCTTGCTATAACGCAATATTTGTGGGACCCGATTATGGGAATGACCGATTTTGTAGCAGGCTATGATGCCTTTCCGAATATATGGTTAGAAAAGCCGTCTGGACAATTGGTCTATGGGGCAATTCAACCGGAAGTAAAGACGGCGTTGAATGCGCTTCGCGATATGTACATGGATGGCCAGCTTGATCCGGAATTTATGTTCAAGGACGGCAATAAAGCAAGCGAGCTGATCGCATCGGGCAAGGTGGGGATGTTCTACGGTGAACAGTGGGCTTCCTTCGCCGCTCAGTCAAGCTATTCGAAGAACAATAACGCCCGCTGGCAAGCCTACCCGATCGTATCCAACTCAGACGAGTTGGCCAAGGTACCCCTTCGATTCGCGACCAACCAATTTCTTGCGGTAAGAAAAGGGTATAAGCATCCCGAAGCGATCATGAAGCTGTTCAATCTTCATCTGGAGAAGAACTGGGGCAAGACCGCCCAATATGAGACCTACTACAGCAATCCGTATCCGGTGTGGCAGATCTCGCCGGTAACGCCGTATCCTGCGTTGAAAAATTTGAATGCCTATTATCAGATGGAGGCAGCTAGGGAAACAGGCGATAAATCGGTGCTTAAGGACGAAGCAAGGGCGATTCAGAAAAATATTGACCTCTACCTATACAATAACAACGTAACAGGATGGGGCTGGGAGCATACGTACGGGCCAACAGGCGCCTTTTCTATACTTGATCGATACAAGAAGAACAATCAGCTCTTATATGAAAGCTTTGTTGGTCCGCCTACCGAGACAATGCTGGAGAAGTGGTCGCTGCTGGAAGATATGAAGAACGATACGTTCGTAAACATTATTCTTGGCCGGCCGATTACCGATTTCGACCGATTCGTGGAGGAGTGGGACAGGCTGGGCGGAGCGAAGATTACGACGGAAGTGAATCGGTGGTACACGAACAAACGCGAGCAGGCGCGCCAACAAAGCTCCGCAGAAGAAGTGTATCGATTTTAGAGTAACGGAGGCGTACGTTTCATTGTTTAAGATTCCTGTTAATTCATTGCGCCATACGATATTCGTTAGACTGGTCATTATGTACCTCGTTGTTATTCTGCCGATCATTCTTCTTGGCGTCTATCTCTACAATTGGAGCTACAAGAATGCAAGCGAAGAGATATCGAGAAATACACTCGCGCAATTGTCCTCTTATTTGGAAGGGCTCAATCGGGAAATCGAGTGGCTAGAAATCCAGCAATATGACCTGCTGCAGGAAAGCGACCTTAATCGGCTCGCCGTTACATGGGAGCTCATGGACAGCGTTGATAAGAAGAAGAGCATTGATTACATGCTGCATCGGTTGACCTCAATTAAGAGCAACAGCGCTTACGTCAAAGATATTTATATACACATCCGCACGATAGGCAAAACACTCTCGGAGGGCAGCGGCGTCCTGCCTTTCGATCATGAGCGGTACGATGCCCTCCGTTCCATGCTTGATGAGAGCGATAGCCGGTTGAAGACGCTGGGCGATACGCTTGAGCTCAGCTCTTCCCGATTCGGCGGCAGGAAGGGAGCAGATCCGCTGTTTATCGTTCAGATCGAGCTGGACAGCGAGAAGCTGAGAGAATCACTGAAGAAGCTGAACGTGTATCAGGAGAGCGGCTCGATTCTAGTCGCTGAAGACGCGGACTTCACGTTGTACAGCGATACGCAAGCCTACAGTCGGATGAACGCATATTGGGAAAGCGCCGAGGCGTCGCATGAACGTTCCATGCTGCTTGACATTGAAGGAGAACGATACCATTTTGACCGTGCGGATTCGGATAAGTTGAAGCTGTCTGTCGTATCGTATTTGCCTGAAGAGACCGTCAAACGACCGCTTAATAAATTCAGCTATTGGGCATGGGGCTTCGCATTAACGACTGGGATTGCGATCATTGTGTATGCTTTCACCACATACCGATTCGTCCATCGGCCTCTGCTGCTGCTTATTCAAGGCTTCCGGCGAATGGAGAACGGAGCGCTTGATCTTCGAATCAATCATGGGAAGAAGGACGAGTTCGGTTATCTCTACAATCGATTTAATAATATGCTGGACAAGCTGCAGACGCTGATCGACCAAGATTTTAAGCAGAAAATGATGATGCAGAAGGCGGAATTGAAGCAGCTCCAATCGCAAATCAATCCGCACTTCTTATATAACAGCTTCTTCATTCTGAATTCACTCGCCCAGACAGGGGATACCGAGCGCATTGAACAATTCACGAATATGCTTGGTGAATATTTCCGTTTCATTACGCGTAATGGCCAGGACAATGTGCCGCTTGCGGAGGAGATCCAGCATGCCCGTACCTATACCGAAATTCAAAAGCTTCGGTTCTCCAGGCGGATCAAAGTGCAGTTCGATGAGCTTCCGCCGGAGATGGAGCGGATTCGGGTTCCGCGTCTGATCGTGCAGCCGATTATCGAGAATGCTTACGAGCACAGCTTAGAGAAAATGACGGAAGAAGGCTTCCTGCGCGTAACGTTCGAGCAGCAGGAGAGCGAAGCGCGAATCGTGATTGAGGATAATGGCGGCGGTATGGATGAAGAGAGACTTGAGATGTTGAAAGCACGGCTGGTGAGCATGGGTGAAACGGATGAAATGACAGGTATGATTAATATCCATCGCCGAATTATGCTGACGTATGGAGAAGGCAGCGGTTTGCAGCTTGCCCGAACAGAGCAGAATGGTCTGCGCGTCACGATCTGTATGAGGCTAGGGGAGGAGATGGGGCATGTATAGGCTGCTGATTGTTGATGATGAGGATATTATTACAAACAGCTTATATGAGGTGTTCAATCGCTTCATGCCGGAGAGGCTGGACGTCTACAAGGCTTATTCGGCGAAGGAAGCGCTCGAATGGATGTCGCGTACAAGAATAGACATCGTCATGACGGACATTGCGATGCCTGGCATGAGCGGGCTCGAGCTGTCGGAGGAAATCTTGAAGTATTGGCCGCGATGCCGCGTTATCTTCCTGACTGGACATAGCGAATTCGAATATGCGTACCGTGCCATCCAACTGGCGAATGTACGATATTTGCTGAAGACGGAAGGCTATGCGAAGGTGGCTGATACCGTCAAGGAAGTGCTGGATGAAATCGTTAGAGGCAATCAAGAGAATCAACTGCTCGAGCAATCTCGTGAACAACTGCAGACATATCTGCTTATGGCGCAGGGCGATTATATTCGGCATCTGCTGCAGGAGAGCCACACGATCGAAGTATATATCGACATCGTCGTGGATGAGTTTCTTAAGCTGAGCATCGGTCTGGATCCAACGCAGGAGGTTGTCATGGTTCTTGGCCGTATCACTTACCCAGAGGGCAAGACCTATCTGGAGAAGAATGAGCTCTTGAATATGGCTCAGATTCGTGCGAATACCTACCTGTCGGAGAAAACGCGCAGCATCGGCGTCGTCGATAAACAAGGCGATCTTATTTGGTTTATTCAGCCGAATGAAGATAGCGAAGGAAAGTTCGATGAACATCTCATTACTTATTTGGAGGGGACGCTAGAGCTTATTCAAGAGTCATGTCAAGCAACGCTTGGCCTAACGCTCGGATTCACGATTAGTGGATCTAGCTGTTCATGGAGTGAAGTGACACCGCAATATGAGCGGCTGAGGCAGCTTCAGCAGCTTCAAGTTGGTGATGGCATTGCGATTATCATTAGGGATCGTCCTGAAGCAATCACGGGAATGCCCGGCAAGGATGGGTTCATCAACGTCCAGAAAGCGGAGATTCTGGCTGGTTATCTGGAAGCGGGCAGATCGACTGACTTTCTGAAGGAATTGGATGAGATCTCCTCAACTGCATTGCAGTGCTGCGGCAATCTTCAGTATACGATTGAGGCGTATTACACAATCGCACTTATGCTCTTTGCTTCGATGGGGAAGCTTGGCCTTCATGGACGATTGGACGAGCATGGCAAGCTGATGCGATTGGATGAGCATGCTTCGATGAGAGAAGGGTTCTGTTATTTGAAAGGAATTGCTGCTGCAATATTCCAATTCAAGCAGACAGATGAACGGGACCGCACAACGCTCATAACGGATCGAATCTGCCAGTATATCGAGGATCATCTAAGTGAAGATCTATCACTTGTACGGCTGGCGGAAGCCCATTTCTTTAACCCGTCGTACTTATCCCGATTCTTCAAGCAGGAAAGTGGCATCAATCTATCCGAATTCATCGATCGGTGTCGCGTGAAGAAGGCGAAGGAGCTGCTGCGCGAGCCCCATATGAAGGTGCGCGATGTGGCGGTTGAGGTTGGTTATGAAGCGGCTCACTCGTTCACGCGCTTCTTCAAGAAGGTGACCGGTATGACGCCGCAGGAGTATCGGGACACGCTCACAATGCCTTCATCATGAAGAAGAATTATTTCGGGGTGCCTAATAAGACGCCTTTTTTCCTATCGATGAAAGCTAGAATTTGACGGGTAACGAGGACGGGATCAACGGGTTGCTGCATAAGCAGTCAGGCGGTAAGCTGTGGGAAGAAGCGCTGAGGGGGATGAGAGATGGAATGAGAAGAAGGACGGTGCTGCTTACATTATCCATTGTACTCCTTATGACGGCCGCGCTGCTGATCTACCGATTCGTGAATGCTTCAACCGATGCTTCAACCGATGCTTCAACCATAATACAGGAGTTGACGAAACCAATGAATGAACAAAACAACGCAAGCGGCGCTTCCGCACAAATTACTACACCGCCTACTGAGGCAGTCGGCAAGACTCCTCCGAACGGCAATCCGCTCGTTGCGCACAAATTCGGCGCTGATCCTTATGCGCTTGTATTTAATGGCCGCGTATATATCTACGCAACGAACGACGTCCTTCAATATGATGATGCGGGCAGCGTAAAGGAGAACACGTATAGCGACATTAATAAGATATCGGTTATTTCCTCGGATGACTTGGTGAACTGGACCGATCATGGCGCAATCGTCGTAGCAAGACATGAAGGAGCCGCACGATGGGCAACACAATCGTGGGCGCCGGCGGCCGCACATAAAGTCATTGATGGGAAAGACAAGTTCTTCCTCTACTTCGCTAACAATGCCAGCGGCATCGGTGTGCTGACAAGCGACAGCCCGACAGGTCCTTGGGTCGACCCGATCGGTAAGCCGCTCATCTCGAGATCGGATGCAGGTGCACAAGGTGTCACATGGTTGTTCGATCCTGCTGTGCTCGTGGATGACGATGGCAAAGGTTATATTTACTATGGTGGAGGAATTCAAGAAGGTCAGGAAGCGATGCCGAATACGGCACGCGTGATGCAGCTTGGCGAGGATATGATCAGCGTAGTAGGCGAAGCGCAAGTTATTCCGGCGCCCTTCATGTTCGAGGATGCTGGAATTAACAAGGTGAACGGCATCTATTACTATACGTATTGCTCGAACTTTTATAATGGTGAACGTCCAGAAGGAAGTCCGCCAGCTGGCGAAATTGCATACATGACGAGCAGCAGCCCGATGGGGCCTTGGACGTATCAAGGGACAATTCTGAAGAACCCAGGTCATTTCTTCGGCGTTGGCGGCAACAATCATCATGCGATGTTCCAGTTTAACGACAGCTGGTATATCGCCTATCATGCGCAGACGCTGTCGAAGGCGATGGGCGTAGCGCTAGGCTATCGCTCGACGCATCTGAACAAGGTTGCGTTTAGCGCGGATGGTTCCATTGAAGAGATTACGGCTGATCTTAAAGGCGTCGATGCGGTGAAGACATTGAATCCGTACGATCTTAAAGGTGCAGAAACGATGGCTTGGAGCGCCGGCATTAATGTCGTGCCAGCCGACAGTACGGAAGCTGCGAGACTGGTGGTAAGCGATATCGATCATGGCGATTGGACGGCGGTCGCGAATGTTGACTTCGGAGAAGGCGCCTCTACCTTTACGGCAACCGTATCGGGCATCACGGAAGGCAGCTCGATTGAGGTGCGTCTGGATAGCCCGGAAGGTCAACTGGTTGGCTCAGTAGATGTTCCCTCAACCGACGGCGAAGACCAATGGGTAGAAGTGACGACCCCTATACAAGGTGCAGCAGGCATTCATTCGGTTTATTTTGTGTTCAGCGGCAAGCCGGAGCAGAAGCTGTTCCAATTCGACAGTTGGCAGTTTGGAAGATAACGGAATCAAATATCAATTTAAGCGTCCCGCGAGGGGCGCTTTTTATTGTTATTAGGCACAAACCTATTATTTCTCGGGTAATTGAACCAGAAACAACAGGTATTGCTTGGTAATTGTAAGCGCTAAACTAACAGAAGCAGCAAGCTTAAGCTCGTATGAGCACGTGTTCGAAAAGTCGGGTAAGGCGGATGTCAGCCTCGATGCCGAATAGGCCTCCTGACTCACTCGTGATCTTGAGGCGGCTTGTTGAACATTCTCTATAAGTAAAAAAGGGGGTAACGGCGGTGTCCGTAAAGGAAGTGACGCTGGAAACAGCAGCACCAACCGGCTCGACCATACTGCAAGCGAAGGGGATTAAGCGAGTGTTCGGTAAAGGCAGTGCAGCCGTTACTGCGCTGGCCGATATTCATTTCAGCATTCCAGCTGGATCGATTGTAGCGCTCAAGGGACGATCGGGCTCGGGCAAGACCACGCTGCTTAATATATTAAGTGCATTGGATGAACCGACCGATGGTCAGGTGTTCTTCCAAGGTCGGGAAATCACAAGTCTGTCTGTTGCAGAACGCAATGCGCTGCGGCGTAAGGAGATTGGTCTTGTGTTCCAGTCCTTCGGTCTCATTCCGCTCATGTCGGCCTACGAGAATGTGGAATTCGGCTTGCGTATCGCAGGAACGAAGGTGAAAGGCAATCGCGAGGCGGCAGAGCGGGCACTTACGCTTGTCGGGATGCGAGAGCGGATGAAGCATCGGCCGCCCGAGCTGTCCGGAGGCGAGCAGCAGCGTGTCGCAATCGCTCGTGCAATCGCACACGAACCGATTCTGTTAATTGCGGATGAACCGACAGCAGAGCTGGACAGCCGAATGGGGCTTCAGGTTATGCGCGTTTTCCGTGAGCTTGTGAACCGAACAGGAATGACGGTTGTTCTTACAACGCACGACCCTGGCATTATGGAGCTTGTTGACCATGTTATTGCATTGGAGGATGGACAAATTGTATCTTTCACGACTAACGAATCGCCGCTCGTCTAAACGTAAGCGGTATGCGAAGCATACTGCCGTTCTACTCATGATGTCGCTGGCATTATCCGGCTGTTCTCTCCTGCCAGTCGAGCAGGAGGTGCTGCAGCCGCCGCTTGTGGAGCCGGCACAGGAGCAGTTCGATGTGGTGAAGGCGGGCAAGAGCGATATCCAGACCGCGCTTCGCGGTACGGCGAATTTCGTGTCTGCAGCGGCAGCAAATCTTGCGTTCAAGGAGTCGGGCGGTCGGATCAAGGCGATTCCTGTCACGCAGGGGCAAGAGGTGAAAGCAGGCGAGCTCGTCGCAGAGATCGAAACGGGCGATCTGGAATACCAAATTAGTCTGCAGCAAATCAATGTAGAGAAGATGCAGCTGCTGCTCAGTCAGACGATTAAGTCTGACGCGAGCGATACGGACTTGCAGCTTCGCAAGCTTGATCTGAAGCGGGAGCAAATGTCACTCGAAAATATGATGAACCGTCTATCGAAATCGCGCCTCTATTCGCCGATCTCGGGCGTCGTCACATTCGTGGAGAAGATGACTGCCGGCGATTTCGTTAATGCTTATCAGAATATCGTTTCGGTAGCCGATCCCTCCCAGCTGCAGCTAACCTATGTTGCCTCTGACAGCAAAGAGCTGACCCAAGTAAAGGCGGGGATGCCTGTCAAACTGAAATATCGAGGAGTCGAATATACAGGGAAAGTTGTACAGGCGCCGTCCAATGTACCGATTGCGACAGATGCGAACAAAGCGCAAACCAATGCTGTAACGATCTATATGAGCATTGATGATGCGCCTGCGGATTCGAAGGTCGGGGATAGCGCCGAGATGACGATTGATCTTCAGAAGCGCCACGATGTTATCGTACTGCCGCGCTCGGCTATTCGGTCGTATATGAACCGTTATTATGTGCAGATCGCAGACGGTGAACGCCGCAAAGAGGTGGATGTCGAGGTAGGTTTAATGACGGCGACAGAGGTTGAGATTGTGAAAGGGGTCGAGGAGGGTCAGCAGGTCATCCTCAACAATTAATCGAGAAGGCCCGGTGAAGCCGGGCGCAAGGACGGGGTGTACGGTATGGCCTTATGGACGATGATCCTCCGCAAAATGGCAAAAAACAAATGGCTGCAGCTGAATTTATGGCTGGGGCTTACGGTATGCGTAGCGTTGTTCAGCTCGATGCCATTGTACTCCAAGGCCATTCTAGAGAGGACGTTGTTGAAAGAGCTTCAGTCGGTGCAAGCGGAGAAGCAGGTGTATCCGGGTTATGTACGGATCGACACGACCATTTCTTCGGAGAAGATGACAGAGAAGACGACGGCTGCCATTCAGAAGGCAGACCGATATGTGAAGACGATACCCAGCAAGATGGGGCTTGATGGCCTCTCGTTCTACCAGCAGCGGTTTACGCAGAAGATGAAGGTGTATGGCGCGGATGCTACCGAGCTGGAAATAAAGACGATTAATACGTTCGGCGGCTTCAAAACGTTGTCCGACCTAGAGAAACGTGTCCATCTTATCGATGGCCGTATGCCGACCGATCGAGCAGACGGCGTGATAGAGGCGCTGGCAACGCAGAAATTCCAGCTTGCAACCAAGCGGAAGATCGGCGACGAGCTGATTGCGGAATCGATGGAAGGAGATGGGACCAAGCTTCGTGTCATCATTGTAGGAACAATGGACACGGATAAGACGGCTGATCCTTATTTGCCTTATTTGACTACTGACAATCAGGATGCCTTCCTTATCCCGTTATCTGTATTCGATCGGGAATTTACGGTCGGTCGTAAGCTGCGTATGACGGAGGTGGAATGGCGGCTTGCGTTCAATTACGAGCAGCTTGATGTTAAACATATCGAGCAGTTCGTGAAAGCAGATGCCGAGATTAGACGTTATTTCCGCGGCAGACTCGGCTCCGAGGAAGTGAACATCCCGGCAAGGGACACGATAGCTTCCTATGCCGGCAAGGAAGATAAGCTTAACATTATGATGGTTTCGCTTTACTCTCCTGTAATGCTCATGCTTGCCTTCTATCTATTCATGACGGCGAATCTGATTATCGAGCGGCAGAAGACGGAAATCTCCGTGCTTCGCAGCCGGGGGGCAAGCCGGCTGCAGATTATGGCGGCTTATGCGGTTGAAAGCTTGATCCTTGGATTAAGCGCGCTAGCCGTAGGCCCCTATCTTGGCGTCAGCTTCACGAAGCTGCTCGGCGCATCCAACGGATTCTTGGAATTCGTCCAGCGTTCCGCGCTTGACGTAACCTTGACGAGCGGCGCATACCGTACAGCTGCCCTGGCCGTGGCGGGAGCCATTATTCTGATCCTTATCCCAGCTTATCGCGCAACAAGGGTGAGCATTGTCGATCATAAGCGGCAGATGGCCCGGCTGACGAAGCTGTCGTTCTGGCATAAGGCAGGGATTGATATTGCGCTTGTCGCCATTGCGATCTATCTGCTTCGCAGCTTCAATAATCGGCAGGCTGATCTGGAGAGGCTGGCGCTTGATTCGGATGCACTGCAGGTCGATCCGATGCTGTTTCTGATGCCGGCAATCTTCTCGCTTGGCGCAGGTTTGTTTGTTCTACGCGTCTATCCTTGGTTTATTCGACTCGTCTATTGGCTCGGGCGAAGATGGTGGTCGCCTGCATTGTACAATACGCTGGTTGTAATCAGCCGTTCATCCGGACAATATTTGACGATTAAAGTATTTCTTATTATGACGGTAGCTACCGGCTTGTTCAGCGCCAATGCCGCGCGTACGATCAATGACAACATGGAGAGCAGAATTCAATACGCGATTGGATCAGACCTTGCGCTCACGACCCGCTGGCAGAGCGATGCGCCGGTTTTCTCTTCGTCGCAGATGCAGACCGGTCAGCAGCAGACGGAGGCCGCGACCTCCTCGAACAAAAGGGTCCAGTATACGGAGCCGCCTTTCGAGCCTTTCCAGAACCTGCAGGGCGTTGAAGCTGCAGCGCGAGTGTTCAAGAAGACAGGCGCACGCTATAACATAAGCAGCAATGATAAGAACGGCGCAACGACGCTGATGGGCATCAACACGAAGGAGTTCGGGAATACCGCCTGGATGAAGGACGGCCTGCTGGACTACCCCATCAACAGCTACTTGAATCTGATTGCACCGAATCCGAAGGCTGTGCTGATCTCGCGTTCGATCGCGGAGCAGGCAAATCTGAAGCCTGGCGATCCGATCAACATCTATTGGGATTCGCTGGATCGGGTGCCGTTCACGGTGTATGGCATTATCGACTATTGGCCAACTTGGAACCCGCTGCCGGGGCGCAGCGACGGCAAATCGAAGGTTGAGCAGCCGAACTTAATCGTCGGCCATCTCGATGCGATTCAGAACCGTCTCGCTGTAGAGCCGTACGAGGTATGGCTGAAGCTGAAGCCAGGCATCTCGAGCGATCAAATCTACGATGAGCTGAAGGACATGAAGGTAACGAGTCTTCGCGATGCTTCGCAGCAGTTGGTGTTGTCGAAGAATGATCCGTTCCGGCTCGCGATTAACGGCGTCATGACGCTTGGCTTCGTCATCTCGATGCTGATCAGCTTCTTCGGGTTCCTATTATTCTGGGTTCTTACCCTGTCGGGTCGAACGCTTCAATATGGCGTATTGCGGGCGATGGGCATCCCATTCCTGCAAATTATCGGCATGCTTATCAGCGAGCAGCTGCTTACCTCAGGGGCAGCCGTCATTATCGGCGTACTGATTGGCGGCATGATCAGCGAGATGTTCATCCCGCTGTTCTCGATGTCATTCTCGACAGCTGATCAGGTGCCGCCATTCACGATTACGTATCAGCTCAGCGATTACCTGCACTTGTACAGCATTATCGGCATTATGCTGACGATCGGACTGCTCATCCTTGGCTTCCGGATGTCGCGTATCCGAATTGCGCAAGCGCTGAAGCTGGGAGAGGAGTAGCAGCCAATGATTCATTGCGAAGGACTTGTGAAGATTTACAAAACAGCCGATCTGGAGGTCGTTGCGCTGCAAGGGCTTGACTTGACCGTTGAGAAAGGAGAGCTGATGGCGATCATCGGCAACTCCGGCAGCGGCAAGTCTACGCTTCTCAATATGCTGGGCGGACTCGACAAGCCGTCAGCCGGCAAGCTGTTCGTAGACGATAAAGACCTGCTGACATTCCGAGAACGGGATCTGGTGAAATACAAGCGGGAATCGGTCGGGTTCGTGTGGCAGAACAATGCCCGCAATCTGATCCCTTACCTAACCGCACTCGAGAATGTTGAGCTGCCGATGATGCTCCGCGGCAGACGCCGGCGCACGCGCGCGCTGGAGCTGCTCGACGCTGTCGGCCTTAGTCATCGGGTGAAGAACCGACTGAGCGAGCTGTCCGGCGGTGAGCAGCAGCGGGTAGCCATCGCCATCGCGCTGGCCAATGAGCCGCGTCTCTTGCTGGCTGACGAACCGACCGGCTCGCTCGATACGAAGACGTCCAACCAGGTGCTCGATCTATTCCGCACCCTGAACCGTTCGATTGGCATTACGATTGTAATCGTTACGCATGATCCGCAATTGGCCCGCAAGGTTGATCGTGTCGTTCAGATTCGGGACGGCAAGACGAGCGCGGAGATGATTCGCAGAGTGTCTTACGCGGATGAACTGGCTCAGTTGAATGCGGATCATGACGAGCATGAGCCGGAGAGCCATATTGAATATGCCGTGCTGGATAAGGCTGGCCGGCTGCAGATCCCGGCTGGCTATCTGGATCTGGCAAGCTTCAAGGACAGCAATAAGGTGCGTGTAGAGGTAGAGGACGGCCGCATTGTGCTATATCCATCGGAGGAGACGAAGACGGGTTGACGATTGTGAATCGTGAAGGGGTTATAAACGACAACAAGCTGACGCCTAATGGGTGTCAGCTTGTCCTTTATGTAATCTTAATGTGAAGCAAGACGAATCTTTCATTGAATCCATCTGTAAATGATAATATCGACTCCCGTTTCGGTCGGAAGCCCTTCGCCTACGAATAAATCGTTATTCCATGAGGATAATGCCTTGCTATTCGTAATGATCGTTGGGCGAGTGCGGAACAGCGCATCGTTCCATTGCTTGTTTGCATCGCCATTGTTCTCGATATAAATTCGGCATTGGTTCCCTTCGTAATCGATGCCTTCAAGCATGTACCTGGCTGACAGCGTATGCCGTCCGCCAGGCTTTCCGATCACTTGTGTATCGATTCCGCCTTCAAGGATTTCCCCTTGGAACCATTCCCCGGTCGCCTTGCCTGTGAAGGAAATCATTACGACGGAGTCGCCATCCTCATTATGGAGTTCGATCGTTTGCTCGATGCGAACATGTATGGTTAGCGCTTTTTCCAGCTTCTCCAGCTCCATGCAGTCGACCTCGCTTACTTCAATAGATTCAAAGCCCTGCCAATGTCTATCCTATTCTATTCAACGCTATGCTGAAACGGAGGCTTATCGATATGGGGACGATGCAGATTAGCCGCCAAGAATTTATCCGTTATATCCAAGACTTGAGGGCTCCATATACCAGCCCCATGATCGGCCCCTACCACTTTATAGAAGGTTACGTTCTGTCCGCTGCCCTTAAGCGCTTTATACATCTCAATGCTCTGGTTCACATGGACGATCTGATCGCTGTCCCCATGAACAATGAGGAATGGCGGAAGCCTCTTATCCAGATTCTGATGAATCGGGCTTGCTTTCTTTGCCAGCTCCTGATGCTCCGGCACACTCCCGCCGATTAGCAGCCCCTCCGGCGAATTGGCGGCATCATGATCAAGAATATCATTGTATTTGCCTAACGATAGCAGGTCCGTAACGCCATAATAATCGACAACGGCACTTACCTCATCCGATTGCTCGCTATAGAGGCCGTTATCGTATTCGCCAATGGTAAGCCCTGTCATCAAAGCGAGATGTCCGCCCGATGAATCTCCCCATACCGCAACCCGATTCGGATCGACGCCATATGCTTCCGCATGCTGGCGCATGTAACGGATTGCACATTTCACATCTTCAATAGGAGCTGGGAATTGGGCTAGGTCTGTATGTCGAATCTCGACGCTGGCGACAACATACCCTTTGGCTGCGATATGACAGAGATTCGGGATGGCTGCATATAGATCCTGCGGTCTCCATGCGGAGCCTTGAACGAAAACGACTAGAGGGAATTTATAGCCGGCGCGATGCGGAACGATGATCTGTAATCTTCTTTCCACTTCCCCGTATTGGGCATAGACCACATTCGGCCGATAAGAGCAGGAGTAATAGGTTCCTTTCTCGGCATACTCGCCATATAGGATCTGGGTTCCTTCGGGTATTTCATTTGCTGCGATGTCCGCTGCTCTCTTATTCATGCTGGATTTCCACCTCTTAGCACAATATTGGTTCTATTATATAGGATTAGGCGGTGATAGAGATCATCTTCCGAAACTCATTCGCGCTTACGCCCGTATAGGCTTTAAATTTCTTGTAGAACCAATCCATCTCCGTATATCCAACCTCGTTCGCGATCTCATAGATCTTCATATCGGTGCGCTCCAACAAATATTTCGCTTTCTCCATCCGCTGCTGAAGCAGATATTCATTGAACGTCATATTTTCATGGCTCTTAAATTTCTGGCCTAGATAGGAGTAGTTGAAGTGGAAAATGTTTGAGATCTCCTTAAGGGTAATATTCTGATGCAGCGATTCTTCAACGAATTCCTTAACCTTATCAATGATATTGGAAGGAGCAGGGACAGGAGCCATCGTGTCTGCCGGCGTTGTAAGCGCTTTATTTTCTGTGCTGATGAAACCCTCCAGCTCTCGTTCAACCCGATGCAAGCTTGCACGCAATTCGTCTGGTGAGATGGGATCCGGCAAGTAATCGCTGACTTGATAGCACATCGCTTTGCGAGCGAGCTGAAAATCATTGACCCCGCCTAGCAGAATAATCGGCACTCGGCTCGTCTCTCTGATTTGCTCGCAGAGACGAATGCCGTCTGTTTGTGAGCTATTCATATGAATAAGTACGAGTGCATACTGCTGGGTGGCAAGCATGGACATGGCTTCTATTCGTGTTGAAGCATGATCGTCCAAGGAAAACCCTAATTCACTCCAAGCCAGCAAACCGATCGTCGTGTCTTTGGAATGCCCGGCAGCATCGACTAGCAGCACCTTATACACGATGATTACCCCCCTATTACGTTGGAAAATCGTTTTTCTTGTAAACGGTATCAGTCTTTACTTTTTCATTATGTGGAATAGGGGGGGCATCAAACAACGTGCTAATCTTTGCTTCACTAGCAGATGTTTACCTCATCGAATAGTTTGCGTAAAGGAATGGATGCTTATTTTGACGGACCAATATTTTGACGGGTATAACACCTAAGCTGTGACAGGTTGTTGGCTCGCGATTGTAAGCGCTACACTTTGTCGTGTAAGTTCCATTTTCTCTAACGGGGGGACAAAAAATGCGCAAGAAAATGTTGATGCTGACAGCTGCAATGATGCTGGTTCTGTCCGCATGCGGCAGCGGCGGCACCAAGGACGAAGACAGCAAAGGAACAGATTCCACAAGTCAAAGTACGACCGATGCAGCGAACACGGATGCAGCAGGCGATGATGCAGCAGCAGACGATGCGGCGGCAGATGATGCAGCAGCAGACGAGGCAGCGTACAAAACGCCGGACATGGATTTCGATCTCGGCGGCCGCACGATTAAAGTAGTATCCTGGTGGGATATGACAATCGGCGAGGACAACCCGGATAACATTCAGAAGAAGAAGAACTTGGAAGAGCTGCAGAAGAAGCACAATTTCAAAATGGAGTACATTGCGATTGATTACGGCGAGTATCAGCAAAAGGTAACGGCATCGCTGCTGTCGGGCCAGCCGATCGGCGATATTGTCCGCTTGGGCAAAACGTACACGGTACCTACGCTCGTCAAACAAGATTTGCTGACTCCGATTGATGAGTATACGAAGAACGCAAACGTCTTCAATCAGACAATGACGAATGAGCTGTATACGTACAATGGCCGCGGCTATGGCTTTACGGAAGATCAGGCGAATCTCGTTCAAGGTATTTTCTACAACCGCAAGCTGATGAATGAGCTCGGTGTGAAACCGCTCCAGGACTATGTCAATGAAGGCAACTGGAACTGGGATACGTTCCTCCAAGTTGCCAAGGATGCTAACAAAGACACCAACAACGACGGCAAGCTTGATGCATGGGGTCTGGCGAACAGCGGCCTCGTCGAAATGCTGCTCATGTCCAACGAAACAGGCTTGACGAATGGTGATAAGCAAAACCTTGATGATCCGAAAACATTGGAAGCGCTTAACTTCGAATCGAAGCTGAAGACCGAGAAGGTTCCTAGACCGACAGAGGGCGGCGACTGGACGGAGCCAGGCCAATTCTTCCGTCAAGGCAATACGCTGATGTATGCTGGCGCGATGTGGGAAATCGGCGGCATTAAGACGGATATGCCAGATGCGGATATCGGCTTCGTACCGTTCCCTAAAGGTCCAAGCGCGTCCACGTACCACTCTTTCGAGGGTCTGCTCCAAGCGCTGACGATCCCGAAAGGCGTTAAAGACCCTGATAAGCTGATGTACATCTGGGAGAAAATCAACGATATCGATTCGGTATATGACTACCCAGGTCAAGCTTCCTTCGAATCGAACTTCTCGAACGAAGAGGATATCAACAACGCGAAGACTGTGCAGCCGAACCTGTTGGTGTTAGATCACAACACCTTCCCTAACCTCAAATATTATGACTTTGTTGGTGAAATCGACAGCGGCACATCGGTATCGACGGTTGTTGAGAAGTATAAACCAGTGTTCCAATCGGCGATTGACGAAATTTATAAAAAATAAGTTCGATATCGCTTGACGAGCAGTCCCCATTTAGAAGCTTCTAATGGGGACTGTACATTTTATGTCTTTCGCTGCAGGAGGGAGAAGAGTGAACTTAAGAAAGAAGAACTACGTCGTGATCCTACTAGTTCTCGCCGTATTGTTAATGTCGATTTGGGCGTTCTACCCTTCGAGTTCAACCGATAACGGACGCGTTCAAGCGATGGCTGATTTTCAGGCTGTAACGACGTCTGCGAGTGACGACAGCTACGACATGTATTTGAACAACCACCAGGCAGCGGCGCGGCCGGACAGCGTCATTCATATCGAAGGCGAGAGCTATAAGACAGCAGAAGGAGACGGATTTCAGGTTGCCGATGAGCAAGGAGTAACAGCGGTTCTAACACCTGAAGAAGGATCGATAAGCTGGGACATTCCGATTGAACAAGCGGGGCTCTACAACATTCGAGTTCGATATTTGCCGCTGCAGGGTAAAAGCTCTGCGATTGAGCGTCAGATTGAAATCAATGACCAGGTTCCGTTCAGCGGCGCAGAAATTATTACCTTCGACCGCGTATGGGGCAATCAGTCCGATGAGATTAAGCGGGATGACCGAGGCAATGACCTTCGTCCAAGACAAATTGAGAAGCCGATATGGCAGGTCGAATCCGTATCGGATCGCAATGGTTATTATGACGAGCCCTACTTTTTTTACTTCGATCAAGGCATGCAGAACCTAAAGCTAACCGCAATGCGCGAGCCAATGGCCATCGATTATATCGAGCTGTATCGAAATGCTGATGTGAAGACCTATGCAGAACTGAAAAGCGAATATGAGGCTGAAGGGCTAAAGCCTGTCGACAATCAGCATGTACTCATTCAGGCGGAGAATGCCATCTACAAGTCGTCTCCGACCTTATATCCGCTGACTGACAGATCGAGCCCAACAGTCATCCCATACGATGTATCCAAGCTAAGAATCAATACGATTGGCGGTTTGAATTGGAAGCTTCCTGGCCAGTGGATCGAGTGGGAATTCGAGGCGCCGGCGGATGGGCTGTATCAAATCGCATTGAAAGAGAAGCAGGATCAGCTGCGCGGCATCTTCGCGACGCGGAGCTTGACGATCGACGGCGAATATCCGTTCAAGGAAATGAAGCGGCTGCGCTTCGATTTCGGAATGGACTGGAGCAATAACGTGCTTGGCAATGGCGAAGGCGAGCCTTATTTGTTCCATCTGACCAAAGGCACGCATCGCATCCGGATGACCGTATCGCTTGGCGAGATCGCGCCGCTGCTGCAGACAATCGAGTCTAGCGTTCTCCAATTGAATGAGATGTATCGCAAGATCATTATGATTACATCGAATTCACCGGACACGCTGCGCGACTATCAGCTGGAGAAGCGGATTCCGGATATGCTTCAGGTGTTCCAAGAGCAATCCAAGACGATTGCGAGCGTTGCGGAATATTTGGAGCAAATGACGGGCGAGCGAAGCGACAAAGTATCGGTGCTCTATACGCTCGTTAAACAGTTGGATGACATGGTGAAGAAGCCGGAGACGATTCCAGGAAGGCTGTCCTCCTTCAAGGTGAACATCGGCGGCTTGGGCACGTGGATACTCACCGTGCGTGAACAGCCGATTAAGCTTGATTACTTGGCTGTATCGTCCCCTGGTTATAAGCTTCCTCGCGCCGAAGCAACTTTCGCGCAGGATGTGAAGCATGAGCTTGGCGGCTTAGTCGCTTCCTATACAGAGGATTACGACAGTATCGGCAATACGGGCAAAAAGAACCGTTCGACGACGGTATGGATTACGACAGGACGCGACCAGGCGCAGGTGCTCAAGAACTTAATCGATGAGACGTTCACGCCAGAGTCGAATATTTCCGTCAGCCTAAAGCTGGTGCCTGCCAACATTCTGCTCCCGGCGACGCTCGCTGGCGAAGGACCGGACGTTGCGATGCAGATTGGCGAAGATGTGCCGGTCAACTACGCAATGCGGGATGCGGCAGCAGACTTGAAGCAGTTCCCGGATTACGATCAGATCGCTTCCCGATTCCGCGAGAGCGGATTAACGCCATATCGCTACGGAGGCGGAACGTATGCCCTGCCAGAGCAGCAATCGTTCCCGATGCTGTTCTATCGTAAAGACATTCTGAAAGAGCTCGGACTTGAAATTCCGAAGACATGGCAGGACATCTACAACATGATCTCCGTGCTGCAGAAGCACAATATGGAGTTCTGGCTGCCGATCGAGCAAGGCAACGCCAATATGGTGCCGAATGCGACATTCTCGGCGCTGCTGTATCAGAATGACGGCGAGTTCTATAAGGACAATGGCAAGAGCAGCGGACTGGATTCCGATATTGCCATGAACGTCTTCAAGAAGTGGACGCAGTTCTATACGAACTACAAATTCCCGCTTATTGCGGACTTCCCGAACCGATTCCGTACGGGCGAGATGCCAATCGGCATTGCGGATTATACGACGTATAACATGCTCACCGTTCTTGCGCCGGAAATTAAGGGACTGTGGGATTTCACAATTGTACCTGGCACGGAACAGGCCAATGGAACAGTTGACCATGCGGTCGCTAGCCATACGACCGGCGTCATGATGCTTAAGAATGCGAAGGACAAGGATGCTGCTTGGGAATTCATGAAGTGGTGGACTTCCAAGGAGACGCAGATCGCTTACGGCCGTGAGATGGAAGGTCTGATGGGTGAAGCGGCACGTTATCCGACGGCGAACGTTGAGGCGCTTGAAGAGCTGCCTTGGCCGGTCAAGGACTATCGCAATCTAGAAGAGCAGTGGCAGTGGGTGCGAGGCATTCCGCAGGTACCGGGCGGATACTTCACTGGCCGTCACCTCGACAATGCATTTCGTAAGGTCGTCAATGCGAATGAGAATCCGCGCGAAGCGCTGTCTGATTATATTCTCTATATCGATGACGAGATTACGGTCAAGCGCAAAGAATTTAATCTAGACCATTAGTTAGGGGGTGGAATGCGATGCAAGCCGAAACAATCAGTCCTGCTGTATCTACTGACCTCGTCCATCCGAAGAAGCATTCGAAGCTGGGAAATCTGATGCGTGAGCTTAAGAAGAACAAGCACTATTACATTCTGATGAGTCCATACATGCTAATTTTCTTTGCTTTCACCGTTATTCCAGTCATTATTTCTATCGCGCTCAGCTTCTTCTATTTCAATATGCTTGAGTTTCCTCGGTTTATCGGTTGGCAGAACTACTCGCGGCTGTTTCTGAACGATGACGTGTTTATGATCGCTGTTAAGAATACATTCCTCTTCGCGGTCATCAGCGGTCCAATCAGTTATATTGCCTGCTTCATATTCGCTTGGATCATCAATGAGCTATCGCCTAAAGTCAGGGCTGTCATGACGCTCGTGTTCTATGCGCCATCGATTTCAGGCAACGTCTTCTTCATCTGGCTTATTGTGTTCTCAGGCGACCGATATGGTTACTTGAATGGTTTCTTGATCAAATGGGGCGTTGTCCTCGAGCCGATCCAATGGCTTACGAACGAGAAGTACATTCTGCCGATCATCATGATCGTGCAGCTGTGGCTCAGCCTCGGCACGAGCTTCCTGGCTTTCATCGCGGGTCTGCAGACGATCGACAAATCGTTGATCGAAGCGGGCGCGATCGATGGCATCCGCAATCGCTGGCAGGAGCTGTGGTTCATCACATTGCCATCGATGCGTCCTCAGCTCATGTTCGGTGCCGTGATGCAAATTACGGGCTCGTTTGCGGTTGCGGACATCTCGATTGCGCTTGCAGGCTTCCCGAGCGTCAACTATGCCGGTCATACGATCGTTACGCACTTGATGGACTTCGGCACCATTCGTTTTGAGATGGGCTATGCGTCTGCCATTGCAACCGTGTTGTTCGTCATCATGCTCGGTACGAATATGCTGACGCAGAAAATGCTGAGAAAGGTAGGGGAGTGATCAGGTGGCAACCAAAACTTTAGGCGTCTTGCGTGCGCCAAGAAAGCTGAATCGCTCTTTTACCGTCAGCTTCCTGCTGTTCTTGTTCCTTGCGGTATTCGGCGCTTTCATGGTGCTGCCGCTTATCTATGCGATTAACAATGCGTTCAAGCCGCTCGACGAGCTGTTCATCTTCCCGCCGAGGTTCTTCGTTCGCAACCCAACGACGGATAATTTCTATGACTTGGTAGCGTTAATGGGCAACTCATGGGTACCGCTGTCGCGTTATATCGTCAATACGCTTGTCATTACGATTATTGGTACGGTAGGCCATATTATTTTGTCGTCTGCAGCGGCATATCCACTGGCGAAATTCCGCTTCCCAGGCTCCAAAGTATTGTTCTCGATCGTCGTAATGTCGCTTATGTTTACGGGCCATGTCACCGCGATTCCGAACTACATGGTGATGTCGTGGCTTGGATGGATCAATACGCATGCTTCGATCATTATACCGTCGCTTGCTTTCCCGCTTGGACTCTTCTTAATGAAGCAGTTCATGGAGCAAATTCCGGATGCGCTGCTGGAAGCAGCGAAGATTGACGGGGCAAGCGAATATCGAATCTATGCGCAGATCGTCATGCCGAACGTCAAGCCGGCATGGCTGACGCTTATGATTCTTCAGTTCCCGGCACTATGGGGATCCGACGGCGGCAACTTCATCTATAGCGAGAACCTGAAGACGCTGCACTATGCGCTTGGGCAAATTACAGCCGGCGGTATCGCGCGGGCCGGCGTCGGCGCCGCAGTCGCGCTTATCTTAATGATCGTTCCGATCACGCTCTTCATCATTTCGCAGAGCAACGTCATTCAAACGATGGCGACTTCCGGAATGAAAGAGTAGAGGGGGGACTTGGACGATGCGTAAGAGCAAACATACTTGGAGGGCTCTACTTCTGACTGCGCTGTGCTGTCTGATCGGCGTCAGCTTGGGTGGAACGCTCGCATACGCGGATAACGGCGCGTCTTCCTACAACTATTCGTTCTGGGGAAGAACCGTTGCCGCACCTGCGGCCTACAAGGCCACAACCGTGCTGGATGGCAAGATGCTAGGCATCGGGGCGCTTAAGGACCCGACGGACCTGCATGTAACGACTGACAACCAAATCTATGTGCTTGATTCCGGCAACAATCGAATCGTCGTTTTTGATAGTCAGTTCAAGCTCATTCGCACGATAGACTCTTTCATGCGAGATGGGAAGCAGGAGACGTTCAACAATCCGCAAGGTCTGTTCGTGACGCCTCAGAAGCAGCTGATTATCGCAGATACCGGTAATCAGCGCGTTGTCGAGCTGGATGCGAACCTGTCCGTTATCAAAGTCATTGATCCGCCGCAATCGGATCTGCTTAACACGAACTTCAAGTTTCAGCCGGTTCGCGTTATTGCGGACCAGGCTCATCGCATCTATGTCATGTCTATCGGCGTATTCGACGGATTCATGGAGTTTAATCAGAATGGCGAATTCACCTCGTTCATTGGTGCGAATCGAGTCAAGGTCGACCCTACGGAGCTGTTGTGGAAGCGGCTGTCGACGCGGGCGCAGCGCAGCCAGATGGTTATGTTCACCCCAACGGAGTTCACGAACCTGGACATTAACGATGAAGGGTTCATCTATGCAACGAACGGCGATGTATGGGGCGACACCATTAGGAAGCTGAACGCACAGGGCAATGACATTCTAAGAAGAACGGGCTACTTCAATCCGAAGGGTGATATTCGATATACAACGGAGCAAGGACCTGGCCGACTCATTGATATCGATGTAACGGATAGCGAAATGTACTCCGTGCTCGACGGTGCGAGAGGCAGGGTGTTTACTTACAACGGAGACGGCCACTTTATGTATATGTTTGGCGGAATCGGCAACCAGCTCGGTCAGTTCAAAATGCCAGTAGCCATCGAACGCGTCGGCGATGACTTCCTCGTATTGGACAAAGCGTTCGGCGAAATTACCGTTTTCAAGTCGACCGAATACGGGCGGACGTTGAATGAAGCGACTCGCAGCTATTATCGCGGTGACGAAGAGAAGGCATTCGAGCTCTATAACAAGACGATCAATATGAATGCCAATCTCGAATACGCCTATTCCGGCATCGGCAAAGCCCTTCTTCGCAAGGGCGAGTACAAGGAAGCCATGCATTATTTTGAAGAAAGCTATGATCGCGGCAACTATTCGAAGGCATTCCTGCTGTACCGCAAGCAGGTGCTCCGAGAGCATTTTCCAACCATCATGACTGGAATCGTTGTTCTTGTCCTCGCAGCGTTTGCGGCTAGGGTGCTCTGGAAGAGGAAGAAGCTAAGCAGAATAAGGGGTGTTTCGATTGAATCGTGAGTTGATTAAATATCCGTTCTATATCATCATGCATCCCTTTAATGGCTTTTGGGATTTGAAATACGACCGCACCCAGCGGAATAACGTGATCATTTCGTTCGTTATCTTGTTCCTGCTGGTCATTACGAACATCCTGAGCTCCGAGTATAGCGGATTTCTTGTCAATCTTATTAATCCGAACGACATGAACTCGCTGATGGAGATCGCCTATGTGGTCGTTCCGGTTCTATTCTGGTGCGTGGCGAACTGGTCGCTGACGACGCTGATGGACGGCGAAGGGAAATTCGTCGACATCTTTACCTCGACCTGCTTCGCGCTCGTGCCAATGATCGTCATTAATTTCCCTTGGATTTGGCTGAGTAAAGTCATCTCTTTGCAGGAAACGGCTTTCTATTATTTCTTCAGCAGCTTCGCTGTGTTCTGGTCGTTGTTCCTGTTATTCGTAGGGAATATGACGATTCACCAATTCTCGCCATCCAAGACGATCGCTACGATTCTGCTGACGGTTGTGGCCATGGGCTTTATTGCGTTCATCTGCCTGTTGTTCTTCAGCCTGACGCAGCAAATGATATCGTTCGTTAACGTGGTCTATAAAGAGCTAGCACTGAGGAGATAGAGAGAGGAGGAGGGGAAATGAGCATGGCTCGCAATGTCTTGCTAGGCCTAACGCTGCTGATCGGCCTTGTCCTTGCAGGCTGTTCCGGCTCGCAGACGGCTGCGCAGAATGACGAGATGGAACAATACGTTGCTGCATTCAAGTCGGGGGCTAAGCTTAACCATACGTTCAGCGACAATCGGGTCGCCGGGATGAAGGGGATCAGCCAGAATGATCGGTTAGCCTTGTTCATCGATGACGCAACGGGCATGATAGCGGTTCTGAATAAGCAGTCGGGCGATATCTGGTACAGCAACCCTGCAGACAGGGATCAAGACTCGGCTGCGCAAGGCGTGAATAAAGCGCTGCTGTCCGCGCAGATGAACATCGAATATTACAACAACTTCGGACAATCGAACTCGATTAATACGTTTACAGACAGCGTTTCATACAAGCAGGTCAAATATGAGTCGATTGACCGGGGTATTAAAGTCACCTATGAGCTAGGTACAGCTAAGAAATCGGCTGCAGATCTGCCTCTCATGTTAAGCGCGGCTCGCTTTAAAGAACTGTCCGATAAACTCGATAAGACGGGCAAACGCGCACTGAGCATCGCATACAAAGAGAACGCAGACAAAAGCGCCTATGATCGCAATGACTCCGCGTTGAACGGGCTTCAGCTGGATCGCGCCTTCAAAGCGTTCGAGGACGCCGGGTATACCGAAGAAGATCTGGAAAAGGATATGCAGGAGCTTGGCTTCACACAGGACAAAGTAATTCCACGTATATTCTTCGCATCCATCGAGTACACGCTGGACGACGACAGTCTCGTTGTGAAAGTGCCGCAAGCGGATATCCATGCGCCAAGCGCCTATCCGATCGCAACGATCTCGCTGCTGAGTTTCTTCGGCGCAGGCGGGAAGGAGGAGCAGGGCTCGTTGTTCGTTCCGGACGGATCGGGCTCGCTCATTCATTTCAATAATGGGAAAACGCAATATCCAGCCTACCAGCAGCTCGTATACGGGGACGATCTGACAACGAAGACGGTCGAGAACGTAAGCAACGAACAGGCTGTGCGGCTGCCGGTATTCGGCATTATTAAGAATCAAGGAGCGCTTCTCGGGATCATTGAAGAAGGTGCGGCTGTTGCTGCCATTAATGCCGACATTAGCGGCAAACTGAACAGCTATAATTACGTTTATCCTTCGTTCACGCTGACGAACAAAGGGCTGGTTACGCTGACGGCGAACAACCAGGAGCGTACGCTTCCGCATTTTCAAGAGGATCCTTTGAAGACGGATTTCACGGTGCGTTATGCCTTCCTGAGCGGCAACGATGCGAGCTATCCAGGTATGGCGAAGTACTATCAGCGATATTTGGAGAAGCATGACGGGCTGCCAGCGAAGCAGACAGCGACCAAGGCTGAAGACGTTCCATTCTACATGCAGCTAGTCGGCAGCATTGCTAAGGATAAGCATTTCGTTGGCATTCCTTATACGTCGCTTGAGCCGCTTACGACCTTCAAGCAGGCACAGGAAATGATCAGCGAGGTGCAATCGAAGACCATTTCCAATATTAAGGTCAAATATTCGGGATGGTTCAATGGAGGCCTCGACCATAAAGTACCGGATCATATTAAGGTCGATGGTGCAGTTGGCGGCAGCAAAGGGTTGAAGAACCTGATCTCGTTTGCACAAGCGAATAATGTTACGTTGTTCCCGGATATTGCGGTACTTATGGCTAACACCGGATCGGATTTCAATGAGAAATCGAATGCAGCCCGAACGCTGCGCGGCGTCGTAGCTGAACTGTATCCGCTTGATATGGCGCTTAATCGCCGAGACCGCACGAAGTCGCCATCCTATGTCGTCTCGCCTCGTGTAGTTGGCGATTATGTGGATGACATCGTGAAAGGGATGAAGGGCTACCAGACAGGTGGAATATCGCTGCGCGACCTGGGCAGCCAGTTGAACAGCGATTATCGAAAGAAAAAGCAAGTGGACCGCGATGAGTCGGAGAATATTTCCGTATCTGCGCTGAACACGATTCGTCAGAGCGGCATGAACGTGATGGCACAAGGCGGTAACGCTTATGCACTTCCGTTCTTGTCCGATATTACGGACGCGCCGATGTCGAGCAGCAGCTTCAAGCTGGAGGATGAGGAAATTCCGTTCTATCAGATGGTAATTCGCGGCTATATCGATTATACGGGCACCCCATACAACCTGACCTCCTATACGGATGAGCGGCAGTATATCCTGAAGTCGCTGGAATATGGTTCGGGCGTATACTTCGAGTGGATCTACGAGCCGAACTATAAGGTCAAGGATACGGATAACAATGGCCTGTATGCAGTGAATTATCAGCTGTGGCTGGATAAAGCCGCTGATATTTACCATGAGGTCAACGATGTGCTGAAGCACGTGGCTGACCAGCCGATCACCTCGCACGAGAAGCTGAGCGAGGGCGTCTACAAGACGGTTTATGCGAACGGGGTTTATATCATTGTGAACTATAACAGCTCGCCAGTTCAGGTAGACGGCAAGCAGTTGGAAGCGGAGAGCTATATGACGGGTGGTGTGCAATCTTGAAATCCATAATGAAACTCGGCATGAAGCATCGGACATATGGGCAACAAAAGGCGTTATGGGGTTTTATCTATGTGCTGCCTTGGCTGCTCGGATTCCTTCTGTTCTTCCTTGTGCCCTTGATCACTTCGTTACGTTATAGCTTGAGCAACATCGAAGCGAAATCGGACGGCATCAAAATAACGTACATCGGCTTCGAAAACTTTATCAATGCGCTAACCGTGAATACAAGCTTCAATCGCACGCTGACGGATTCGATCGTGAACGTGGTGGTCAATGTGCCGCTCATCGTTATTTTCAGCCTCTTCTTGGCCGTATTGCTGAATCAGAAGTTCGTCGGCCGAGCGCTGGCAAGGTCGATCTTCTTCCTGCCGGTTATTCTGGCTTCCGGCGTTATCGCCAATCTGGAGATGAACAGCCTGGTACAAGAACTCGTGCAGCAAAGTGCTTCCGGAGGCTCATCGAGCGGCATCGGCACGTTCGAGATGGAACGATTCATGCTGCAAGCCGGCGTTAGCGAGAATATCGTGTTGTATTTGACAGGAGCGGTCGATCGGATCTATACCATCGTTAGTCAATCGGGCGTACAAATACTTATCTTCCTGGCGGGTATTCAGACGATCTCTCCTCAGCTCTATGAGGCATCCAAGATGGAAGGGGCGACCGGCTACGAGGCGTTCTGGAAAATTACGCTGCCAATGGTCAGCCCGCTTATTCTGGTCAACGTTATATATACGATTGTCGACTCGTTCTCTAGCAGCCAGATGACGGAATTGATTAAGACGACCGGTTTCAATAACTTTGACTTCGGACTAAGCTCGGCGATGGCTTGGCTGTATTTCATCGCCATTATGATTATTCTCTCGATTAGTACGTATATCATTTCGAAGAGAGTCTTCTACCAAGATTAGAGGGAGCGTGAGAGCGTTGATATTGGCCCGATTATTGTCGATTGAATCGTGGAAACGTGGGCTCTGGTCGATCGTTCGACTCGTGCTCATCGCAGGGTTATCCTTCGTTATCTTGTACCCGATCCTGCAGAAGATCTCGACAGCAATTAAAGATAAAAGCGATCTGTATTCACCGATCGTCATCTATGTGCCGGAGCATTACTCCTGGGATAATTTCAAGAAAGCCATCTCGATCATGGATTACTGGCAAACGCTGATTAATACGTTCTCGTTGTCAACGATGACGACGCTGCTTACCGCAGCATCCTGCGCGCTTGCCGGCTATGCCTTCGCTAGGTTGAAGTTCAAAGGAAGCGGGCTGCTGTTCTTCGGCGTTGTATTGACGATCCTTGTCCCGCCAACGACGATCCTTATTCCGATCTATATGAACCTGAAGGACTTCAGCCTGTTGGGACTGGTTCCTCTGTTAACGGGTGGCAAGTCGATCAACCTATTGGACTCGTATTGGCCATTCGTGTTGACGTCACTGACAGCAAGCTCGCTTAAGGCAGGCTTGTACATCTTCATCTTCCGGCAGTTCTTCCGCGGTATCCCGAAGGAAGTAGAAGAAGCGGCCTATATTGATGGGGCTGGAGTAGGGACGACGTTCTCGCGAATTATGCTGCCTAATGCGATTCCCGCGATTGTGACTGTACTGCTCTTCTCGTTCGTGTGGCAGTGGAACGACAGCTTCTTCACTACAACGTATCTGACGAGCAGCAACGTGATGTCGCTGCAATTGTCGTCGCTGCCGCATAATCTATCGATTATGTTGGAAGGCGGTGTAGCGACGAACAAGGATCCATTCTATATGAGCATGGTACAGGATACAGGCATTCTGCTTGCGATTCTGCCGCTTGTTATCATTTATTTGTTCGTACAGCGCTACTTCGTTGAAAGTATTGAACGTACCGGTATTGTTGGATAAACTTGGCATATGAGGAGCGCCTTGCGGGAGATGGCTGTTAACGCCCTCGTCCTGTGGGCGCTTCTCTCCATTGATGCTTAGATAAGGAAAGGATGGTTTCATTGAACAATCCGATTGCACGGATGGGGATCATCATTGCAGCAATCGTTATTTCCGTATTTCTAGCACTTCTTTTATTTCTTAACGCAATGAACAAGCAGAACGAGAAGGTTAGCGAGCCTGCTGTTGCCGCTGCGACGAAGGAGCAGGCTGACGATTCCAAGAAGTCGACGGATGAAGCGAAGGCGGCAGACGATACGGCAGCATCAGCCGAAGACGAGAAGGACACGACCGCTGCAGCTACAGAGCCGCCTCCTGCGCCATCTGTCGAGATGGATATCCCGTCGCTGAAGGATGTGTTCAAGGATTATTGGCCGATAGGAGCAGCGATTGAGCCGAACGAGACAACGGGGCTGCACGCAGATCTGCTGAAGAAGCATGTCAACTGGCTCGTGGCGGAGAATGCGATGAAGCCCGATGCGATCCAGCCGACTGAGGGGAATTTCAATTGGACCAACGCAGATAAGCTTGTCGCCTTCGCAAAGGAGAATGGCATGAAGCTGCGCTTCCACACGCTCGTCTGGCATAGTCAAGTTGGAGCATGGTTCTTCCTGGACGAGGATGGCAGCCCGATGGTCGATGAGACCGACCCGAAGAAGCGCGAGGCGAACAAGAAGCTGCTGCTTAAGCGTCTGGATACCCATGTACGTACGATTGTTTCGCGCTATAAGGACGATATTAAGTCCTGGGATGTCGTGAATGAGGTCATTGAACCAGGCGATCCGGACGGTATGAGGGCAAGCAATTGGTACAAAATCGCGGGCGTCGACTTCATTGAGACGGCGTTCCGTGCAGCGCGCGAAGCGGGAGGGCCAGACATTAAGCTGTACATTAACGATTACAGCACGGACGACATGAGGAAGCGCGACTTACTGTATGATCTCGTGAAGTCGATGTTGGACAAAGGTGTGCCGATAGACGGCGTCGGGCATCAGACGCATATTAGCGTTGCAGGACCTTCGGTTTTCTCGATTATCGATTCGATGAAGAAATTCGCCGAGCTGGGCCTAGACAACATTGTGACGGAACTGGACATGAGCCTGTACGCATGGAACGATCGGTCGGACTATGGCGATAACATTCCTGCTTATGTGCTGAAGAGTCAGGCGGATAAGTATCAAGAGCTGTTCGAAGCGTTCAAGGAAAACAAAGACATCCTGAGCGGGGTCATGTTCTGGGGCATCACGGATGCACACACATGGCTCGACGGCTTCCCGATCACGCGGAAGGATGCACCGCTGCTGTTCGACCGACAGCTGCATGCGAAGCCAGCATTTTGGGCAATAGTTGACCCTTCCAAATTATCTTAATAATCCCTATAATGGTAGAACAAGATAGAGTATAACCAGCTTCGGAGCAGTGCGTGCAGTGAAAATTGGCGCCTGCTCCTTTTGTACGCTGAATGGGGGAGATAACGAATGGAAGAGAAGCTTCTGAACTATTATCTCGAGCTGAAGGGTCCTGAAGCAGCGGAATGGAACGCGTCCCCGGACAATCTATATGCCGAGTGTATGACACGGGACTACGTCAGGAAGGAATTCGCGGTCATAGAAGGTATGCAGGTATGCAATATAGGCATCGGAACAGGGGATTGGGATGACTATCTTGGCTATTGGCTGAAAGGGAAGGGACGGCTGACGAGCATCGATATCGATGCCGACATCTGCGAGCTGTTCGCGTATCGGCAGAAGAGAGAAGGCCATCCGAATCCGTCGGAGGTTGTGAACCGGAGCCTATTCGATCCTGAGCTGCCGCAAGGGGCGTATGACCTTGTCACGCTGATTGGCTCTACTATCCAAGAAGCGGGCCAGTTCGAGCAATGTCTGGATGCCTGTATGCGGATGCTTAAGCCTGGCGGCAGTCTCATGTTCATGGCGGGCTTGAAGCAATCGCCAGTAAGCAGACTTGGTCATTATGTAGAGGATCGGGGCGCGATTATGGAGCAGCTGGAGAGACATGAGGCGTTCGTACGTTATCCATTCCATATTTCAACGATTCGAATGGGCTCGAAGAAATAGTAGGTATAAACAACATTTACACAGGTTGTTGTTGGAGGACTTGAGGGGTACACTCGTTGTTGCCTGTCAAACAATCCCACAGGTTACTAGAATAGAAAGAACACTAGCTGCTAAGCAGAGTGACTGGAATCTGTAATATTTCCTCATAGATCCGGTCGTCAGGGGGACAGTCGTGATTCAGGATCAATTACCGCAGAACCTAAGCAACAAAGTACAAGGCGATGTGTTGTTCAGCGTGAAGTCTGATCTGCTGGCAGACGGCAGATTCGGCGAGCAGTGGCTGCTGGTAACAGCACAAGGAGTAACAGTCTGGGGACAGGAAGACACACCTGTTCTTCAACTGCCAATCGCTAGCGTGAAGGATGCCCGAGCGGCGGGCGCAATCGGCGGAGGGACGCTGGTAGCCGACACGAAGGACGGGCCGGTTGTCGTGGCTCGTTATATGGCCGCCCAAACCTCGGCTTTCTCGTTCGCAGCGAAGCTGATCGGTGCGCTCGCGAAGCAGGAAGAATTACCAGTTGTTTCGGAGCGCGATATACCGCGCAATTGTCCGACATGCGGCAATCCGCTCGGAGATGGCACGAAGGTATGTTCATTCTGTATGCAGAGCAGCAAGCTGGCTGCACGCATGATTCGGTATGCCAAGCCGTATAAGCTGCACATGGGCTTCGCGGCTGTTCTGCTCGTCATGACGTCCGTTGTTGAACTAGCACCTCCATATCTCACCAAGATCATTATCGATGACGTCCTCCAAACGAAGGACATGGGCTCGACGCTGTTGTTTCTCATACTTGGCCTTGCGCTCACGATGCTGCTGCAATCCGCAATGCAGACGATTCGCGGATTGATCGGCGTATGGGTTGGCTCGAAGCTGATGGGCGATCTCCGCAAAGATATTTACCAATCGCTCATGCGGCTGTCACTCTCATACTTCGACCGGAGGCAGACGTCGCAGTTCATTGGGCGTGTCAACAGCGATGCCGAGTCGATGCGCCAGTTCATGACCGATGGTGTCACTTATTTAAGCGGTGAAGTGCTTCGTATTGCTGCTATCTTCATTATAATTTTCAGCTTGGATTGGAAGCTGTCGTTGTTCGCCCTGCTGCCTGTACCAGTCATGATCATCGTCTCCATGACGATATGGCCGAAGATTGAGCGCCGCTGGTATCAGCAATGGCGTTCAATCTTCCGATTGAATACGCTTGTGGGCGATGCGCTGCAAGGCATTCGTGTCGTGAAGGCATTCGGCAGAGAACGCGAGGAAACGACTCGTTATTCGGATGCCAACGTTGCAGTTGTACGGAACAACATCCGGATGGAGGGGTTGTGGCAGTTCGTCTTTCCGATCTTTGGCTTTGTCGCGGGCATTGGAACACTTCTGATCTGGTATTACGGCGGTCGTAATGTACTCCATGATCGGATGCAGCTGGGTGAGCTGATGGCGCTTATTGCTTACCTGGGCATGTTGTTCGGGCCGCTGCAATGGATTAGCCAAATGATCAGCTGGGCGAACAGTGCGATGGCTTCCGCGCATCGGGTATTCGAAATTATGGATACGCCTTCAGAGGTGCCGGATACCGCTGATCCTGTTCCGTTAGGTGTAATCAAGGGCGATGTGAGCTTCGAGCATGTTACGTATGGCTATGAGAAGCATCATCCGGTTCTGAAGGACGTCAATCTGCAGGTGAAGGCGGGCGAAATGATCGGTCTCGTCGGTCATTCCGGCGCTGGCAAATCAACGTTCATCAACCTGATCTGCCGTTTCTACGATTCAGACGAAGGAACGGTACGCATCGATGGCGTATCGATTCGCGATATTAGCCAATCCGATCTGCGCAGACAGGTCGGCGTCGTGCTGCAGGAGACGTTCCTCTTCGATGGTACGATTGCGGACAATATTGCCTATTCCAAGTCCGATGCTACGCCAGAGGAAATTATGCGGGCCGCGAAGATCGCCAACGCACACGATTTCATCGTCCGGCTGCCGGATGGTTACGATACGCGCGTCGGCGAGCGGGGACATAAGCTGTCCGGCGGCGAGAAGCAGCGCGTTGCCATCGCGCGCGCGATTATTCACGATCCGCGCATCCTTATTCTCGACGAGGCGACGGCTTCTGTCGATACCGAAACCGAGCGTCAGATTCAAGAGGCGATCTCACGCCTCGTGCAAGGGCGGACAACGTTCGCGATTGCTCACCGTTTGTCCACGCTTCGCAATGCGGATCGACTTGTTGTACTGGATCGCGGCAAAATCGTCGAGGTCGGCACACATGAGGAGCTGCTGTCTAAGGAAGCAGGCGTATATCGCAAGCTGGTTGATGCGCAGCGGGAGCTGTCGCAGATTAAGGGGGTTGAAGGCTAATGGCGGATAAGTATGATATTCGAATACTGTCGCCGGATGATGTGTATTTCAGCCGCGGCAGCGGCGGTGTACTGCAGGGCGTTGTCGACGGCCAGCCCTATGATGAGCTGATCGTCTATCGGGCGTTTCCGTTTCGGTATACCGATTCCTATATCTCGATCCGGAACGCGAAGGAAGAGGAGCTTGGTATCGTGAAGGAAATTCACGAGCTGAATGAGGAAAGCGCGGAGGAGCTGTCGAAGGAGCTGCAATTCCGTTATTTTCTTCCGAGGGTAACGCGCGTGGACAGCGTGAAGTTCAAGTCGGATCTGTGGTTGTGGGAGCTGCAGACCCATCTAGGTCCTACCCGTATGGCCATGAGGAATCTGCATGAGCATCTCCAGTATCCCGGCGGAGGCCGCGTCATCTTGACCGATATGCACGGCAAACGTTGTGAAATCTCGGATTGGCAGGCGCTCGATGCGCACAGTAGGAGGCAGCTGGAGGAAGTGCTGTAGGAGCGGGCGTGGAAGACAGGAGTAGAAATTAAGACGACTAGAGCCTGCATTCTGTGCAGGCTTTACGTATCGAGCATATGTAGAAGGGAGAAAGCCTGCAATTGCTGCAGGCTTTCTTGGTTGAAGGCGCTGATTTGCGCTGTAGTGCCCGAAATTCCTGCATGTTCTGCAGGAATGAGCACGGTTGTAGGCCGAATCGAGCGAAAAGGATGCACGTTCTGCAGGTTTGATCGGCGCAATCGATGTGACTTCGGATAGGGTCGGCGAGAGTGCTGTCCAAGAGGCAGGCGTGTACTGTAGTTGGTCGATGCGCAGCAGAAGCTGTCAAAGGATCTGCAATTCCTCTGTACGGCAGGCGGTGCGAAATCTCGGATTGGCAGGCGCTCGATGCGCACAGCCGGCGACAGTTGGAGGAAGTGCTATAGCGAACAAAGCCCCTGAAGAATATGTACACGTAGAATTGGATATTCGTACGATGGGGTAGCCCTAGTTGTAAAGTGAGATGATGAAATGAACCATGAAATACAGATTCGTGAAGCAAATGAAAAAGACCATTTCTCTGTAGTTTTACAAATGACAATGGAATTGGAAAAGCATTCGGCAAAATCTAATTCCGGATATTGGTTATATGATGTTAGGACTTTTGCAGAAAGTTGTAAAAGAGCATTTAACGATATGGATACAAAGATATATGTAGCTTATCTTTCCGGTACAGAACAAGTAATTGGTATGGGAAGAGGCATGATAGAATATCACAAAGATTCACCGATACCTATTACTGGCTGCATCCTGTATTTGTGGGTTGAACCGGAATATAGACGTAATAAAGTCGGTAAAGCGATTGTTAAAGAACTAATGAATTTCTTTACATACAAGGGTGCTCAAGAACTTACTATAGACTATGCTCATGGTAACGTTGAAGCGGAAAGGTTCTGGGGCAAGATGGGTTTTAATCCATGTGTAGTTAGGTGTTACAAAAGAAAAGGAGTGCAAAGCAATGATCTTTGAAACGATGCTGGAAACAGCGAAAGCTGCTCTTGCTAATGAAACACCCGCACTGGACAGAAAAATGCTACCACAGGCACAGGCGACAGTACTACTTACCAAACAAAATAACATACATGTGGCTGTCTGTCGTGATGTATTCGGCTCCGACTGTGGCTACATGGACTTACTTGCATTGCTGAAATCCAAGGGCGAAACAAGGATACTTAAAATGCTCTCAATGTGGCAGAACGGGTGCATTGACCTTAGCTCTTATCAATTTAGAAAATCCATTTGTGAAATGAATAAAGAAAATCTTGAAGCTGAAATTCTACTTCTTGGGAAGGAACGTGACGGGGGCGACGGGCTTGTCGACGTATTCGTTGCTACTCCCGAAGAGGTACCACTTAAGCAAATCGTTATGAAAATGAAATACACACTGAATTCAATTGTGTGACCTCCATCCACGCAGTTACGATAAAAGAACATTATTAATGCTAATTTACTAAATTAACAGTACCCATAGTTTAATGCTGAAAGATTAAACCTCCTTTTAGAAGCAAACTAGATTCTAGAGCTTCTAAAGGGAGGTTTGGTTATGTAATCAAAGGGCAGTTCAGTTTGAATAACCGCAACATCCTCGCGAGTTCAATCGTCTTATCATGTGAAGGATTCTGTTTCATGATAACGATCATACGGGAGAATCAATTTTGATGAAGATGATTAGTTGGTTGAAAAGCTTGAATTTCACAGGGTATATGTTATTTTCAATTGGGGTCGGAATTATTGTTGGCGTACTTACGGTGTTAGGACAAGGAGTGCTTCCCGGGAACTGGGGCACTATTGCTAACTCAGGAAGCGTATGGCTGATACCAGCTTTCTTGGTAGGTGGATTAGGTGCTTCCAAATTAAAGTCGGCCGCAGCAAGCATCCTTGCCCTTTGTGGTATGGTAATCGGATATTACGGTTATTCCATGATTATCCAAGATGTGCCTCACTCGATCTTTTATATTCTAGTTTGGACGGGAGCGGCCATATTGGGCGGTTTGATTTTTGGGATTGCCGGTTATCTGTGGGGACAGGAGCAAGGCAGCAAACATAAATATGGGAGCGCCCTGATTGGCGGAGTGTTTATTACCGAGGGTTTGGATATCTATTTACACATGGATGACTATGCTCATATGCTGCCTGTTGGAGCTGTTAAAATCTTTGTTGGTTTGATTCTTCTTCTAGTATTAGAACGTACGAACAGAGAACGTGTCGCTTCATTACTGGCTTTGATTCCTGTTATTTTATTAGGATTGATCGGGTATCAGCTATTGCATTCCATCACTTAACGATTAAATGCATCGAACAAACAGATGACTCGTAATCTAGCGGAGAGAACGATATAGTTCAATTAGGGTATGCGGCAGCCGATCTAACGATCAGCTGCCGTTTTCATTGTAGTAACGGGGAGGGAGGATGGTTCAACAAGATCTTTTAATCACTTCATTGATGCTTACGGGATGTAATCAATCGAAAGTAATTAAATTTAATGGAAAAGAAGTTCGATATTTGGGTTTAATCGAGGGTTGAGCCTTTGCTTTGGCGTTAAGTTAGAGGGACGGCAGTACGATCGGTTGCCGTTGTTCGTTGAAGTGACGGATCGTAAAATTCCAGTTCCAGTTAAGGATGGATGGATGGATGGATTACTCAGTGACCTTTGATAATCTAACCAAACAATCTTATACAACGAATACAGCGGGCAATTTCGTGTGAATACCAGTAATTTAACGGAAGCAGAAATCAAAGAAATGATGCCTTTAATTAAAGGATATAGGGTGATTTACAATCAACACGAAGAAATAATAATGCCAATCCCCCATATAGCCCAAAATGATTGAACTAACGACGAGCGAGAATGCAGCGAGATTGAGGGGGGAATTAATTGGCAATAAGAAGCAGCCAGCAGCTGGAACACCGGCGGCTGGCTGTTTTGCGGTATGCCTGAAGAAGCTCTAGCGAATATCAACAAAAAGTTTATTTTTCTTACTGAACCTTTTTCCTCGTCAGAGCGAATAAAGGGGTGTAACACGTCAGGGAGGGCCCCCCATGAATGATAAAGAGTTACTTCCGTGGCTTGAAAAAGCAACGTTGGGCGATGAGTCGGCCTTTCAGCTTGTCTATCAGGCGACTCACCAAGACGTCTATCGAACGGTTGCTTTTCTCGTCTACAACAAACAGGACATTGAGGATATCGTGAATGAGGTTTACATGCGAATCTGGCGTTCGTTTCACACGTACGATCCGAGCCGGCCGTTCCGGTATTGGCTGCACGGGATCATTGTACGTCAGGTCCAGGATTGGAAAAGAAAGGCCTGGCGGCGAATTCGCCTCTTTGAACGAAACCGCCAGATGACTTGCGAACAGTTCGAGTGGACGGACAAAGCGATCCTGCAGTCCGAAACGCAGCATGAACTGATCAGCCTTATCCGCCAGTTGTCGTACAAACTACGTGTGGTCGTTATCCTTCGCTATTTTCACGACTATTCGCTGGAAGAAATCGCAGAAATGCTGCAGATCCCCGTCGGAACAGCAAAATCCAGGCACCACTTGGCACTGAAAGAACTCCGAAAGCGTTACTCATTGACGGGAGGTGACGTGTATGTCCATTGATAAGGAATTGCGTGAAGAGCTTCGACAGGCGGCAGATGCGCTGCACTGTCCACCTGGATTGTATGGACGTGTCCGACACTCCTATCAACACTATGTAAACGAAAAGAGAGGTAGATCTCCGATGAAAAAACGCATTCTCGCAGGCATTGCCGCAGCAGCAATCTTAATCCCGTCTGCCGCATTTGCTGCTTCCTATCTGGCCGATGATATTTTCGGTTCTTCTGCGACCATTGAACAGCACGGTGGTACACAGGAGGATTATCAAGTAATTGAAGAAGGGCTTCAGAAAGCAAAAAGCAAGCTCACGGAGGACGAATTCAAGACGTATATGGAGCTGAGCAAGCAGCTGGTGCAATTAAAGCTGAAGATCACCGATGAAAATGGGGTCAGACATGAGGAGAAATTGACCGAAGAAGAGCAGCAGCAGTTGGAGCAGCTTGCGTCCAGGCTTGCCCCGTACTTCGAGAAGATAAACGGAACCTCCAATCCTTAAGAAAATGAAGCTTAACGATCAGCATAGTTGAATGGATAAAGGGAATAATACCCCCAAAAACTTTGGGGGATATTTAATGATTAAATGGGCGGTCTTGTTGGGGATAGCCTTTAGCCAATTGAATGGATCCATTCTTGAACCAAGCAAACCCTTTACGAATTCAACAAATATCGATTTCAAGGAGCTTAAGCGTGAAATTAATTTCAATGTCCTTTTGCCACGTAACCACGGTTATAAAATGGAAATAAAGGAACCTTACCCTCTGGTTGCTGGTCAATCAATATCGAGGATCAGGCTTCATTATTTCGATCAAACAGGTCGAAAGTATATATTTGGAATAGAAGAACATAAAGCGACTGATTACAAAATCGAACGAGAAGAAACGAATATTGATGTTCGTAACCAATCAAGTTCGACAAGATCGGTTATTGAAGACTTTAGATTTAATTTACGCGGAGAGAAAGTTAACATCAATGGAATCGAGGGACGATTTGAACCTTGGGCTGATCATTCATCAGGCGGATATCTACGCTTTGTGCAAGAGGATACCTATATAGAGATCGACAGTGGAGAATTGTCCAGACAGATGATGATTGATTTGGCAAGAACGATGATAAGTCTCAACTAAAGAAGAACGATAGAATAAACCACCTTATCGAAGGTGGTTTTGTTATGGTCAAATATCTAAATTAGCATTTATCTAGCCTAGATTTTAAATATTGCACCCACATCGCGTGCAGCTCAGCTTCCGATACTTGAAATGCGCCTTGAAAATCGGTGGCATCGCGTATGAATTTGTTAAGCGCATCTGAATTGTAAGTATGGAGAAGATATTCAACAATCAAATGCGAGAATGCATATCCTCCCATCTTCTCGAAATTCCACGTATCATCCGTTAAGTCTTGAAAGCTAGGGACGACATCATTCCGAATCGCCTCGGAGGTGCTATACTGGATATATTCTTGCGACGTTTGTTTGGCTTCATGTCCGCCGAGCCCGTGAGTAAGCCATTTCGGTGCCAACGGATTGATATCCTTCAGTACCCACATCGTAAACAAGCTTATCGTATGGCGAAGAATCGATTGATACGTATGTTCAGGGCCTGGGTTTAGTGGGGATACGATTTTAATTTTGTTGTGCTCATAGGTGCCCATGAACCAATCCGGCGCATCCGGTTCACCTATTGCTTGATGAAAAGTGGACAGATCCGGATAGATTTCGATAGTGATCTTCTGAGAAGGCCGATGTCGATAGGTTGTCAGAATTCGCTCTACATTCGTTTTCAGCTCATCAAATAAGTCATGGTATACCTTGCTCATACCATCATTCTTGGTGGACGCCTCGCTTTTATCCACAATCGATATCAGTTCTTTGATAGACATGATTGCAATGTCACCCCATTCTTTTAATTCTTTTTTTAATTTGTTTAAGGCGCGGTAAAGCCTGTTCTTAACTGCGCTTTCAGGCATCCCGATGATTTTGGATATCTCTACTAACGTGCAGTCGATGAAAAAACGCAAGGATATAATTTGCTGGTCTAATTCATTCAATTGGGCTAGTGCAGCACTAATATCAATGCGGATATCGACATCTCTAGCTGTATCGAGTGAAATCGATTGGGTCGGAAAATCAATCACTTCGAGCACTGTTTCTTTTTTTCGTGATCTCGTACGATACTCGTTTTTGACAATATTGTGCGCGATTTTGAATAGCCAAGTTAAAATACTGGAGTTGCGCTTAAATAAGTGAAAGTTCTCTATTGCTTTAAGAAATACTTGCTGCGTTAAGTCATCGGCTGCTGCCGAATTTGTTTTTACTGCGATATAATTACGAATTCTCTCTCGATAATGGTCATAGATGGCTTCGAAATGCTGGATGTGCTCCTGCTCCTCCGGAAGAACAGGGGTTTTCGTTTTGTCTTGAGCTCGTGACACCTTGTAGTACCTCCTCCTGAACTTACAATTTATTAGACACCGAAGGGAGGTGAAAAGCCACATCATCTTAAAATAATTTTTTTGCGACGCCATGCTACTTATTGTAATGAGGAACGTCACTTCAATAACAGCGGCAGTCAGGGACGATTAGGTCCAAGGCTGCCGCTGTTTCTATTCTTACCGAGCTGCACCCTTCCTGCGGAAGTCTCTCGGCGTACATCCGGCGATCTGGCGGAACTGCCTGGTGAAATGCTCGACATTCTTGTACCCGCACTGCAGGGCAATATCAGTGATTCGCAGCGGTCCGTAGATGAGCTTCTCCTTCGCGAGCCGGATCCGGCTCTGAATGACATCGTCCATGCAGGAGATGCCGAAGGTCGATTTGTACAAGGCTTGCAGATAGCCCGGACTCAGATGCACATGCTCTGCCATTGCGGCAACGGACCATTCCGCGCCAGGATTGTGATAGATCGACTTGCGCAGGTCGAGCAGCACTTGATAATGAGGGGTTCTTTCCTTCGACTGGTAGGCTTCATGCAGCTTATTGAATAGAACGCGCAGCAAGTAATCGATCGACAGCTCCCGATAATCGTTGTTGAAATAGTTCTCGGCCGCCAGCAGATGAAACAGCTCATGGCAATATTCAGGGTCCGTCAGCGGAATCGGAACGCCGAGCGGCAGCGTCGTCTCCGTCACGTAGGATTCGGAGGAATCGAATCGGATCCAATCGTTCACATACGTATCGGTACAGGCACGGTAATAGATTTTCTGATGAGGCGGATATAAAACGGCCTGATTGGCAGGGTACTCCCGAAGCTCTCCCTCCACCCAGAATACAGCAGGGGTCAGCGTCGTAATAAGCAGCCAGAAGTCATGGCCCTCCGGTATATCGTATATGAAATCTCCAGTGTGATCGGAGCCGTAGCCGATGTAATAAATGGTGGTCATCTTCAAATCCCCAATCGTAGAATAGATCAATTTTCTATCATCATAGATCATTGTGAGGAAGATGCTGCTAGTCTATAATTTCTATGTAAAATAAACGTTAATCCGCGGACTCATCTTGTATTTTGTATTAGAAAATATCAAAAAAGGTGATCTATCCACTATGATAGCAGAAACAGAAATGAAAAACGATCTTCACTATGTTCTGTGCTATACGCGCGAACCTCAAGAGGATATCATCTATGCGAATAAACTCGCGTACAGCATGCATCTTGCTTACAGCGCGGATGGGGAGCGCTACGAAGCGCTGAACCATAACAGCGGCGTCCTATTCGCGAAGGCAACCGATAACGAAGATGGGACGATGAATGCGAAGAGCTTGAAGAGCCCGTATCTGTTCCAACTGGCAGACGGGACGTTCGGCGTCGTTGCAGTACGGACTGAGCATGATGGGCAGCCGGATGAACAGAGCAAGGGCTCGATTCTATTGTTTACATCCTCCGATCTGCTGCAGTATACAGAGGTCGGTCTGATCGACCTGAAGGGCAGCACTTACGTCCAGGGCGCTGCATGCTCGTATGATGCGGCAAGCGGCAGCTACATCATCCACTGGACGGACGAGAACGGCTGCAGCTACCGCAATGGAATGGCGGATTTGTTCAGCCTGTCGGCTGCATCTGCTCCGGAACAAGCGGAAGCGCTTGCACTCCCGCCTATTTCAGCGGACATTGAAGGCATCGTGCCGCGCAATGTTATCAGCGTCTCGCCCGAGATTGCGCACCGACTGGTGCGCAGGCTGACGGTTCCGACGAATGTGGCGATGCAGGTGCCGGAGCAGGTAACGGCAGCATCGGCGGCGGAGTTACAGGCTGTCCGTGCAACGGCGGTGTACAGCGATGGCACAACGGCACGTAAGTCTGTAGCATGGCAGACGGCTGAAGTGAATTGGAACGCGCCAGGCACGTATCGTGTTTCGGGAACGGTTCATCAGGACCGTTACACGTTCCCGACGATGGAGCACCGTGCAGACCCTAACATTGCGAAGTGGAACGGAAAGTACTATTTCATCGCTACGAATGATGCGGACCATAACCAGACGCTGTTCATTCGGGAATCGGATACAATCCCGGGTCTCGTGGATGCCGAGGAATCGCTCATTCTCGATACGAAGACGTATGACCATATCAAAGGGCTTCTATGGGCGCCAGAGCTTCATGCGATTGAAGGGAATCTGTACGTCTTCCATGCGGCGACGACTGGCGAGTTCTTCTATGAAGAGAGTCACGTCATGAAGCTGCGCGAAGGCGGCAACCCGACCGTTGCTGCGGATTGGTCCGAGCCGATGCGCGTCGTGAAGAAGGATGGCTCATACCTATGCGAAGCGGGCAAAGTGATCTCGCTCGACATGACGGTTATTCAGTTGAATGGCGAGTGCTACGCGGCTTGGTCGGAGCGTCAGTTCTTGCCTGTCGATATTGGGGCGTGGATCTACATTGCGAAGCTTGATCCGAAGGAGCCATGGCGCCTGATCAGCGATCCGGTGCTGTTGTCCAAGCCGGACTACGGCTGGGCGAATAACCATACGTTCGTCGACGAGGGACCGTTCGCGATTATTCGGGATAACAAGCTGTTCGTGACGATTTCAAGTGCAGCTACGGATGCTACTTATTGCGTTGGTTTGCTTACGGCCGATACGGATGCAGACCTGCTGAACCCAGCAAGCTGGACGAAGACGAATTATCCGCTGCTCACGTCGCGCAGTGTCGAGGGCGAATTCGGACCTGGTCATAACTCCTATGTAACAGATGCAGATGGCGTCATTTGGAACGTCTATCACGGCAGACCGGGTGTGCAAGCGCCTCGCTGCTCGGGAATGCGCCGTGTCCATTTTGACATAGACGGATATCCTGTTCTTGATCTGACAGAGGACCGAGACTTGAATCCAGCGCTGACGGCGGTCACGACGGAAGTCGTTGTGAAGTAATTCGTGCTTGTTAGATCGCACAACAAGCTGAAATATAACATTCATTGAAGTCATAAAGGAGAGAACTCGCTATGCATCCGAATCCGATTATTTGGGCCGACTATCCCGATCTTGATGTTATCCGGGTAGATGACACGTATTATATGGTCAGCACGACGATGCACATGATGCCGGGCGGCGTCATTCTGCGCTCATATGATCTCATGAACTGGGAAGTTGCCACTTACATGTATGATGTGCTCGAGGATACGCCAGGTCAGCGGCTTGAAGATGGTAAGTCCATCTACAGCCGAGGCATGTGGGCGGCAACGATTCGTTATCATAAGGGACAGTTCTATGTCATCTTCGTAGCGAACGACACGCATAAGACGTACTTGTACACGGCGACTGACATTGAAGGCCCATGGAAGAAGCAGTACATCGAAGGCTTCTACCATGACTGCTCGCTGTTGTTCGATGACGACGATCGCGTGTATCTGATCTACGGCAACGCGGATATCCATCTGACGGAGCTGAAGGCAGACCTGTCGGGTCCGAAGCCGGATGGCCTGAACCGCATTATCGTAAGGGAGAAGGATAAGTATTACCTCGGTTATGAAGGCGCGCATTTGTACAAAATTAACGGCAAATACTTCGCCTTCTTCATCCATATCACGCCAGCTACGAACGGCCGCCGTACGCAGGCCTGCTATGTCGCAGATTCGCTGGATGGCGAGTGGACAGGCGGCGAAGTGTTCAACGACGATATGGGCTACTTCAATGCAGGCGTCGCGCAAGGCGGCATTGTCGATACGCCTGACGGCGATTGGTATGCGATGCTGTTCCAGGATCACGGCGCGGTTGGCCGGATTCCGGTGCTCGTTCCGCTTCAGTTCGAGAACGATTGGCCGGTATTCGCGAAGGAAGCGCCAAGATCGATCGATATTCCGAGCACTCGTCCGGGCTACGTCTATAAGCCGCTCGTGGGCAGTGACGATTTCCGCTATGTGCCTGATGCGGAAGGCAAAGTGCGGTTGAAGGATTTCTGGCAGTGGAACCATATTCCGAATCATTCGCTCTGGTCGGTGGCAGACGGGGCATACCGCATTCAATCGGGCCAGCTCAGCCCGAATCTGACGTACGCGGTCAACACGTTGACGCAGCGATCGATGGGTCCTGCATGTGAGGCAGCCGTTACGCTCGACGGAAGCGAGCTGAAGGATGGCGACTACGCCGGCATTTGCTTCCTGATCAGCATGTACGGCTTGATTGCGCTGACGAAGGAAGCGGGTCAGACCTATCTGGTCATGCTGGCGAGAGACAGCGAAGACCGTACGATCTTCGGCAACCTGGTGGACAGCGTTCCGGGAACGGAGCATGCACGCATTCCGGTTAGCGGAGATAAGGTGAGGCTGAAGGCACACGGTGATTTTGTGAATAACAACGATCTGTGTACGTTCTACTATGAGGATGGCGAGGAATGGAAGCAGCTAGGCATCTCACATAAAATGCTGTACAAGCTCGACCATTTCATGGGCTGCCGCATCGGCTTGTTCCTGTTCTCGACGAAGGAGATCGGGGGGACGGCTGCGTTCTCGGACTTCGAGTACAAGGTACTTGGGTAATTTGATCGATACAATTGTTTTGTACGATATACGATATGTTAGGGCATCTCAACCTTGTTGTTGGGATGCCCTTTCTTGCGCGCCCAGCATGCTATTCGACAACGAGTAGTTGTACACGATCGAAAGAGGCTAACCGAATGGTACGTAAGTTGAATTATTGGTATCGCTTTCATTTCTGTAAATTGTTAGCATAACCTTGTAATTCATTTTAACTACTATTAGGAGGTTTGGTGTTATGTTTCGTAAAAGAGTTGGGTTTTCGGTTATCGCATCATTGTTACTGGCATTCGTTCTTGTTTCATCAGCGTCAGCCGCTTGGGTATTCGATGAGCCGTTGAGTTGGTTCAATTCAGCTACATGGCAGAAGGCAGACGGGTATTCCAACGGAAGTATGTTTAACTGCACCTGGCGAGCGCAAAATGCTAATTTTACGAGCTCCGGTCAACTGGAATTGAAAATCACAAGCCCTTCCTACAATAAGTTTGATTGTGCGGAATATCGTTCCACGAATAAATATGGTTTCGGCAAATATGAGGTCAATATGAAGCCAGCCAAAAATACGGGTATCGTATCTTCTTTCTTTACTTACACAGGCCCAAGCGACGGAACGCAGTGGGATGAAATCGACATCGAGTTCCTAGGGAAAGATACAACGAAGGTTCAGTTCAACTATTACACGAACGGTGTCGGAGGACATGAGAAATTAATAAATCTCGGCTTCGATGCTTCGCAAGGGTACCACACGTATGCATTCGACTGGCAGCCCGGCTACATCAAGTGGTACGTGGACGGCGTATTGAAGCATACAGCTACAGCCAACATTCCACAAACCCCAGGCAAAATCATGATGAATTTGTGGAACGGGACAGGGGTAGATGCATGGCTCGGAAGCTACAATGGGAAAAATCCGCTTTATGCTTATTATGACTGGGTGAAGTATACGAGCAACTAATTATACGATCGAAGCTTGAAAGGCCAAAAGACCGCGCCTGCATAATCGAGATTGATTGTGCAGGCGCGGTCTTTATATGTTATTCAACTTTAAAGGTAAATCGATTCAATGACTCTCGAAGCTCAAGCGCCAAGCCTTTCAATTGCGAGGATAATTGATTCAAATCATTGCTCACCTGCAATTGCTGGATGCTTAATGAAGCCACTTGCTTCGATGAGGCGGAGGTTTGTTCGGATACTGCGCTTACCGATGTCATTGCGCTGAATAACTCGCTTTGCGACACGGTGAGCTGTGACACGGACTGTCGAACATCGTTCAATTGAATGACGAAGGTTGCGATTTCGTCGTGCAGTTGATCGAAAACTTCTTTAGAATGGTTGATCGCATGCTGCTGCTTCTGGAATAGCGGATATAAGCCTTTAAGTGAACTTACCGTATGATCAGTGTCTGATTGAATGGCGGTAATGACGCCGGCTACATCTTCAAGCGAATGCTTGGACTGAAGAGAAAGCTTTCGAATTTCATCCGCAATGACCATGAAGCCTTTGCCTGCCGAGCCTGCACGATTGGCTTCAATGGAAGCATTGAGGGCCAGCAGATTCGTTTGCTTCGTTACTTCGCCCAGAATCTTCAATACTTTAACAATGCTGCCTGTACCGATGTTTAATTGATTGACGTCGTGGATCAATTGCTTCGTTACGTTCTCGACATTGCTTGTTTGACTCAATAGCATCATCATATATTGCTGACCCTGTCGATTCGCATCCTGCAACATAGAAGCGGTTGCTTCCATGTGCTCATTATAGGCGACTACTGCTGCCAATCGTTCTTCATTCTGGATCGTCAGCAGGTGTCCATGCTCAGCGTCCTCGGCAAGTCGATCGGCTCCAACAGCCATTTCATTCATGGAGAGAGCGATCTCGTCAGCTGACTTGGAGGTTCTTGTGGAAGATTCGATCAGCTTCTGAGCAGTATGAAGCAGCGCGTCCGACGATGTATGGGTCTGTTGGACGAGAAAGCTGATATGCTCCATCATTCGATCGAAGCTTCGTCCAAGATCTCCGATTTCATCAGCCCTTTGCATATTGGAACGCACCATAAGATTGCCTCTCTCACCTTCGGTCATCAATCTTCGAATTTGAGCCAGAGGCGAGCGAATGCTTCTGCTTATGAATAAGCCGATTAGAAGACAGCCAATAGCGCCAAGAACAAGCGCTGCGACGATCGATAACTGCTGCATCTCGTTAACCTCCTTCAGCAATAGGGAGGTAGGTGCGGATCCGATAATAAACCACTCAGGGCCAGACAGGAAGGAATAAACATTCAATTGCTTCATGCCATCCCGCGCATTGGAGAAAGAGCCTTCTGTTAGGGCAGAGCTGCCGACATTCGCTGCAGGAGGCAGAAGATTGTTAACCTTTGTGCCAATCTGCTCCGTATTCTTCGCGTAGATGACAGTTCCATTCTTATCGACAATGGCAATTTGACCCGAAGGACCAATCTCAATGCCTTCAATGGATTGAGACAGATTGTTGGAGGAGAGCTCCATAATAAGGGTGCCCAGCGGCTTCTTGCTGATGGGGCTTTCCAGTTGTTTACCTAATGCATAGATAGGCTCCTCTTGATAGAGGCTTATCATTGGCTCAGTACGTGTAGGCAGCCAGACAGGCTGTCCTTGCTTATCCGTAATCTGCTTATACCAGTCAAGCACGGAAATCTCAGTAAACTTCTCAGCTGTAAGGCTATTGAATAATGGGTTAAGCGTATTCATATGCAAGGTCGTTACGATCGGATGCTCTCGAGCGGGTATCATACTGATCGATAATATATTCGGATCCATCTGGGTGTATCCTTGCATGACTTCTGTGATTTTAGAATTTGCAATATTCTCTTCCATGGAGCCCTTCTCGGAAGCATTATAATGAGACAACATATTCAATAAGTCTTGATTGTACTGAAAGTCATTCACAATTGTTAGATAACCATCTAATAATTGTTCAACATATCGGCTCGCAATGGTAATCGTTTGCGAAGATGATGCTGCAACCTTCTCTTCATAGGCTGATCGATAAGTATAGAAATTAATAGTGGATAAAATACCTACAATCAGAACAACCGTGACTAACAAGGAACCGGTTAATTTCATATGGATGGATTTGAATCGTAACCGCTTGCCCCCAAGACGTTTCTTCTTGTGAATCGTCTCATTATGCATGTCATCACCCTCCGATGTCTACCTTCATTAAAGTAAGAATAAGGGGGATTAGAGACATGATCGATAACTTAAAATTAACTTTTACACGAATTTATTAACATCTTTTGAATTTCTATAAGTTATAGTGGTTTATTCTTTGTTCTTCTTATTTTTATTTCATAGTTGATTAAGTATGATAGCAGTAATATATGCTGAGGGTGAGGCTTGTGCAGATTACAATATTCAAATGGAAGTTAAAGAAAACACTGTTCATTAAGTTAGTCGTACTGCTTGTCGTGTTTCAAGTCATCATTATTACGCTCAATGGCAATTCGCATCGGGTGAGCGTTCAAGTCATTGAACAGGACATACAAACCTCCTATTATAATCAGCTGCGTTTCTTCATGTCGCAGGTAGAAAACCAAGTCGATCAATTGGCCGTCAATGTGCTGGAGCTGGAAGAGGACCCGACAATCAAGCAATATATCAATTCATCGATCATGGAGGATTTATTCGATGCCAATAAGCTGAGGCTGAATGTGCTTCAGAAGATCAAGCTGCAAAGCGCTTCCACGAATTGGACGATCGATATATCCATTTATTCGAGAGCGAGAGAAGAGGTTATCTCTACTAAAGCGGAAGTTCGTTACGATGATAAGATTGGAGAGCTGACCAAGGAGCAGGGCAGAAGCATATGGAGGTATAAGAAGCTGGAAGGGCAAAGGTCGGGGTATTTCTATACGGTCCGGTTGGAGGGACAATATTTAATTGAGGCCGAGTTCTCCGATACCTATATTCGAAATATGCTGGCCAATTACGGGCAAGATTCTAATCGCACCACTTTTCTGTATCACCCTTCCATTGGGTTCATTGGGGCTAGCGAGGAAGACTCGTCATACTATAAAGAGCTGCGCAGCGAACAGCTGCCTGCACTAGGCAGTCGTATTACGGAGATTGATAACCAGCCTATTCTAGTAAGCGCTGTACGAACGGAGAGCTTGGACTGGTACCTAATCGATTACATGCCATTATCAGAGGTCGTCATGCCGATTCAAGAAAGCCGGAATTTCTTTGTCCTGGGCACCGTGACCCTGTTGTTCCTAGGCATTATGCTCGCGTTGTTCGCTTATCGGCAAGTCCAATTTCCGATGAATCAGCTCGTTCAAAGGTTAAGAGACATTCGGATCGGCAACTATTCCTCGCGGCTGAACGCGAATCGGAAGGATGAATTCGAAGATGTGTTTACGGGGTTTAACAGTATGGCTGAACGCATCCAAGAGTTGATTGAAACGGTCTATGAGGAGAAGCTGCGAACCAAGGAAGCGGAGCTCAAGCAATTGCAGGCGCAGATTAATCCGCATTTTCTGTATAACTGTTTGTTCTATATTAAGAATATGGCAAGACTGGGCGCCGAGGAAGAAGTGGTTGCGATGGCGCTTAACCTTGGCGAATACTGCCGTTATACGACTAGGCTGGAGAATCCGATGGCGACATTAGCTGAAGAGCTGCAGCTTGTACGGAATTACTTAACGATCCAATCCATGCGTGCCAAACGGTTTCAATATGACATACAGATGGAAGAGGATTTGCTGTCGCTTCAAATTCCGCGATTATTGCTCCAGCCTCTCGTAGAGAATGCAATCATTCATGGCATCGCTCCCAAGGAGGAAGGTGGCATGATCCGAATCTCAGGTCATTATACGACGGATGGATTCGTCATTCGGATCGAGGATAGCGGAATTGGTATGGACGATATCCAATTGGAGAAGCTGTGCACGAAGATCAACCAGCCGCTGACAGATGAATCGGGATGTGGGACTTGGAATACGCATCAGAGGGTCAAGAACATTTTTAAAGAAGGCTCAGGTTTGGAATTTGAACGATCCGAATTAGGCGGGCTTAGAATTACAATTCGCTGCATTACACAACCAGAGGAGTGATACCATGCTAAGCTTGCTGATTGTAGATGATGAATCATCCGTTGTTGATACATTAGCTTTTACTATAGATTGGGAACAGATCGATATTGAAACGGTCTATCGAGCCTATTCGGCCAATGAAGCGCTGCGGCTGCTGTCGACGCATTCCATTGATATTATGCTGGCTGATATCTATATGCCCGGAATGTCCGGCATCGAATTGATCGAACAGGTTCATAAGCATCACAAGCATGTGAAGTCGGTGCTGCTGTCCGGACACGCTGAATTTCAATACGCTAAGCAAGCGATGACTTATAAAGTGTTTGATTATTTGCTTAAACCAGTCAGCGACGAAGAGATCATCGAAGTGATAGGCAAACTAGCGGAACAAGTCAAACAGGATTGGGAGGATGTCATTTCTCATGACAAGGTTGTAAATACGTTAAAGGAAAGCCTCCCTATGCTGAAGGACAAGCTGCTGAACGAGCTTCTTGTCCAGCAGCCTCCCAAGGATTCATTGGACTATCTGCTCTCGTTGTATGAAGTGCCGTTCCAGATTGGACATTCGATACACATGATGCTCATTCGTCTGGAGGAGAGCTTCGCTGAATATAACGACCGAGATATCTACCTGCTCGAGTACGCCATCATGAACATTGCCCAGGAGATATTCGGCGCTTCATTCGAGCTCTGGTCCTGCAGAGATACGAATAATTATCTCGTTATCTTAGCACGCGGCAGGAATCCTCTCTCTGACGAAGCAATTGGCGAGGAGGCGCAGCGATTCGAATCGCTTGCCCTTCAGCTGCAGCGTAATATCGGGCTGTATCTTAAACGTGTGGTGTCTGTTCTTATTAGCAAGTGCGGGGTGTTCCCGAACGATGTGTACGCTCGCTATACTCATCTTATTAATCAGGTAAGAAGCCGACTAGGCAACGAGACAGGCTGCTTCATACCTGGCGATATCCCAGAGGAAGAGCTTGAATTACAGCCTGTAACGCTTCTATATGAAACGCCGACCTTCCATCACTTACTGGACAGTCATCAGTGGGAGGCATTCGCCTTGAAGCTGGAGCATGTATTAAATAACCTGAAACAGCAATCGAATCTATCCGAGGAGCATGTCCAGGAGGCCTACATGGTCATTGCTGGCGCGTTCTATCATTATGCACATAAACATAACAGCCTGCTTAGCGAATTGTTGGGAGGCAAGCAGCTGGTTGATCGTACGGTACGCTCCGTTTCTCATTTGGCAGAGTGGGCCTATCTCGTGCTGGATAAATTGAAGATGAATGCCGTTGTCGAGCAGAGAAGCTCCAAGGAGAAGTTAATCGGGAAGGTCAAGGATTATATAGCCCGCAACATCGGAACCATCTCGCTGCAGACGATTGCAGATGCCGTGTTTCTGCATCCAGTCTATCTGTCCCGTCTCTATAAAGCGGAAACAGGCCAGAGCATTAGCGATTATATTCATGCGCAGCGTATGGAGAAAGCAGCGCATTTGCTTAAGGAAGACTCGATTCGAATCTATGAGATTTCCGAGAATCTCGGCTTTAAGAACGCAGCCTACTTCAGCAAAGTGTTTCGGGAGGAGTTCGGTATATCTCCGCAGGAGTATAGAGATCAAATCAAAGGGTGAAGTGGATACGATGATTACCATTTATGATATCGCATCAAGAGCAGGAGTCTCTTCGGCAACGGTCTCCCGGGTCATTAACGGACGTCCGGATGTGAGCGGGAAGACGCGGGCCGCTATTCTGGCTATTATGGATGAGCTTGGTTATCGTCCGAACGCAACAGCAAGGGGACTGGCACTGAAGAAGTCCAAAATGATCGGCGTGTTTATTTATGATCATCTTCATTCGGGACTTGTTCATCCTTTCCTGCAGGACGTGCTCTCCAGCTTCCAGCATATCGTTGGCGACGAAGGCTATGATCTGCTTATTTTCACAAACAACAGCAAAGATGCCCAAACCGAAAACCAATATGAGCAGCGTGCAAGACAAAGAGATGTGGATGGAATATTGCTCTTCGGCATTGCAAGAGACGACCGGCAGCTGGATCGTCTTGTTGAATGCGGGATTCCTTGCATTTCGATTGATCTTGATTTATATGGGCCGCGGGCTGGCTATGTTACTTCTGATAATGTGGCCGGCTCGATCCTGGCAGTCCAACACTTACATGCGAAGGGTCATAGGCATATTGCATTTATTGCAGACATCTTCAACAGTAAACCGGGGCAGGACCGATTCAAAGGATTCCAACAAGCCATGCGTTCATTGGAGTGTACAATCAATCCAAATTGGATTACACAGGCTGACTTTAGCGAATCCGGGGGATATGATGCTGTGGCGAAGCTGATCGCTTCCGGCAATATGCCGACTGGGATTGTATGCGCCAGCGATTCCATGGCCATCGGGGCAAAGCATGTATTAGAAGAGAACGGATTCACCATCGGCAAGGACATTTCGATTATTGGATATGATGATATTGCGGCATTGTCTTATATCAGACCGGGCATTACGACGATTAAACAGAATCGAATGGAAATGGGGAAGGCTGCCGCGCAGGCATTGCTTGAGCTAATTGATAATGAGAGCGCCGTTCCACAAATCCTGCTTATTTCTCCAGATCTCGTTGTGCGCCAGAGTGTACATGATTTGAATCCATCTTCGTAACCGATTACGGAATTCGATCCGAAAGTGTTATGAAAATCGTAGAAAAGTTGAAATTGAGTTATTTAGGCCTTCCCGATTACTGATTACAATAAAAGTACATCGCAGGACATCTTCCATAATACGGTGAATTAATCGTAACATTCGCATAATGCTGCAGGTTATGCCATGTGACTTATCATTTCGTAACCGGTTACGGAAAAATCCTGTGAATGGACGAAATTACAATCAAGATCGGGGGAGCAAAGGTGAGTAAAAAGAGAGTGTCGTTGGTACTTCTTTCCATGATGGTGTTCATGAGTGTGTTCCTGGCAGCTTGCGGAAGTTCCAATAAGGAAGCCGATAAGACGAACCAGACTCAAGAGGCGGGTGCGGACAAGTCCACCGATAATGCAACGACCGGGGACAAGAAAGAGGATGTAACGTTAACGGCATGGATTATGCCTAACAGCCCTAAGCCAGATAAAGATTTTATGGAATTGGTTAAGCCTTATCTGGATCAGAACCCTAACGTCAAAATCAAGGTGACGGTTCTGGACTGGGGTTCGGCATGGACCAAAATTACAACTGCGGCAACAAGCGGAGAAGGTCCTGACCTGCTTCAGCTCGGAACGACGTGGGTACCTGCAATCGCGGCGATGAACGGTATCGAAGATCTGACATCCAAGGCCGATCAGGTTGGCGGAGAAGCGGCCTACTTGCCAGCGAGCTGGGCTACGACGAAGATCGACGGCAAACCTGAAGTTTACGGTGTGCCTTGGTTCGTGGACGCAAGAGCGATGTTCTATCGGACGGATGCGTTCGCCAAAGCAGGCGTAGATCCAGCAGCGATGTTCAAAGATTGGGACAGCTTCAAGGAAGGCCTGAAGAAATTGAACGGTGTTGAAATTAACGGGGAGAAAATGTCGGCATTCGGTCTGTCCGGTAAGAATGACTGGAATGTAGCGCATAACATTTTCCCTTGGATTTGGGCAGCGGGCGGAGAAGTGTATAACGAAGGAAATACGGAATCCGCATTTAATAGCCCAGAAGGCTTGAAAGGTGTCATGTACTATACAGGATTAGCGAATGAAGGTCTTGTCGATAAAACGTCCCTTGAGAAGAACTCCGCCCAAGTCGAGTCGGACTTCAGCGAAGGTAAATCCGCTATTATCGTATCGGGCGCTTATATGGTGAAAAACCTGCTGACGCCTGCAGATCAAGGCGGAATGGGCGACAAGGAAGCTGCGAAGAACTTTGCGGTATCTCCGCTTCCAGCGGGCCCTGCAGGTCCATCGACATTCATTGGCGGCAGCAACTTGACCGTCTTCAAAGGCTCCAAGCATAAAGACGAGACTTGGGATGTTATTAAGTTCTTGTCCTCCGATGAGGCGCAATTGAATTATTCCAAGATTACAGGCAACCTGCCAGGCAAGAAGTCGGTTATTGACTCGCTGGGCTCCGACCCTAACTTTGCTGCCTTCATCGAGGCAACGAAATACGGCAAGTCGTACCCTTCGATTCCGCAATGGGGTCCAACGGAGTCCGCGCTTGTCAAATATTTCGGCAATATCTGGGACGTTGTAGCTGGTGTCAGCGGTACGTACAATGAAGCATCCGTTCAAGAGCAATTGAATGCTGCCGCTAAGGAAGTTAACGCCATTCTGAATCAATAGATTCATTCAATTGTGTGCTATCGGGCTCTGCGCCCGGTAGCACACTTCATTACCGCATACTTATAAGCAAGATTCGAATAAGAAAGTAATTTGCTCTTAGAGGGAAGGGTATAACTTTGGAAATAAGAACGGTATCAAGTAACACTCCCCACAAGCGAACTTTAGGAACACGGCTTAAAGCGAGTTTTAAGGAGCATCGTTTTGCATACGGATTAATTTTACCTACGCTGCTGTTTATGATAATGGTCCATATGCTCCCGGTTATACAGGGGATATGGATGTCGCTGCTGAAATTGAATCAGTTTACGTTAGGCGAATATCTCGCGGCACCTTTCATTGGACTCAAGAACTATTCCGAACTTCTATTTAATGAAAACAATCCGGTAAGGCAAGGTCTTGGATACGCCCTGCGTAATACGGCAATATATACCGTTGTTGTTACCACTGCAGTTATGGCCATTGGTTTGTTTGTTGCGATTCTATTGAATAGAGATTTTCCCGGTCGGGGCTTTGCAAGGGCGGCTATGCTGCTTCCGTGGGTTGTACCTTCTTATGTAGTAGGTATTCTGTGGGGATTTATGTGGCAAAAGGAAGGCATCATCAATCACATTCTCGTTGATGTTCTCCATTTGCTGGACGAGAAGCCTTATTGGCTGATCGGTCCCAATACGATCTGGGCAATTATCATTCCAACGGTCTGGAGAAGCTGGCCGTTTATTATGATCGTGTTTCTCTCTGGCTTACAGACGATTCCGGATGATCTGTATGAGGCATCCACAATCGATGGGGCAGGTAAGGTTAGACAGTTCTGGAACATTACTTTGCCGCTTCTGAAGCCAATTATTGCTGTTCAAATCCTGTTCCAGCTCATTGCCAACGTATACTCGTATAACATCGTTGCCATGATGTTTGGCAATGGTGCCGGTTACCCAGGCCAATGGGGCGACCTGCTGATGACAGCACTCCAAAGACAGACATTCGGTTACTGGTCGTTCGGCGCTGGTGCTGCTGCCTCATTCCTGCTAATGATCGGCATGCTTATCATCGTCGGTATTTGGTACCGCATCTTTAGATCGGAGTTGAGAGCAGAATGAGCTACCGAATGGGCGCCAGAATGAAGAAAAAAGCGAGTTATTATGTATTAAATACGATTACTTGGTTCATTGTTGCCATCATGATATTTCCAATCTATTGGATGGTGAAGATCTCGCTGCATACCAACGGCGAGATTCTCGATGGCATCACAGGCTTCACTATTCCGAAGCCGCATTGGGTGAATTACATTGATATGTGGGACAATATCAACTTCTCCGATTTCTTCTTGAACAGCTTGATCATTTGTACGTTAACGATGATTTTGGCTTGTGCATTCGCCGTAATGGCGGGATATGCGCTTGCCCGCTTTAAATTCCCAGGCTCCGGAACATTCGGTATGGGGGTTATTGCAACGCAGATGATTCCAGGCATCATGTTCCTGCTGCCGATTTACTTGATGTTCCTCTCGATCAAGGATACCATCGGACTTCCTATGATCGACACGTATTGGGGAATGGTGCTCGTTTATACGGCATTCTATACACCTATGAGCATATGGATCATGCGCAGCTTCTTCGTAGCCATCCCTAGAGATTTGGAGGAATCGGCAATGATCGACGGCTGCACGAAGTTCCAAGCATTCGTTAGAGTCATTCTTCCTTTGTCCGTACCAGGCATTATAGCGACATGCGTCTATATCTTCTTAACCGCTTGGGACGAGCTGTTATTTGCTTGGGTACTGACGACAACGCCGGATGTGCAAACGATTCCGGTCGGCATTCGTTTGTTTGTTGGTCAATACAATAATCGGTACGACCTGCTCATGTCGGCAGCGACGGTCGTTACGATTCCGATCATTGTAACGTTCTTCTTATCGCAGAAATATTTCATCCGCGGGATGACAGCTGGTGCGGTCAAAGGTTAATCCGGCATGGATAGATTAAAGATGTGAGAGGTTTGACGATATGAACACAACTAATTTCCCAGCTTCGTTCCTATGGGGAACGGCAACTGCCGCTTATCAGATCGAAGGAGCAGGCTCGGAGGATGGCAGAACGCCATGTATTTGGGATCAGTTCGCTGCTATCCCTGGCAAAGTGTATGAAGCGCACAACGGAGATGTGGCATGTGATCACTATCACCGCTACAAGGACGATATTAAACTGATCGCACAATTAGGATTCAAAGCGTACCGCTTCTCCATCGCCTGGCCGCGAATATTTCCTGAGAAAGGGAAATTGAATGCGAAGGGGATCGCGTTCTACGCCAACCTGATTCAAGAGCTTAAGAAGTATGACATCATGCCTGCGGTTACGATTTATCATTGGGATCTGCCGCTGTGGATTCATGAAGAAGGCGGATGGACGAACCGGCAGACGGTCGAGTATTTCAAGCAATTCGCTTCGGTGTTATTCGAGCAATTCGGAGAAGACGTCCCGATGTGGATCACGCATAATGAGCCGTGGTGCGCATCCTTCCTTAGTTATGGACTAGGCGTCCATGCGCCTGGACATACGGATTGGAACGAAGCACTCGCTGCAGCTCATCATATTTTGTTGTCTCATGGCGAGGCTGTCCGTCTGTACCGTGAGAAGGGATATAAACACCAGATTGGTATTACGTTAAACCTTACCTATCAGCATCCAGCCACCGAGTCGGAGGAAGACCGCATGGCGGCTAGAAGAGCTGACGGGTTTACGAATCGATGGTTTCTCGATCCCGTCTTTAAGGGGCAATACCCGGAGGATATGTTGGAGATATTCAAGACGCACGGTGCTTCGATGGCATTTATCCATGAGGGCGATCTGGAGCTTATTAGCATCCCGTGCGATTTCCTCGGCATCAATTATTACACTCGCAATATCGTGCGGAATAATCCGAATGACCCCTACCTTGGAGGCGAGTCCGTAAGAGGGCCGGGGGCTCATACCGACATGGACTGGGAAGTGTATCCTGAAGGGTTATATAGGCTCTTGACTCGACTGCAGAACGAATATACCGATCTGCCAATCTACATCACCGAGAACGGTGCTGCTTATGCTGATAAAGAAGGGGTATACGGCACTGTCCAAGATGATGAGCGCATCGAGTATTTCCGTCTTCACCTTCATGCCGTTAGCAGATTTATTGAGGACGGCGGAGCCGCCGCAGGCTATTTCTGCTGGTCTTTTATGGACAACTATGAATGGTCCTTTGGTTACTCCAAGCGGTTCGGCATCATTTATGTCAATTATGAGACGCAGGAGCGTTTACCGAAACAAAGCGCATATTGGCTCCAATATGTTATGGCGACTAACACAATTGAATAATTGAGAATCGGGAAAAGGCCGTTTGCGATAACAATCGCAAACGGCCTTTTCTTAGGACTCAGCTGCGGCTTCATCCTCGAAGGGAGAGAATTTCATCCATTCATACTCTGCGGTAATTGGAGATCCCCCGTCATAATGACCCAGCCATTCATCGACGCCTGTTCCGTTCCATAGATTCATCATAATTTTGCCTGGCGTTACGGGCAAATTGTCCGTCGCCGTATGAACGAGTTGACCATCGATATACCATTTGATGGAGTCCGGTCTCCATTCGAAAGCATAATCGTGGAAGTCAAGTGAGGCATCAAACCCAAGGTCTATAAGCTTCTCATGGCCGCCTATGCCATCTGTAAAATAGTTGAGCTGCACCTTGCTGGTATCCTTGCCTAGAAACTCGATATCGATCTCATCCCATGCCGTACCGAAGGATGGGCCGGTATAAGTGAAGAAGGAGGAAACGATACCGATATGCTTAGCCGCCTTCATGCGGACCTCATATTTGCCGTAGTGGTAGGTATCGACGGTTTTATATTCCGAGCATTGCTTCGTTCCCGAGTCCGCGGCCGTTAACTTCAGCTGCATGCGGTCCTGCTGGAAGCTGATATGATCCGCTGACCATGTGCAGTCAAATGGATTCCCATTAGAGTACCCGGTCGATATTTCCCATTGTTCAGCATTGTGCTCCTTGAATGGCTGCACCCAGGTTTCATCGGGGGCTGTCATAGCGGACTCCTTCTGTGAGCACCCTGCAGCAAGCAGTATAAGCAGGCCCAACCATGTTAGCGACTTTCTTCCAATCATCTAATTCACTCCTAAAGATAAGTATATATTTATCCTAGGGGACAGACCCAGCCGCTAACAGACCAAACATTTAACTATTGTAATAAATTATTTACCTGTTGGAACCGTAGAGGCATACCACGCATTGACTTCTTTCTCAATTGGGATTCCCCCGTTCGCCAACCATCGCTTAACGAACTCATCGAAGAAGGATAGATCTTTCTTGCCGTACACAATTTGAAGATAGGTTTCATGCTCTAATTGAAGAAGCTGCTCCCATTTCTCCTTCATAGTTGCCGTCGGAGGTCCGCTGAACGCACTGGGCATCCGGCGGGGTAATTGAGAGAGAAGCGCTTGCTTCTGCTCATCGCCGACCATTTCAACCCATTTCGAAGGGATTCTGGCGCCGTCGTAAGTGAGGGTATACGCCGATACGTGGACGTAGCCGCCAGGAATGAGGCTCCGGTCTGCTGTGGGCTTCCCATTGACAATCGCATAATCATATCCCTCTGCAAGCCCGTATACGTAATCCCCATCACCTGTCCCTTGATGATCAAAGAGAAAGTTCATATACGTAAATAAGAGCTTGGGATCAGCCATGTTCTTATTGATCAGTATTGCGCCGTTGCGAGGCGAATTCGCTCTGTAATAAGAGACCGGTGCAGGGCCGGTCGGCAGCGAGACGGCTATTATTCGCGCTTCAGGATTGTTCGCTTGCAGACTGTTCAGCGGCCAGTAGTTCATCCAATGCGGGCCTACGATAATTCCCGCTTTGCCTTGCGTAAATAAGTTAGCAGCCATTTCTTCATCCTGCCACATTGCATCATCGGCGAAATATCCTGCGGATTTCCACTTTCGAATCGTTTCCAGTCCTTGTTTGGCCTTGGCCTGAATGGAGCCATATGAAAGAGAGTCACCTTCCGTTGCATTCCACTGGACGGGGAGTACGCCATACATGCCAAAAACCCAGCTAATATCCGACATCCATGTATTAAACGAATTTTGCAGGCTAACGGCTAGTCCATACGTATCGTTGATGCCGTTCTGATCAGGGTCCCGATGCGTAAACGCGTCGAGAACGCTTTCAATTTCTGTCAGCGTTCGGGGTACCGCTAGTCCTAAATTGTGAAGCCAATCCTCTCTGATCCACATGATCGTATCGGAATTGTAACTATAATCGAGAATAGGGATGGCATATCGTTGTCCATTGCGTATGTAAGGGTACCAGACGGAAGGATCCTCTTGCATGGCGGCTTTCCATACAGGGGAGGCATACTGGTCGAATAAATCGTCGACAGCCATGAATTGTCCGGAATCGATTAAGTCATGCACAATCTCGGTTCGAACAGGGACAATATCGGGCATTTCCCTGTTATTCAGAAGGTGAAGCTTGAGCTTGGTTGTGAATGTGCTATCAGGAGCTGTCCATAAATATCGAATGTTGAACCCGAGCTGATCCCGCACCCATCGAAGATGCACGTTGTCTTCAATGCTTTCCCCATTCTTGAATTGAAGGGAGGGGCTCAGGCTGAAGACCGTCGTAATTTCAGATCCATTCGCATCGCTCTGTGGATCGTCCATTTTTCCTAGTAAGCTCGGATAAAACAAAGAGAATGCAAGTGAAAATAGTGCGGCAGACATAAGTACGATGATGATTTTGACTCGATGTTTTCTCACATTAATCCCCCTTTCCTATTGTAGCATGTGCGGGAAGGGGAAGGTATGCACATTGCTGAATGAACCTGAAATGGTTAACGATTTCGCATAAAAGCTAAGGAGTAGTTATATCGAATTTTCCATTCCATTCCTATAATCGAAGTCAACACAGAGAAAAGGAGAATGGGTTTGCTATGAAAAAAATATTCGTCATCTGCCTGATATTCACAACGCTAATGGCTAATGGATCGGCTGTTTCATACGCTGATTCAAGCATGGAAAGACAGGCGTTGAAGGATACCAAGGGACATTGGGCACAGTCCGTCATTGATAAATGGACGAAGCTTGGTGTCATTACTGGCTATGCGGACGGTGAGTTTCGCCCGAATGAAACGATGACAAGAGCAGGTATTACGGTCATGTTAAACCGTTTATTCCGTGCTGTAGGCAAGCCAGCTGCTTTTCGCGATGTTTCCAATGAGGCTTGGTATGCGGATTCGATTGCCGCAGCGAGTACTGCTGGTTATATTACAGGCTACCCGGATGGAACATTTAAACCGAATAAAGCATTGACCCGCGCAGATGCCGCGGTCATTCTGGGCAAGGCATTTCAGTATCAGAATTCAGGGCTGAAAACAGACGTTCTTCAAGCTTTCAAGGATCAAGCGGACATTCCCGGTTATGCACAGCCATTCGTCTCGATGCTTGTGGAATCGGGCTATGTCGCAGGTTATCCGGACGGACGATTTCATCCCGAGAGAAGCTTGACTAGAGCTGAAGCTGTTCAGTGGTTGGACAGGCTGGCAGGCCAGCTCTATAACGAGGCAGGCGTGTATAGTGCCGAGGAGCAGCTCTCCAATGTGGTTGTGAATGCTGCGGGCGTCGTTATCCGCAATAAGCTCGTAACAGGTCGGCTATATCTGGCTCCGGGAATCGGAGACGGAGAAGCGAGCGTCGAGAAGAGCACGGTGAAGGGCCGCACATTTATTAATGGCGGGGGATCAAACAGCATCCATCTATCAGAATCGGATCTCGGGGCGGTTACCGTAAACCGTCAGGAGGGATCGATAAGAGTCATTATCGACAGCGGCACTAGCATCAAGGAGCTCGAGCTTCAATCCGCCGAACAAGCCAGATTTGAGATTGCTGGACAGGTTGGAACGCTTACGCTCACACAGTCTGCGGACTTCGTATTAGATGATAGTGCGTTCATTCAGCAGATTAACGTAGAGAATGGCGTGACCGATTTATCGATCCAAGGCGGCGGCGTTATTGAGACAATCAGCCTGCCGAATAGTGTCACCTCTATCAATGGAACAGCGGTAGATAGTAAGAAGGTTTATAGCTGGAACAAGGGTAAACTAGAAGAGGTGAAGAGCACGCCTGCCCAGCCAACGGGAGGGCAAGGCTCGAGCCCGAATACGGGAGGCGGCAGCAGCGGCGGTGACGCTTCATGGCTCCCGGTTGCTGCAGAAGGCTCGACCCACGGCACTACGAAGGTGAATGCTGCCGTGGCAGCCGGGAATAAGCTGGCGGTCAGAATTTCGAATGAACCGATTACTGCACCGAATGCTGGAACGGCATTAACGCTAGGAGGCACGGTTACTTACCCTTATGAGCCTAATAGCGATCTCTCCGGCGTTGACGCAGTAACGAACAAATACCTTGGCATCTATGAGGTGGACCCTAACAGGACAATCGTTCGGTTCAAGGAAATGATCTTGATCGCTTCGCAAATCCATTCGGATGCGTGGACAATGGTGTGGAATGACGAATTCGACGGCACACACATTGACGAATCGAAATGGAATTTTGTTCAGGGCGGCGGCGGATATGGCAACAATGAGCTGCAGCACTATACGAACCGTACAGACAATGCGAGAGTGGAGGATGGTCAGCTTGTAATCGAAGCTCGCAAAGAAAATTACGGAGGCAATGACTATACATCGGCGAAGCTGACGACACAAGGCAAGGGGGATTGGACCTACGGCAAATTCGAGATTCGCGCCAAGATGCCTTCTGGTCAAGGCATATGGCCTGCGATCTGGATGATGCCATCCGACGAGAATCTCTACTCGGGATGGCCGGCAAGCGGCGAAATCGACATTATGGAGCTGCTGGGCCATGAGCCTAACAAAGTCTACGGAACGCTTCATTATGGGGTGCCGCACGGAAGCTCGCAGGGCACGTATACGCTGCCTGGCGCTGAAAGCTTTGCTGACGGGTTCCATACCTTCACGGTAGAGTGGGAGCCTGGAGAGTTCCGATACTACGTGGATGGCATTCTTTATTCCAAAATGAACGACTGGTTTGCCAAAAATGCGCAAGAGGGCGGAAACTATACGTATCCTGCCCCATTCGACCGCGATTTCTTCATGCAGCTTAACCTGGCTGTAGGCGGAGGCTGGCCAGGCAATCCGGATGCTACAACGGTCTTCTCGCAGAAGCTGCTGGTCGACTATGTTCGCGTGTATGAGCTCGCAGAGGGACAATATCGTACGCCTGTTGAGCCTGCTAGCGACAGCGATTTCGCGATTAGGGAACCAGGCGCTGATGGCAATTATGTAACGAATGGCGGATTTGAAGCCGGTCTTCAGGACGGCTGGGTATTCCAGCCTTTTGCACCGCCTGCGGATATGTTCGGCGGAAGCGGGACAACGGCTCTCGATCAGGGCGCATTGAAAACAAGCATCGATAAGGAAGGCAATGAAACCTATGCCATCCAGCTGGTCCAAGCGAACCTGCCTATCGTGAAAGGCTCGACCTATCAATTGAGCTTTGATGCATGGTCGGAAGGAGCGCGCGAGATGGTGATCGATATTTCGGGACCGGATCGGAATTACAGCCGTTATCTGTCGGATCAGACCGTGCAGCTCACGGATCAGAAGAATACGTACACGTACACCTTCACGATGAAAACGGAGACCGATCCGAATGGACGTTTAGAGTTTAATATGGGCAAGGCTGGCCTGCTTCCGATATGGGTGGACAATGTTCGCTTGATCCGAACGGCAGAAGCCGATCCTAATGAAGCGCGAGCCGTTCTACCAAGCGGTAACTATGTATACAACGGCACATTCGATCAAGGCAAAGATCGTCTAGGGTTCTGGACGGTTGAAGGCTCGAGGGCGAAGGATGTTCAATATGCGGTAGGAAGCAGGATCGAGGATCGCCTTCTGCATATTCATGCGGAGGCGCCAGGGCAAGCGGACTCCTTGCTGCTCAGCCAAGATCGCATGAAGCTTACGCAGGACAAATTGTACGTGTTGTCGTTCGACGCCAAGTCGGATGTAGACAGTACAGTCACCGCGAAGCTTATGAGCATGAAAGAACCGTCGGTATATGGTACGCATACGTTTACCATTGGGAAGGATATGCGCAGCTATTCGGCTATCTTTACAATGAACGATGCAACGGAACCTTATGGCAAGCTCGAGTTTGCGCTTGGGGGCTTGCAGGGCTATTTTGCAATGGATAATGTCGTGCTGAAAGAAATGGCTGCGCCAGCTGTGATTCAGGGCATTACGCGAGTCGAAGCAGAGAACTACTCGGATATGTCCGGCGTGCAAAAAGGGGAAGACGGAAACAGCGTAGGCTGGATTGATCCGGGTGATTGGATGCAATACATGGTTGATGTGAAGCAGCCTGGCAAATATGACGTATCCTATTTCGTCGCCTCGGGCTACGAGGGCGGAGGCTCCTTGACGCTTCTGACGAAGCCGGGGAGCGTATTTACGGGCAATCTGCCGGTCGGCGAGATTACGGAAGCGGATGCGGAGCATAAGTATGAACTAGTCGTGCCGAATACGGGAGACTGGGGTGCGTTCACAATTATGAAGCAAGAGGTCGAATTGAATGCCGGCATTCAGACGCTGCAGCTTTATGCTCCGCATGTGAACGTGGATTATATGATCTTTGAAGGACAGGGACAGGCAGGGCGGCTGCACAACGTCATTCAGAACGGAACATTCGATCAAGATGTCAGCAATTGGATGACGTATCAATCCGATAAGCTGTCGATCTCCGCGGAACAGGGCAGCATGAGAGTCCATCTTCCTGCATTGGAGACCAATGTATGGGATCAGCAAGTCTATCAGGAAGGTCTGGCCTTGCAGCAAGGAGTTGCTTATACGCTTTCCTTCCAGGCCAGCTCGACGGTGGATCGGCCGATACAAATTGGTGTAGGGAATATTGACCCTAATAACAATTATGCCTTTACCGATTATTTGAACGGCGCGAATCCGCAGTTCTCGTTAACAAGCGTGCCGCAGACTTACACGTATACATTCGTCATGAATCATCCCTCGGATACGAATGCGAAGCTGGAGTTCGATCTTGGACAACTGACGGCAGCAGGAGTGGAATACAAGGAGGGTGGCGACATTTATCTAGATAACATCCGTTTAGTAGGCAGCCTTATTCGGAACGGTCAATTCGAGTCGAATGCGGATAACTGGACAGCCTACTGGGGAGATGAATGGAATGGCTATTCCACCGGAACAATCGAACAGCTTGGCGGTGAGCTGGCGATCCGGATCGATACAACAGGAGGCCAGAACTGGAATCCTCAGATCAGTCAAGATGGGTTAAGGCTGGAGAAGGGGAAAACCTATCAGCTATCGTTCGATGCGAGAGCGGAAGGCGAGCGGAAGATCAATGTCGGCATCGGAAGGAAGCTGGATGCGGATCCTTGGTATAACGGCTACTTCGGCAGCGATGTTCTGTTAAACACGGATAAGCAGCATTTTACATTTACGTTCATGATGAACCGTGAATCGGATGATCATGCTAGAATCGACTTTAACGTCGGCATGTATGATCAATCCGGCTCTGAGTTGTCGGATGTATTCCTTGATAATGTGATGCTGATCGAAGTTCAATAGCGGCAATGCGATTGTTGAACCGTCCCCAAGTGGGGACGGTTTCTCTATAATGGAGAACATTAGACTACTGGGGCGGGCTACAAATCAAGTGTAGTTATGTTCAAAAAATAATAGATCCCTCTTATTTTCTTTCATGGAATGGCGGCGTTATGATAGTTCTAATCAAACATCCTTTAAGAGATTTGAACTTCAGAGTCGGCAAGGGGCTGTCATTAACAATATGGAGAAGCAAGCGCTGAATCCTTATCTCCCATCGTGGGAATATATCCCGGATGGAGAGCCGCATGTATTTAACGATCGAGTTTACGTTTATGGCTCTCATGATCGATTTAACGGACATGTCTTCTGCTTAAACGATTATGTATGCTGGTCGGCACCGGTTCATGATTTGGCTGATTGGCAGTATGAAGGCGTCATTTACAACAAAACGGATGATCCGCTTAATCCTGACGGCAGCATGTGTCTGTATGCGCCAGACGTGACAGTTGGTCCGGACGGCCGCTATTATCTATACTATGTTCTCGACAAGGTGTCCATTGTTTCGGTAGCTGTCTGCGATACGCCGGCCGGCAAATATGAATTTTACGGCTATGTGCATTATGCGGACGGAACTCGTCTAGGGGAAAGAGAGGGCGACCAGCCTCAATTCGATCCGGGCGTCATGACGGAAGGCGAGAATACGTATCTCTACACCGGTTTTTGTGCATTTGGCGACCGATCAAGAAAAGGAGCCATGGCAACCGTAATCGGTCCGGACATGCTTACGATTGTGGAGGAGCCGGTCATTATTGCGCCAAGCCAGCCATATAGCAAGGGCAGCGGCTTTGAAGGACATGAGTTTTTTGAGGCGCCTTCTATTCGCAAGATAGGCGATACCTATTATTTCATCTATTCCTCGATCGTCATGCACGAGCTGTGCTACGCAACTAGCAAGCATCCGACCGAAGGGTTTGTATATCAGGGAGTCATTATAAGCAATAATGATCTTCATATCGATTCTTACAAACCGGCGAACAAGCCGATGTACTACGGCGGCAACAACCATGGCAGCATCGTTGAGATCAGCGGCAAATGGTACATTTTCTATCACAGACATACGAATGGAACGAGCTTCAGCCGGCAGGGCTGCATCGAGCCAATTTCATTCCGGAGCGACGGAACGATACCGCAAGTAGAGATGACCTCATGTGGAGCCAATGGGGGAGCGCTTGTCGGACGTGGAGAATACCCAGCGTATCTGGCATGCAATCTATTCTGCAATGACGAGGAACCCTATTCGGGCACATTCGGGGCATGGATGGATGGCCGATTCCCTAAGATTACGCAAGACGGTAAAGACGGGGATATGGAAATCGGATACATCGCCAACATGCGGGATTCCGCGACGGCGGGGTTCAAATACTTCGATTGCAGTGGCGTTCAGAAAGTTAAAATTAAGGTGCGAGGCTATTGCCGTGGCACATTCGACGTCAAGACGTCCTGGAACGGCCCTGTCCTCGGCAAGATCAAGGTTGATTTTACGAATGTATGGAAAGAATATGATGCTGATATTGCCATTCCGAACGGCACACATGCACTGTACTTTACTTTTACGGGTATGGGCAATGCCAGTCTAGCTTCTTTTATATTGGAATAATGTGAATACTCCTTTCCGACTAAACCTCTGTCATGAGAAACGGGAAGGAGTATTTGTCTTAAGAATACGGATTCGCATATCGCATACAAGAAATCTTTACAGCAAGGAGAATGAATATGGTCGTATATTTTGATCCCGAGAGCGATCTATGCGTCGAGCTGCATGCAATGTCTAACCTCCATTTCTCTTGTCAAATCTACGGCATCCATTGGCGGAAGGTTCGACAAGGCTGGTCTTATAAGGAGCATGAGCATCCGTTGTTGGAGCTTAACCTCGTACTGGAGGGCAGCCAAGTGATGCGGGTAGGAGACAAGGAATATGTGCAAGGACCGGGAGACTTGCTGCTTGTTCCGCCAGGATGGACACATAGCAGCCGAGCAGAAGGGGCCGACGGCATGACGTTCTTCTGCCTTCATTTGAATATAGACGATCATTTCATGATTGAGCCGTTTTATCATTTGACGGATTTGCTGCAGCCCAGCCGTTCCGCTCTGACCACGAGGCTTAGACCACTGCTCGACTTCTTTATAGAAGAAGCTTCTCATCCGTCTGGACCTTCTTCGTCGTATCATCGAATCAGAATCCAAGCCAATTCACTAAACCTCATCATCGCCCTAAGCGAGATGCTGATGAACGAAGAGAGCGGATTCGTGAACAGACAATTGAATGATGCGGAGAGGAGAACGATGCTGGGAGCGGTCAAGATGAGGGAACAGACGATGATGGAGAAGCGCATACAGGATCTGTTCTATGGAACGCTGGGGTCGGACGCGGCGAATACGTATGAAGCGCTGCTCCCTTCTTATCGCTGGATCAGCCTCTGTTCGCTGTCCAGGCGCGACACTCTATATTGGGATAACAAAGATCGGGCGTTTGCAAGATCGCTGTTGGAGGAAGCGTTATCCCCCTTGGGCTCGGTCGTCATCATCGATGATTTGTTGATGACAGCCGTCGTATTCTCCAATCAAGTATCGGTCCCGTCCGTTGAGCACAAAATGCTGGAAGCAGAGAAGTCCTTGCAGAAGCATGTGGACCCGAATCTCTGTCTGGGATTCGGGGGCATTGCCTCGGACTTGCGTGAAGTGAGCTACATGTATGAACAGAGCCTGAAGGCATTCTCAGCTGATTCGATGGATACGGCTTCGGAAGACAGAACGATTGAGTTCGTGAATCGGATTATTCGACTCGCGATGAATCGACTGGAAACCGAATACGCGAACGAGGATTTCTCGCTGGGCGCACTGGCGGAGTCGCTGGCCATTACCCCCAACTACTTGAGCGCGTTGTTCACATCGGAGACGGGAACAACCTTTACCCAGCACCTGACTCGCATACGGATGGAACACGCGAAACGGCTCCTTAAGGATACGAAGTTCAAAATTTATCAAATCAGTAAAGAAGTTGGTTATTCCGATCAGTCTTATTTCAGTCGAATCTTCAAATCGCTGGAAGGGATGAGCCCTTTCGATTATCGAGAGCACCTCAGAATAGAATCTTAATGAATTGCAAAAGTTGGAGAGGGGATGAAGCTTGTGTATAAGGTCCTAGTTGTCGACGACGAACCGTTCATGCTGGAAGGCTGGAAGACGATGGTGGACTGGGAAGGCTGCGGATATGAATTATGCGGCACATCGACCGATGGCGAAGAGGCGCTCGCATGGATTCAAGCCTGTGATCCGGATCTGGTCGTAACCGATATTCGGATGCCGGTTATCGATGGACTGCAGCTGATCCGCACGATGAAGGAAGAGCTGAAGCACAACGCCAAAACTGTGATCGTCAGCGGTTACTCGGAATTCGGCTATGCGCAGCAGGCACTTCGCTATGAAGTGGACCATTACTTGTTGAAGCCTCTCGTTACAGAAGAAATTCATCACGTGCTTCTCGAGCTTGCAGCTCCGCTAGCGGAACGGCGGCTAGCAGCGGCGTCTGCCATGAAGGAGCAAGCCGCTGCCGCTGCGGCGGCTATTGTTGACTTATTCCATGACAAGGGACTAGCTGCAATCGACAGAGCTGCAAGATTACTTGGTACGAACGAGCAAGCTAGCTACCGCGTGGTTCTGATCGAGCCGCTTGCTGATCCTGGCGCAATGGATGGGTTTGATGCTGGAGGCATTCCGCTTCGAGAACAGCTGCCTGCCTTCGCCCAAGCCTTCTGCAGTGGAGGCGGGCAGGCTTGGCCGTTCGAGGAATTGTCGGGTCGAGCTGGCTTGCTTGTAAGCGATGACGAACGAAACGTGAAGCGGTTAGAAGCTCGGTTGAGAGATACAGCCGCTGGATTGGGCTGGCCGCTTCACACGCTGGCGATCTACTGCAGCGGAGTCTCCGACGGACTCGTCGGAGTACGTGACTTGTACCAACAGACGATGGACATTCGAAGCCGCGAATCATTAAGGAATCAGGCCGGCATACATGTGTACCGCGAGCTGGAATCTGCTGGTGAATGGCGCATAGAAGAGATGATGACCGATGTAAAAGCACTTATTCAGTCTATCGAAACGAACGATCAGGCTAGCATTGGCCGCGCTGTGAATGATTTCGTTCATCTGTTCGCAAGAATGGGAGCTGCGAAGCACGGGATGCAGGCAGCCATTCGCCATCTCTATGGTGAACTGCTTCCTCGATACACAGAATCGGGAGCCAGTCCAGAGGATACGGCTGAGCTGCGTCATTTGATAGACGGGATCGAATATGCCGCTAACGTATCATGGAGCGCGGATACACTGAAGCGATTGTGCATACATGCAGCCGAGCGATTGTCTTCGAAGGAGCTGCCGGCTCAAACCAATGGCAGCGTTATGATGAGGGCGGTTGATTATCTGAAGCAGCATTACCGTGAGAAAATTAAGCTCCAAGAGCTGGCGGACCGGTTCCATCTAACCCCAGCTTATTTTGGACAGCAGTTTAAGCGGGAGACGACGTATAGCTTTCACGATTACATTCATCATCTCCGGATCGAAGAAGCGCGCCGATTGCTTCGGCGGACCGATATGCGCGTGTCCGATATCGCTGCAGCACTCGGGTACCATGATACGGAATATTTCACGCATAAATTTAAAGCGGTTACAGGCGAGCTGCCATCCTCCTATAAAAACAAGCAGCTAGGGTGATTACAATTGCGAATCCGACCAACGGCACTTCATTTCGTGAATGACATTCCTCTCAAATACAAGTTTCTTCTTATTTATTTGCTCTGTGTGCTTCTTCCGATTCTGACGATCAACATCTTCTTCTATCAGCGGAATTCTGACGATATACGGATCCGAGAGGAAGAAAATCTGCGTAAGTCGATCGAGCGGGCGTCCGGAGAGCTGATCGGCATGCTGGAAGAGAGCGTTGCGCTAAGCCGCTCACTCGCAGGGGACGATTCGCTTTATGTGGCGTTAGATCGGGAATATGCGTCGCCGCTTGATTATTATGACGAATACAACGACTTACTGAGAGATCGATTGACGCGTTACATGTCCCCGAACATCGTTGAAGTTAGCATTTTTACCGACAATGCTTCCATTCAGAGCGGAACGAACTATCAGGTGTTCCACAGAGATTCGAATAATCTTCCATGGCTCGGTCAGTTGAATCAATCAAACGGGAACATTGTCGTTGTTGCTTATAACGAGACGGGCGGACTGTACCCCGGCAAACGCATTAGTATAGTGAGCAAAATGAACAATTATACCGCCTATTCCAAGTATGCCAAGTACTTGAAAATAGACTTGAATATCGAGAAGATGGAAAGCATTCTTAACCGAGAATTGGATAGTCTTCAGCTTCGCCTAGTGGACGGTCAGAATCAGGTTGTTGCCGCAAGCGCCGGAACCGAGGCTCCACTGATCGCTCAGAATACGCGGGTATCCTCCACATTCTCGGAGTCCGGTTATTCAATGGAACGTGCGATCGGAGATTATAGGTACGTCAAAGGCTGGAAGCTTGTCGGCATTGCGGATACGCGGCGTATCGATGATTTGCTGGATGACGCCCGAAGCTCCATTATTTGGCTTGCGATCATCAGTACGATGGTTCCCACGCTGCTTATCTTCATCATTCTGCACTCCTACCATTACCGAGTGAAGAAGCTCTCCAGACATATGGAGAAGGTTCGGAACGAGAGGTTCGATCTGATCGACATTAAGGAGGGGGGAGATGAGATTGGCGGCTTGATCCGAACGTTCAACGTCATGATCTCCAAGATTACGACGCTCATCAACGACGTATACAAATTGGAGATTCGGCAGAAAAGTCTGGAGCTGGAACGGGTGCGCACGGAGCTCTCCATGCTGCAAAGCCAGGTAAATCCCCATTTTCTGTTTAATACGCTCAATGCGCTGCTGGTCGTCTGCACGAAGAATGGGTATTCCGATGTGACGGAAATCGTTAAGAACTTGTCGCTGCTCATGCGGCAGCTGCTCAGTCGGGTAGACGATCTCGTCCCTCTTCGAGAGGAGCTGGAATTGACAACAATGTATCTGCAGATCGAGAAATTCCGTTTCGGCCATTTGTTCAATTATACCTTCGACATCGATCCGCAGGTGCTATCGCTGCGCATTCCGAGAATGAGCATTCAACCGCTTGTAGAGAATGCGTGCAAGCATGGGCTGCAGGCAAGGAAGGATGACCGTACGATCCTTGTCACGGCAAGGCTGAATGAGAGAGACCTGGTCGTAAGCGTCGTCGATAACGGCGTTGGCATGGAGCGAAGCAAGCTGCAGCAGTTGATGGAGAATGTGCGATCCGACTCGGGAATGAACGGTCATATTGGCATTCGCAATGTTTATCGCCGACTGGAGCTGTTCTACAACGGGGTCGTCAGATTTCAACTAAACAGTGATCCGGATAAGGGGACGGAGGCGGGCTTCCATATTCCGCTTACGAAACTGAAGGCGGACGAATGGAAGAAGGAGGCGTAATCCATGTACAAAGTGCTGTTGGCCGACGATGAGCCGATCGCTCTTGAAGGATTGGAGCTGTTGGTTGACTGGGAGAATAGAGGGTTTCAGATCGATAGGGTGTGCCTTAATGGGGAGGAAGCGATCGAACACATTCGCCATAACCCGCCTGACTTGGTTGTCACCGACATCCGCATGCCGGTATTGGACGGGTTTGAACTGATTGAGGAGACGCGCCGTTTAGGGAACCACACCACCATGTTTGTCATTACGAGCGGGTATGACGATTTTGATTATGCGAGGCGGGCGATGCGTTTAGGGGTTAAGGAGTTCGTGACGAAACCGGTCATCGGATTAGAGATCGATGAAGTGCTGGCGCGATTACACAATGAGCTGCGCGATCGGGAACGGCGAGAGCTCATTCGGGCAAGCGCAGACCGTTACATCGTCAGACAAGCATTCTCGGCACTGCTCTTCGGCGACGAGGAAGACGAGAGGCAGGCTGCGATGAGGACGCTGATGCGCTTCAACATCCAATCTGCTTACTGGACATATATACACGTTGCAGCGGATGCGGAGAGCGCGGGAGATGCCCGCGATGCAGCGCTGCAAGTGGCGGAGAAGACAAGCCGCTGTTATGTGATTGACAGCGTTCGGGGTTCGTTTGGTCTTGTGGTTGGTATGGATAATGCGGACGACAGTGTCATCCGTTTGTTCGCAACGCGTTTATTGTCGGCTATGGAGACGGCAGCTTCCGGTCGAATCGAAATGGCGGTAGGCTGCGCCGTTTCGCAATTGAACGATTTGTCCAAGTGCTACAGCTGCGCAGTTGAGGCGGAACGATTTCTTTTTTTTGGCGACACTGCGATTGTTCATTATGAAGATATCAGAGGGAAAACGCTGACCTTCGATCTTGGAGTGCTAATGATGGCGGATGCCATTGTTGAGGCGATGGAGAACGGCAGCTCGGATGATCTTGCTTATGCGATCCGGGAAGCATTCCGCAGCTTCGAGGAGCGAATGATGCTTCCGGAGCTTGTTGGTATCTTTGTAACACAAGTTGTTATGCGATGTGCTTCGGTTTGCAAAGCGTTGAATGGCGACCCTGATGCCCTGCTCAAGCAATCAGGATTATTGGCTGCTGGGCAGCTGAACGGTAATGTACAGGAGTCGACCGCTGCTTTAATCGCCTTCTGCTTGCAGTGCCAGTCCACGGTTTCCGAATTGCAAGGTAAACAGACGATCGGCACGCTGCAGAAGGTGTACGATTTTGTGCGTCATCATTTCAAGACGACATTCACGATCAAAGAAATTTCGGAACGATTTTATTTCAATCCTGTTTATTTGGGCCAATCGTTCTCGCGCAAATACGGCAAAGGCATTCTCGAATTCGTTCACGATCTTCGCATTGAAGAAGCGAAGAAGCTGCTTAGGGAGACGAACGATGCCTCATGCGCAATTGCTGAAATGATCGGCTACTGCGGCTATCAGCATTTTCTAAAGCAGTTCGAGAAAAGGCTCGGCATGAAGCCTTCTGATTACAGGGTTCAATTCCGTCCGTAAATTTTCTTATCTCGATTCGCAGACACCTCTCTAAATTTGGGGGGGATAGACCTTAAATCTGTTTATTTTGCAAGCGCATACATTCAATCATAATGAACAATGTAATGCGACAAGTATTCATGAGGAGGAGTAAAAAAATGGGGGTTATCACAAGAAAGAAGCTGTGGGGCTCGGTGTCACTCGGACTAGCGCTTAGTCTCGCGCTCGCCGGATGCAGCGGCAGCAGCGGCAGCAGCGATAACAATTCTTCTTCCGACAACAAGGGAACGACGACCAGCGAAACAGCTAGCTCAACAAACAACAGCGATTCAACTGCATCGACAACTGACGATTTGAAACCGGTTACGATTTCGGCGTTTATCGGCTCACCGAATCAGGCGCCTACGGCAGATAATCGGATTTACAAGAAGATCAAGGACGAGCTTGGCGTTACGCTGAATATGGAGTTCCTGGTCGGCGACCTGCAGCAGAAGCTGGGCGTTATGATTGCAGGCGGGGAATATCCGGACCTCATTACCGCGGATCCGAAGCTGGTAACGGCGAAGGCGGTCATTCCGCTGGAAGATCTGATTGAGAAATACGCTCCGAATCTGAAAGAGCATTACGCGGCGTACTGGAACCGGATGAAGGACTCCAGCGACGGCCATATTTATTGGCTGCCGAACTATGGAGCTTACACCGGAGAGACTCATAGCAATGTTTATCAAGGTCCAGCCTTCTGGGTTCAGAAGAAAGTGCTCAAGGAAGCTGGCTACCCAACGCCGAAGACGCTGGAGGATTACTTCAAGCTGATCAACGACTATGCGGCTAAACATCCGAAGACGGATGACGGTCAACCGACGATCGGCTTCACGACTCTCGCGTACGATTGGCGCACGTTCCCGCTGACCAATGCGCCGGAGCATCTGAGCGGCCATGCGAACGATGGTGGTGTCGTGGTGGATAATGGAGTTGCTAGCGTATTCGCAACTGCGGACATGTCCAAGACCTATTACAAAAAGCTCAATGAAATCTATAATCAAGGCTTGATGGATAAAGAGGCCTTCGTACAGAACTATGACCAATATCTGGCGAAGATCGCTACGGGCCGCGTACTCGGCATGTTCGACCAGCACTGGAACTTCCAGCAAGGTGAAAATGAGCTGATTACGCAGAACAAGATCGGGGATACATACGTAGGCTTCCCGCTCACTTACGACGGCGTCACGGATCACTACTACGATCGTGGGGTCATCAACCTGAACAACGGCTTCGGTATCAGCAAGGACGCAAAGGATCCCGAGCGTATCATTAAGTTCCTCAACGATATTATGACTGAAGACTGGCAGAAGACGTTGCAATGGGGCGAAGAGGGCGTCGACTACCAGAAGGATGCCAACGGCAAGTTCTACCGCACGCCGGAACAGCGCAAGCAGCAGGAAGATACGACGTGGAAGCTTGCCAACAAAGCGGAGGCACTCCTCGGTTACTTACCGAAGATGGAAGGCACATACAGCGACGGCAACGCGACGGATGCCGGCAGCCAGCCAGAGGAGTTCTACGCCAATCTTAAGCCTGAAGATAAAGAGCTGCTAGACGCTTATCAACATAAGACTTGGACAGAGTTCTTCACCCCGGCTCCGGAGAACCCAGTCTATTATCCGGCATGGCAGATCGACCTGATCGACGGCTCTGACGCATCTGTTGCGAACAAGCAAATGACGGAAGCTACGCTGAAGTATTTGCCGAAGGCGATTATGTCTAATGCGGACAAATTCGATTCTGTCTGGGAAGAGTACGTCAATGCTTATGGCAAGATTAACGTGAAGGCGTATGAGGATCGAATCAATGAGCAAATTCAATGGCGGATCGAGAATTGGTCCAGCAAATAATTGAAGGAAACGATAGCTGCGGAAGGCATCGGCGAACAGCCGATGCTTTCTGTAACTGATGTTTTATGTCCTTGCCGTAAGAGAGACAGGAGGAGAGAACGATGGCGAGCGCCCCGAAAGCGATACCATCCAAGACGGCTGCGATGACTGCCGCACCAAGATCGTCCCTATTCAGACGGATGCGCGGCCAGAAGCAGCTGATGCTGATGTCGCTGCCCATACTGTTATATGTTTTATTGTTTGCTTACTATCCCATTTGGGGCTGGACAATGGCGTTTCAGAAATGGCGGCCGGGTACACCTTTCTCTGAGCAGGAATGGGTCGGCTTCAAGCATTTCAAATTTCTATTCAAAGACGATACGTTTCTATTGGTACTGCGCAACACAATCGGCATGAGCCTCATCAATATGGTGCTCGGCTTTGCCACTGCGATCGTATTCGCGATCCTGCTTAATGAAATCAAGCATAAGCTGTACAAACGTTCCATACAGACGATCTCCTATCTTCCGCACTTTCTTTCGTGGATAATCGTAACAGGCATCGTTGCGAACTCGCTGTCCGTAGACGGCGGTATTGTTAACGTCGTGCTCATGAAGCTTGGGTTCATTCACGAGCCGATCATGTGGCTCAGTAAACCGCACTACTTCTGGGGAATCGTAGGCGCATCCCACGTGTGGAAGGAAGTGGGATGGAATGCGATTATTTACTTGGCGGCTATCACGTCCATCGACCCTTCGCTTTATGAAGCGGCGGAGATCGACGGGGCTAACCGATATAAGAAGATGCTTCACATCACCTTGCCGGGTATCAAGTCGATCGTCATTATTTTGCTGATCATGAACCTCGGTTGGATTATGGACGCCGGCTTTGAAGTGCAGTACCTGCTCGGCAATGGCGTCGTTGTAGACTGGTCGCGGACGATTGATATTTTCGTGTTGAAATACGGCCTGGAGATTGGCAATTACTCGCTTGCAACCGCCGCCGGCATCTTTAAGACGGTCGTCAGCATTACACTGATCTTCGCTGCGAACACGATAGCCAAACGCTTCGGCGAAGATCGATTGATTTGAGGAGGACATACCGATGAGAACGAGAACGCTTCGGCTGGAACCGGTTGTCTTCAACACGTTCAACGCCGTCATCATGATCGCGCTTGCGATCGTCACGCTGTATCCTTTTCTGAATACGCTGGCTGTTTCGTTTAATGCCGGCAACGATACGCTTCGTGGAGGCATTTATTTATGGCCTCGCATATGGACGGATCAGAATTATAGAGCGGTATTCGCAGGAGGGACGCTTTATCACGCCTTCTGGATATCGGTGGCAAGAACGGTTATCGCTACCGTAATCAGCTTATTTCTGACTTCCATGCTGTCTTATGCGGTCAGCCGCAGGGAGTACGTATTCCGCAAGCCGGTAACGCTTCTCATTGTGCTGACGATGTACTTTAATGCGGGACTTATCCCGAGCTATTTTCTGATCAAGGATCTGCATCTTCTGAATAGCTTCTGGGTTTATATCATTCCTGGTTTGATTAGTGCTTTCAATATGATCGTCATTCGAACCTATATGCAGACGCTGCCGGAAGGACTAATTGAGTCGGCGCGGGTAGACGGCGCGGGAGACTTCCGTACCTTCTTCTCGATCATTCTGCCGCTCTGTCAGCCTGTGCTGGCCACCGTAGCGCTCTTCGTTGCGGTAGGACAATGGAACTCTTGGTTTGATACGTTCATCTATGCGTCTTCCAAGCAGAACTTGAGTACGCTGCAGTATGAGCTGATGAAGCTGCTGTCTTCCGCATCGCTCTCGAATAGCAATCCATCGGTAGTAAATGGTAACAATGGGAACAGCATTCAGAACCTGGTTACCCCGATGTCGATTCGAGCTTCCATTACGATCGTTGCGTCTCTGCCGATCCTGGTCGTGTATCCGTTCCTGCAGAAGTATTTCGTGCATGGCATGCAGCTTGGCAGCGTGAAGGAGTAAGGAGTAGTCACTGATGATGCTGCAAGGCAAGGATCGGGCTGAAAGATAGCCCATCCTTGCCTTTTGTTCTGCGCCGTGATCAACAGCGATAAAGTCAATCTCATAAATGCATATAATTGCCGCAAACAGCTCCTCTTGAGTTGTTTTTTCTATTTGTGGCGATAGCGTACGATGCAACGTGATCTTCATTGACTTCAGCTGGCGATACGTAACACAATTGCACTTCGTACAACTGAATAGGCCGATTATCTACTTTATGGAGAACTTTGTTGTATTTTGTACAACAGAACTCATTCGTTCTATGTAAAATGGGGCGGTCGAGGCACATTTGGCGATATTCAATTGTACGAAGTGCAACGGAGCTGCTTATAGCGATCACACTACCTTTTTTCCATTGTATAGAATGCAATGACAGAATGGAGCCGATTCGATAAGCGGGCTTAGATCTATTTATTATCCTATATATTCATGGGTATATTTGTAAGCGCTTTTTGTGATAGGGTCGAAATAATGACATTGACTTCCTACAGAGCATAGATGAAAGTCGTCGCTGCAGCATCCGGAAACAAGTATAGAGATGACCATTCGTATTCATGTCAGACCATTTAGGAGGACAGATGGAAAGCTACAAGCTCAGAGCAGAAAGAAGCACGCTGCATGGCTCATATTCAAAAGAGATAGAACCTGCACTAACGATCAACTCCGGCGATTCCGTGCAACTCCAAACCCTCGACGGAGGCTGGGGTTACTATTGTCAAACCAACAAGAAGAGAATGAGGTTCCTGGAACGAAATCGCGAAACTGATAAGGGACATGCCTTATGCGGTCCGATCTATATTCATGGCGCTAAGCCGGGAATGACACTTGAAGTTCAAATCAACAATCTGGTTCCGGGAGCCTGCGGATTTACCTCTGCCGGTCAGTGGCCTAATTGGCAAAATCAAAAACTAAATTTAACGCAATACAATGAAATTACATTAGATTGGAAACTGGATGTTCAGGAAATGATCGGGCAGACGACGATCAGAGATCGAATGTTCTCGGTTGATCTAAAGCCTTTTATGGGTGTAATGGGAATGCCGCCGGATGAGCCTGGCATTCATTCGACATCGCCTCCACGATTCTGCGGGGGAAATATCGACTGCAAAGAGCTGACCAAAGGCAGCTCTCTATTCCTGCCGATACCTGTTGAAGGAGCGCTCTTCTCCGTAGGAGACGGTCATGCCCTGCAAGGGGACGGGGAGGTTAGCTGCCAAGCGATAGAGTGTCCGATGGAATTGGTGGACTTAACATTTTATATCCATGACCAGATGTCTATAACGATGCCCCGGGCGAGAACGCCGCTCGAATGGATAACGTTTGGTTTTCATGAAGATTTGAATGAGGCTGCCGTGCAGGCGCTGGACGGCATGCTGGATCTGCTTGGGGAGCAATATGGTATTCATCGGGTCGAAGCAATGGCTCTAGGAAGCGCTGTCATCGATCTAAGAATTACGCAAATCGTGAACGGGATAAAAGGGGTACATGCCTGCATATCGCATGAAGCGTTACGGGTGTCAGGAGTCTGATGATGCACATTGTATCCGGTTGGATAAGTCCTAATTGGAATCGGAGGAATATCTCTGTGAAAATGAAAGTCGCTATATTCCTGTTTCTACTTCTCTTTCAAGCGAATACGTTCATACATGCTGCTGAAGCAGCCGATGTAGTAACACCGACTTATAAAATCGTTGTAGATAACGAAGAGCTTAAACTATCTGCGCCGCCTTACGTGCAAAATGGGACAACCATGGTACCGTTTCGCTCTATTTTTACTCAGCTTGGATTGAATGTTGAATGGGATGCTGAACATAAACAAGTGGTGGGCAGAGATTCAGAGCGGACGATTACGTTAACGGTTGGTTCGGTTACTGCCCAAATTAATGATTCAACAGAGATCATGCCATTGGCACCTGTCATACGCAATGGAACAACTTATATTCCGCTTCGGTTTGTCGGAACAGCTAGCGGAGGAAAGGTAGAATTTTACGGTGGAGGATTGAATGTAGTCTGGATGATCTCGGCAAAGCAAAATCAGCTTATTGATGCTGTCTTTACCAATAATCTGACGGAAATCGAAACACTATTAGGATCAGGTGCCGACCCGACCGTTGCGGTTGGCCCTGTGGGTCCTTCTATTTATTATTTTGCTCATGATTCCATTGAAATCGTGAAATTGTTTCTGGAATATGGAATGGATATCAATTACCTTGATGAAGACCAGTACAACAGTATGACACTGCTTCAACATGCAGCGGGTCAAGGATATGTGGAGCTTGTCAAGTTCCTTCTGGATGCAGGCGCGGATCCCTCTCTAGCATCAGGCTATAATTGGACGGCGTTAGAAATCGCTGAGTATTGGAAGGATAAGGTTGAGAATGGGTACCAAGATATCATGGACCCTGCGAATACACCCACTGTTGAGACGTACGAAGAGATAATTAAACTCCTCATAGAAGCAATGGATCTTAAAAGCGAAACAAAATTCTTTTGAGAATATGACTATGCTCCTCAGCTGCGAGTTACGGGCATCATAAGGAAAGGCCATCCCAAAACAGATGGAAATGGCCTTTCCTAATGACGAGCGTCTATCCTCCCGCCCCTTGATACTTATTCGCGCCGAACATCCAGAAGCGGTAACCGAGCCCGTAGATGATTGGGCCGGCGAGCGGCACGAGCCACATTGCCCAGGGAGGCAGCAACGCGGTGTCGTTGTCGAGCAAATACGCTGTCGGGTAGAAGTTGACGAAGGCAAGCGGCACGACCACGGTCAACAATAGCTGAACGACGGTGCCGAATACAGGCAAAGGGTAGGAAATGAAGTTCTTGAGCTGGAAGAAAAGCGAGAACAGGTAGCTGCTCCTCACCCAGATGAACGACATCGCTCCAATCATTGTCATGACGCCCGCATGGATCATCGAGCCGCTGATGATCGCAATAAGCAAGTAGAAGTATGAAGTCCAAGTCCAGTGCAGATTCAATTGAAACATTGCCCAAACCAGTACAGAGCCTGAGATCGTAATATGCGCAATGTAAGCGAGATTGAAGCCTCTGCTAATAAGATAGAGATACGGATTGACCGGCTTTATGAGCAGCGTATCGAAGGTCCCTTGTCTCACTTGCCCCTCGAGTTGGCTCATCTGAACGAAGGAGAAGGAGGCACCCAGAGCATACGTTAGCAGTCCGATGCTGTAGAGCAGGGCGATCTCCGGCCAGTTCCAGCCTGCTAGCGTGTCGAAGCGCTTGATGAACAGGTAGATGACAATATAGTCGCCTCCATAGGAAATCATCTGCGCAACAGCCGATAGCAGGAAATCACCCCGATACTGCATCTTCTCCTTCATTAGCAGCCGTACCAGCTTACCGAATAGTTGAAACGTCATACAAGAAGTCCGCCTTTCGGATAGTCTGTCATATTAACCGCCCTGTACGATGAGCCGGCGAACGGCCTTCGACCACAGCCACTGCACAATCGCCAGTAGTCCGATAATCCAAGCTAGTCCGATGAGAAGGATCTGCCACAGCATGCCATCCGACATATTGCCGAGATAGATAGCTGCTGGCACATAACCAAGATACTGGAACGGCAGCAGCTTGGCGGTAAATTCCCATGCCGGGGCGTAGAACCAGATCGGCAGGAAGGACCCGCTGAAGATCGTGATCAGCCCGCCGAGCGTCCAGCTGAGCGCGAAATGGCTCATGAACCAGAAGGCGAGCAGCGAGACGAGATACCCCAGAAGGAACGAGACGAGCATGGCAATGAGAAGCGCTGCCACGAATCCGATCAGATCGATCAACGAAGCGGGCGGAAGCATACCGAATAGCAGCCACGCGATCAGAAATGACGGGATGACGGTAAACACCAGCTTGTACAGCGTCTGGCCGAGTGCATCGAACAATAGATACAACGGATAAGAGAGCGGCTTGATGAGCTCGACTGCGATACTGCCGGATTTGAGACTGCCATCGACCTTGCCACTAACACCGTGAAGCAGAAGTGCAACTAATAGCGTGTTGAGGATGCTGTATGTAATCATTTGATCAATCGTGACGCCATAGGAATCTCCGTCCCCAATAACCGAGCGCCAGATCTCAACTTGGATGAGGATGGCAAAATAGTTGCCAAGCAGCCGCAGCCATACATCGGAGCGGTATGCTAATTGGTTCGTAAACGACTTGGTCATAAACATGAGGTAAGCTGCCATGAAATTACCACCTTATCCGATTTGGCGGCCGCTTAGTTCCTCATCGGCCAATTGGCGATATAAGCGGCGAATGACAGATTCGATATCCGCACTCTCAATGGATGCATCTTCAACCGGATGCTCGGCTGCGATTCGACTAACAAGCTCGAATACGGTTGATTCGCTTCGAGAAACGAGATACGTTTTGCGGAGCCCCTCCTCTTGAAGCAGTGTGATGCCAGGTATGTTAAGGGGTCCTGGTTCTTCGCGGAAATCGATCACGACTCGCCGCTCGTTCCCGAGCCTTGCTCGAAGCTCCTCTACAGAGCCGTCGTAGACGAGCGTTCCTTTGTTCACGACGATCATTCGCGGGCAGATCTCCTCGATATCCTTCATGTCATGTGTCGTCAGCATGATCGTCACCTTACGTTCCCGGTTTACGGTGCGGAGGAATTGTCTAATCTGATCTTTTGCCATAACATCCAGACCAATTGTAGGCTCATCGAGGAATAGAATTCTTGGTTCATGAAGCAGCGCCATCGCAATCTCGACGCGCATCCGCTGGCCGAGACTAAGCTGGCGCACGGGCTTCTCGACGAATTCATGGATGGACAACAGCTCCATGCACAATTGCAAATTGTCCTGAAACCTTGCTTCGGGGATCTGGTAAATCGTTTTATGCAGATCGAAGGAATCTGTCACCGGCAAATCCCACCACAGCTGGCTTCGCTGACCGAAGACAACGCCAATCTGGCTGGCGTTCGCTTTGCGTGCTTCGTGCGGAACGGAACCCAGTACGCGGATGTCGCCAGCGGTTGGAACGAGAATACCTGTCATCATTTTGATCATCGTTGATTTGCCTGCTCCATTCGGACCTAGATAGCCGACAGCCTCGCCTTCACGAATGGTGAATGAAATCTCGTTAACGGCTGTTTCTTCGGTATACTGGCGAGTAAACAAGCTTCTGACAGAGCCGATGAGCCCCGGAAACCGGCGATATTGACGGTATGTCTTTGTCAAACGATTGGCAGCGATGATGTCCATTTGGTCACCTGTTTCTATTAATGTAGTTGTACGCGTACTCCAGATGTACCAAATGATAAGGATATTTAAACCAAATTTCAATAGATTGGTAAAATACCAATAGTTTAGAGGGTGCTGAAACATGAATGATAGGTGATAAGATCACAATATCGTTCTATTGTTAGACAATATTACTATAGAGGGACGGTTGGGCATGCCGTATCATAAAGGCATTGTTCGTGCTGGATATATGATAATGAGGTGGGTTATCTATGGAGAAAGCTGAGTATTCAACAGGCAGTATTCTTATTTATACGAGAACACCGATTGAGGACAAGTATTCGCCTGATCTCGCCAATAGCATTCACTTGGCGTATAGCCGTAATGGTGTAGACTATCAAGCATGGAATCAGAACTATGGGATCGTATTTGCAACAGCAACGATTAACGAACAGAATGCTATTGTTGCGAAAGGGCTTCGGAATCCATATATCTTTCATCTAGCGGATGGCGGCTACGGCATCATTGCCATTCGAACGAATACGGATGGATCGACTGACGTGGAAAGTAAAGGGAAGGTGCTTCTGTGGACATCTGTGGATTTGTTGCGTTTTCAAGAGGTCGGTTTAGCAGTCTTGCAACAGGATGCAGATGTGCAGGAAGTAATGTGCGCATATGATGCTGGTTCGCAAGAATATGTGATCAGTTGGAAGGATACAGATGATCACTATTATCGGAATAGCTTGCCTGCACTTGATAAGCTAGAAAGCATTTCGGTTGCAGTACGAGATAAACCTTTTGCATACACGAAGGCACAGAATGGTCCGGAAGGTGCCATCTTGGGGAATGTCCTTCAGATTGAAGCTGCAATAGGAGAGCAATTGCTAACGAAGTGGGTACCGCTCACCAATATCGCATTGGAGGTTCCAATTTCGGTTACTGCTGCGTCGTCAGCGGATGTAGACGTTGTAACAGCAACAGCTGTGTATACCGATGGTTCGACCGCAGCCAAGCAAGTGTTGTGGGATAAGGACGCGATTGATTTTTCAACGCCAGGCGCCTATGACATCACAGGAACGGTTACGCAAGAGGTCTATTCGTTTCCGCTGGCTGTCGGTTATGCGGATCCTGATGTTGTGCAATGGAAGGGCAAATATTATTTTATAGCAACGAATGATAATGCTGATCAAGTTGGATTGTTTGTACGCGAGTCGGATACGATACTAGGCTTATTCCAAGAGGGTATCGAGGAGCGCGTCATTCTAGACCGTGATGAATCCAGAGGGCTGATTCAGACGTTCTGGGCTCCAGAATTCCATATCATTAATGGTAGCTTGTATATTCTCTTCGCAGTAAGCGGCAGCGTCTGGGGACCACAGAGCCAGATGATGAAGCTGAAGGATGATGGCAATGTCATGGATCCGACAAGCTGGGAAGACCCAAGCCGTGTGAAACGAATGGATGGAAGCGAATTGGCTTCGGACGGCATTACATTGGACATGACTTATTTCGACGCTGGCGATGGTTCCTATTTGATGTGGTCGTATCGTACATGGAATCCTGTAGATTCCGGCTCCATGCTATATATTGCATCGATAGATTCTGCCGAGCCTTGGAGGCTGACAAGCGATCCCGTTCTGTTGTCACGGCCGCTGTATGGATGGGAGAACATTGAAGGTACCATTAATAATGAAGGACCTTACGCGATTGTTACGAACGATCATATTCATATGGTCTATTCAGGAGGCGCTGCGGGCGGATATTCCTATGCACTGGGTCTGCTGACAGCCAAGATCGACAGCAATCTACTGGATCCTGCTAGCTGGACGAAGAGCAATACGCCAGCGTTGTCCTATTATTCCGTGCCGAACGAGTATGGACCAGGTCATAACGCATGCTTTACCGATCAATATGGAAATCTGATGACCTGTTATCACGCACAGGCTGTAAAAGAATCGAGCCCAAGATGTACCGGGATTCGAAGAGTGCATTTTAATATCGATGGGGTTCCTGTGTTTAATCTATCTGCCGAACGGGATTTAAATGAGGCGTTGATTCACGTCTCGATGCGCGTCATTGTCGTCGAAGGCTGAGAATGAACTTGGTGCAGGCTAGAAGCAATATTATCGCGGGTGGTTTTCTTTGCTGGTGAACGCTACAATTTACCAAACCTTTTAGAATGGAGCTGTTCGGTCATGTCTTTCACTTCTGGCAGCAACACACGATATAAGCTGTGGTATAAGCAGCATGCGGCGAATTGGAACGAGGCGCTTCCGATCGGGAATGGGCGACTAGGCGGCATGGTGTTTGGTAGAACCGGGCATGAGAAGATTCAATTGAATGAGGATTCCGTCTGGTACGGGGGGCCGCGGGATCGGAATAACCCGGATGCCTTGCCGAACCTTCCCCAAATTCGTAAATTACTAATGGCAGGAAGACTGTCGGAGGCTCAGGAGCTAACGGCAATGGCTCTGCAAGGATTGCCAGAGGCGCAGCGTCATTACTTGCCGCTTGGTGATCTGGATCTTTACTTCAATTACCAGAGCCAAGAGGTTCAACAATATGTCCGTGAGCTCGACCTTGGGCGCGGAGTCGCAACAGTGAGTTATGTCAGTAACGAAGTTCAATATACGCGTGAGTATTTCTCCAGCTATCCGGATCAAGTGCTTGTCGTTCGATTGACTGCTGACCGGCCGGGCAGCCTCTCCTTCAAAGCGCGTTTCAATCGGGGGAATTATCGCTATGTGGAGCGCATCGAAAGCTGGGGACAGGATGGCCTAGTCATGCGCGGCGTCTGCGGCGGAGAAGGCGGCGGACAATTCCGCGGCATTGTGAAGGCAGTTGCAGAGGGAGGGAGCTGCAAGACGATCGGGGAGCATCTGATCGTGGATAAGGCTGACCGTGTAACGCTGTTTATCGCAGCAGGAACGACCTTCCGCTCGGATGATCCAGAGGAAACATGCAAACAGCAATTGGAAGCGGCTTCACAGAGAAGCTATTCGGAGCTGCTGGAACGGCATACAGCGGACTATCGTTCTTTATTCGATCGCGTGGATCTCAGCCTATCGAACGGATCCGAGGACAAGCACATCGATCTGCCAACGGATGAACGGCTGAAGCGTGTTCAGCAAGGCGAGGATGACCCTGGACTGGTGTCGCTTTACTTCCATTATGGACGTTATCTGCTCATTGCCTGCAGCAGACCGGGCTCGCTGCCTGCGAACCTCCAAGGGATCTGGAACGACAGCTTCCTCCCGCCATGGGATAGTAAATATACCATTAATATTAATGCCGAGATGAATTATTGGCTGGCTGAGAATTGCAACCTGGCCGAATGCCATCTTCCATTGTTTGATCTGATTGAGCGCATGCGAGAGCCAGGACGTATAACGGCTCAGGTCATGTATGGCTGCCGAGGGTTTACGGCGCATCATAACACCGATATTTGGGCGGATACCGCTCCTCAGGACCTGTATATGCCAGCCTCGTTCTGGCCGATGGGCGCTGCATGGCTGTGTCTGCATCTATGGGAGCATTATGCATACAGCGGCGATCAGGCGTTCCTCGAGAAGGCTTATCCAACCATGCGAGAGGCAGCCCTCTTCCTATTGGATTATTTGATCGAAGCGCCGAATGGCCAGCTTGTAACCTGCCCTTCGGTATCGCCGGAGAACACCTACAAGCTTCCGAATGGAGAGTCTGGCGTATTGTGCGTTGGCGCGTCCATGGATTTCCAGATCATTCACGCTTTGTTTACGGCTTGCATCGAGAGCGCGGAGCTGCTCAAGACCGACGGCCTATTCGCTTGGCAGCTGCAGGAAGCGTTGGGCCGTATCCCGCAGCCAGCCATCGGCAGGCACGGACAGATTCAAGAGTGGATGGAAGACTATGAGGAGATGGAGCCTGGTCATCGGCATATCTCTCATCTGTTCGGACTTTATCCAGGCGAGCAGTTCAGTGTGGAGGGGACGCCAGAGCTGGCTGCAGCATCGCGAGTAACGTTGGAGCGCAGATTGGCGAGTGGCGGGGGACATACAGGCTGGAGCCGAGCATGGATCATCAACTTCTGGGCTCGTCTGCAGGATGCCCGTAAAGTTCATGAGAATGTGATGGCCCTGCTTGCTCACTCGACCTTGCCTAACCTGTTCGATAATCATCCTCCATTCCAGATCGATGGGAACTTCGGCGGCACCGCGGGAATTGCGGAAGCGCTGCTTCAAAGCCATGGCGGAATGCTGCATCTGCTACCTGCGCTTCCTGATGTGTGGCGGGAAGGATATGTTCGCGGCCTGCGCGCCCGCGGTGGATACACCGTGGATCTCGCATGGGAGGATGGCAAGCTGAAGTCTGTTATTATTCAAGCATCACGTAGTGGAGTCTGCCATGTCAAAGGGGCAGACAAGGACATTCGGTCTATCGAGATGGAAGCTGGGCAACGATATTCCTTGCTGTAGCAAGGGTTCCTTGCGTTATCGGACAGGTTGCCAGCTCTGTATCAGGCAAAGGCCTCGTAATAAGTGAAGCCATTTCTATCGTTTAAGGTGCTGTCCATCCAGACAGCACCTTATTTTTATATGATTTGTACGGTTAAATATAGGTTTTGTAGGGTTGTTTTTCCATTTTGGACTGTAGTACATTGTGACATACCGGCGCTGTTAACTTCCGTTATTGTGCACAGGTACTTTAGAGACTAGAGGGGGAAGGAACTACATTGGGGAAGATAGGTCTTGCATTGAACCATGCGAAAGTGAACATCGCGAACAATCTATTCGTGCTTCAACTAGCATGGCGCATCCATCCGCAGCGGGTAATCATTGATTTCACAGTGCAGGCCTGCAGGCAGTTTTCGAATGTGTTCTTCGCGGTTTACTTCATGAAGTACATTATCGAATCGATCTCGATCGAAAGAGACTTTCAGCAAATTATTTATTTCATCTTAATCACACTGGCCATTCTGCTCGTACTAAGCATGCTGGACCATTGGTATGTGCAGCGTTTCAAGCCGCTCAGCGATCTTACGATCTATGAGAAGCTGTATCTCATCCTATTCCGCAAGGCTTCAACCGTGGAATTGAAATGTTTCGAGGACCATGAGTTTTATAACAAATACACCAAAGCGATTCAAGAAGCCGATCGGCGAACGAGCGCCGTTCTTGACAGCGTCTCGAGAATTATCTTCTCCTCTCTCGCGACGATCAGCATTTTCTCCGTCATGTATGCGATCGATCCATGGGTTGTCTTATTCGCGCTGCTTCCGATTGTAGGCAATTTCTATTTCGGCAAAAAGCTTAATCGTCTGCAATTCAAACAGAACGAAGAATTCGTGCCCTACCAAAGGAAAATGGATTATGTAAACCGTGTCATCTACTTATCTAACTATGCCAAGGAGATTCGTCTGTCCCGGATCTTCTCTGTTCTGAGGAGCACCTATCAAGAGGGATATGACGGCGTTATAGCAACGATTCATAAGTATCGCATTCGAGCAGGCATCATCTCTTTCTTCAAAATATTCTTCACCTTTACACTTATCTTCCAAGGCGTTCTGCTGTATGGCGCTTATCTGGCTATCGTCAAGCAGACGATTTCAATCAGCTCTTTCGTCGTCCTTGGCACCGCCATGGTCAGCGGAGCATGGTCGCTTATCCGAATGTCTGATAGCGTAGTGGAGATCAACAAGAACGGTATTTTTATTGACAACCTACGGTCCTTTCTCCGTTATGAGTCTGAGATTCCGGAGCAAACGGAACCCAACATGATTAGCCCGCCACGGCTGCAGCAGTTGGCATTCCGACAACTTAAGTTCACCTATGATGGAGCAGAATCGGCAACATTAAGCGATATTACGATCGAGCTCAATAAGAATGAGAAGATTGCGTTGGTCGGCCATAATGGGGCAGGCAAATCGACGTTGATCAAGCTCATGATGCGATTGTATGACCCGACTGAGGGAGCGGTTACGCTGAACGGTCGCAATATTAAAGAGTATGACCTGATGTCCTATCGCGCCATGTTTGGAACGGTCTTTCAGGACTTTAAGATCTTCTCGATGACGATCGCCGAGAATGTGTTGATGCGCGAGGTGGAGAGCGAGGCGGATCGTCAGCTTGTGATCGAAGCGCTCAAGAAGAGCCGGGTGTACGATACCGTAGCCGCACTGCCGCATGGCATCGATACGATGCTGACGAAGGAATTTGACGATGAGGGAGTCGTTCTATCAGGCGGCCAGTTTCAGAAGATCGCAATCGCGCGCATCTTCGCGCAGCCCGCTGAAATATTGATTCTGGATGAGCCTACGAGCGCACTAGATCCAATCGCGGAGTATGAGATTTTCGAAAGCATGCTTGAAGCCTGCGAGGATAAGGCCGTAGTCATCATTTCGCACCGCATGTCATCGGCTATGCTTGCTGATCGGATCTATTATTTGGAGGATGGCAGCATACAGGAGGCAGGCACCCATACCGAATTGATGCAGCGGCAAGGGAAATACGCAGAGCTGTTCCTGAAGCAGGCAGAGAAGTATGTGGAGCAGGAAGAGCTGGTAGAGGTGGTGAAGCGGCATGAAGCCTAACAAGCAGAGCTTTGCTCGGGTCATGCAGAATAACTGGTTTATTATGAAATACGGACTCATGTATTCGCGCAAGTATATTATTTTTACTTGTTTGTATGCGTCCCTCCAAGAAATCGAGATTTTTCTCGAGCATGTCCTACTGATTAAGTTCGTATTTGATAGTGTGCAATATGGAACCTCTTTTTCGACCGTTGCTCTATACATCGGGCTTACCGTTCTGTTCATCGCCGGCTGTTTTGTACTGGATAGCATTTATTTTCAAAGTGTTGAGCCCAAAGGCAAAGAATTGCTGTATCAGAAGATTAGAATGGATCTCTATACGAAAGCCGTTCAGACCGATCTGAGCAATTACGATGATCCAGTTTACTACAATGAGTATGTGTGGAGCGCCAATGATGCACGCAATCGAATCGATGCAACGATCAACAACATCAAGAACATCTGCAAATCGATTACGGTCATCGTGACATCCGTCAGCTTCTTCTTATTCGTAGATAAGCTCGGGCTTCTGTTCATCTTGGTATCGTTCTTGGCGACCATGCTCTTCAGCATGTTAGCTAACAAAGTGCGATTCGCTATGCGTATGGAGCTCAACGAGAAGGATCGCAAACGGATCTATCTGAAGCGGCTGTTCTACTTGGCTGATTATGCGAAGGAGCTGCGGCTCTATTCGATTAAAGAGAAGTTCTTTCGCGAATTCTCCCAAACTCATGACGAGATGCATGGAATCGTTCGCAAGCATTCGAAGAAGCAGTTCTGGATCAATTTCACATCGGATTATTTCTTCAACGAATTGATCCTAGGCGGACTGTATGTCATCTATGTTGTCTTCATGGCGCTTGTGAAAGGGACGTTAAGCTATGGAAGCGCGGTTACCTTGCTGAATTCATGCTGGCGCCTCAAGGGCAACATGCAATATTTGACGTCGCTCGTCAGCGAGATGCAAGAGAACAGCATGTATATCGAGAAATTAAGGAGCTTCCTGGATCAGCCGAATGAGATGAAGGATGCGGATGACCCATTGGCAGTGCCCGACCGTTTCACTGGGTTAGAATTGAAGAAGGTATCCTTCCGATATAGCGAGTCTGGATCACCGATTCTTCATGACATCGATCTTACCATTCGTCCTGGCGAGAAGATTGCGATCGTCGGTTATAATGGCGCCGGCAAGACAACATTGACGAAGCTGATTATGCGTCTGTACGATGCCAGCTCCGGCGAAATACGGTTGAACGGCATTGCAATCGATCAATTCAACTTGGATGATTATCGGTTGAAGTTCAGCTCGGTATTTCAGGATCATCAGCTGTTCGCAGCGACATTGTCCGAGAATGTTGTGATGCAGCAGGGCTCCGCCAATGATTCCGAGAAGGCTAGGCTGGCGCTGGAGAAAAGCGGCTTCGGAGACAAGCTGCAATCGCTGCCGCTCGGGACGGACACTTCGATTACGAGGGAGTTTGATGATTCAGGCGTAGAGCTGTCCGGCGGTGAAGGGCAGAAGGTTGCGATCTCGAGGGTGTTCGCCAAGCCAACGCTGCTTATCTTGTTAGATGAACCGTCCAGCGCCTTGGATCCAATGAGTGAATACCATCTGAATCAGGTCATGCTCGAGAAGGCCGAGAACCGGCCGATCATCTTCATCTCCCATCGATTGTCGACGACGAAGATGGTGGATCGCATCTACATGATGGAGAATGGCAGGATTATCGAGCAGGGCTCGCATGAGGAGCTCATGCGTCTGAAAGGCAAATATGCGCATATGTTCAATCTGCAGGCTTCCAGATACCAGGTTGTAGTCGGAGGTTAACAGCATGACAAACAAAGGATCTCCGCCAAGAGGAGATCCTTCTTTGATATTATGCACTATCGCGAAGACTAACTTGTCACGCTGGATAGTAAGACAAGCAGCCGGCAATGACCATTCCAACGCTGATGGAGATGAACAGAATGAGCAGTCCGACCGCAATATTGTTGTTATCGACGGCTGAGCTTAATGTGACGTTGACCTTCAGCATGCGCCCGAATAACAACGTGAACAACTCGGTAATGTAGTACAGAATGACAAGCGCCAGAACCCCGATCGCTCCCCATAGCACCATATCCGTCAGCGACACCGAATTCTCGGCCGCCGCCCGTACGACGATCGCAAGGCCCGCCAGTCTTCCGCCCAGCGACAGCCCGGCAGCGGCATTCCCTTGGAAAATGAGGGCGAACTCCTTCGTCTTCGTTGTGAGCTCGAACAGCAGCAGGCCGACGAGCAGAATGGCGAGTCCGACGAGTGAGTAAGAAATGAAATCCCAGTATAAATTCGGTTGATTATTCATGAAACAGTTATCATCCTTTCTACTATTTGCGTATGCCGACAGGCAGGTAATAGGATCCGTTATTCGTAATCATGTCTCCAATACGCATTCCGATTGCACCTGCCCGACCGCCGATCAGAAAGCTGCCGATTAGGCAGGATCCGTGTTGGAAGCCGTTCTTTGTTCGGTATTGCGTCTGTGGCAGCTCAACGTATTGTTGATAGACGGACAAGTGATTCGCGTAGGTGCTGCTGCGATCCTCTGTCACTACGTTTCCGCTTCCGTCCAAAATTTGCACCGTATCGCCTTCTCTGCCGAAGGCCGGTTTCTTCACATACCAGCATTGGCGCTCTAGGAACGTATCCGCTTCCAGATAGGTGGGCAGACAATGCTCCTTGATCCATGCATGCTCCTCTGCTGTGAAGTATGGGCTCTGCTCTTCGTGCAATCCCCATATGACCGCTTGTACGGCTTTGGATTGCAGTAGAAATGAAGATGGCGGATTAATAACGGCAAGCTTGTCCTGCTCGACGAGCTCCAGCAGCCACTGACCAATCGGGCTGCCTTCCTCATCGGTGTCCTCCAGCATTATTTCTACTGGGAACGTCTGACGGTACAGCACGTCGATGCGATTTCCTAACTCGTCATACAGTCCGTCGTTCTGAATGATCTGCAGCTGGTCGAGTGCAACGAAACGAGCTGGCAGCTGCGTCAGACTCATCAAATATTGCGCCGTGTAGTAGTCCTCCACATGGTCAGCATGTGCGGTGAACACGACATTCGGCGTATGGCCGACCGTCAGCCCAAGTCCATCGAGGCTCTCTGCAATCGCACGCTCTACCGCGAGGGCGAGCTGCCTCTCGAAGCCTTCATTCGGATTATGCAAGTCGAAATGATCACAGATGAGGCCATTAATATGATGAACCTCTTTAATGAAGGTCGGGGTATCTGCATTATTTTCAATGCATTTGTAGGCATCGCCGCATCTCACAAGGTCCAGCCTGGCAATTACACTCTCGACGGACAGCTTGTGCAATCTGATGTACGATAAGGCTGCGGCGGGAAACCCGAGGCTCAGCAGCGTGTCGGCATCAATCGTACGGAGCAGCGCAGCCGTTCTGGCGAATAGATGTCCAATCCGATAGGTCGCTTCTCGAATGCGCAGCACCTCTGCTGATGACAGCTCGTGCACGTCATAGAGCGAGTATTCCTGTCCATACAAATCCGCCCAATAGTCTGGTATGCTGTCATAGAATTGACTGCGTTGAAGGTCGAAATCGTTCGTCATCGCATGTTCAGCTCCCGAAGACAGAGCTGCCCTTGCCGAATCCAGAGCTCTTAGGCTTCAGGGTCGACTTGTACGATTGATAGTCGCTGCTGTTCAGCAGTGTAGAGCGCGACGTGAAGTAACGATTATTATAATAGTAGGAGCCGAAGTGGGAAGAGCTGCGGTCGTCGCATTGATAGGCGGCGTCCTTGCTGTTCCATTCCCATTCTTTGCAGGTCCCGTCGTTAGGCGGAGGTGTTGAAGGCTTGGGATAGGACTGGCTGCAGCCAGTCATCGTTGCGGCGAGTGCGGCACCGGAGATGCTGAGCATAACTCTTTTGGTCAAACGATTGTTCATGAACAAGGCTCTCCTAATACAATTTGATAGAATTGTTACTTACTAGTTATAACATATATGCTGCGGAATTAGGAGAATCATTACAAACAGAACGAATGAAGGAGTCAGATCCTATGGACCGATTGACCTATTATGTAGACCATGGCGATGGGCGCTATGAGCCGCTGTTGGCATACCGTGGACACGATGCAGGAATTGATGAGATGTATGCGAGACAGCTATGTACATATTTGATCGCTGGCAGTGCCCAATATGAGCTTATTTCCAATGAAATGAGTGACGGTGAGGAGATTCTGCTCGTTCGTCCAACCGGAAGCAACGAGCCTTATGAGAATGAGGTGAACTATCGGGGAAGAGGGATCCATGTCGAATTCAGAAAGCCAAACGAACGCGGCAGGCTGCTCGCAGCGATGCCATATCGAACACATTATGAAGTCATCCGTCTGCTGCTGAAGGACATCGTGCAGGTACCCGAGCATGGCTCGATGCTGACAACATCGACTGAGGTCGATGAGGATCGCGGCTGCTATGTCATCTACGTGCGCAGGATGGACGAGGCTTAGCGTAACCGCCCATCGTGGCGGTTTTTTAATGGGCATTCGAGTGCATCTCTGCTCATGTATTTGAATTTATCTATTAATCGTAAGGGGTCAAACTATGATTCGTAGGGTTGTTGCGAATCTATGAGACCGCTACACTTTTAGTGCGTGTTCAAAAAGTGTAACACTGTTAATCCACACTAGTGTTCATCACATGAAGGGGGCATAACCATGAATGCAAAGCTGCATGAGGCATTCCAACAGCACTTCTTGATCGGGGCGGCTGTTAATCCGCGCACGATTCAAGCGCAGCGCGAGCTTCTTGCTCATCATTTCAATAGCATTACGGCAGAGAACGAGATGAAGTTCGAGCGGGTGCATCCGACTGAGGATCAGTACACATTCGATGCTGCAGATCAACTGGTTGCATTCGCGAAGGCGAATGGCATGGGCGTCAGAGGTCATACGCTCGTGTGGCACAATCAGACGTCGCCGTGGATGTTCACGAATGAGGATGGAAGCACGGTAGACCGCGATACGCTGCTTGCGCGGATGAAATCGCACATTGAGACAGTGGTCTCGCGATACAAAGGCGACATCTACGCATGGGATGTAGTGAACGAAGCAGTGTCCGATAACGGCGATGAGCTGCTGCGTCCATCGAAGTGGCTCGATATTATCGGGGAAGACTTCATCGCCAAAGCGTTCGAATATGCCCACGCAGCTGACCCGAATGCGCTGCTGTTCTACAACGATTACAACGAATCTAACCCTGTGAAGAGGGAGAAGATTTATACGCTCGTGAAGTCGCTGCTCGATAAGGGAGTGCCGATTCATGGGGTTGGGCTGCAAGCGCACTGGAGCCTGTACCATCCGGCGATTGATGAGATTCGCGAAGCGATTGAACGGTATGCAAGCCTCGGCGTGAAGCTGCATATTACAGAGCTGGACGTCTCGATGTTCCAATTCGATGACCGCCGCACGGATCTGGCCGCGCCAACCGAGGAAATGCTGGCCTTGCAGGCGGAGCGATACAAGCAATTTTTCCAAGTGCTGAAAAACTACAGCGAGCATATTACGTCTGTTACGTTCTGGGGAGCGGCGGATGATTATACATGGCTGGATGGATTCCCGGTTCGAGGCCGGAAGAACTGGCCGTTCCTGTTCGACACGGCGCATCAGCCGAAGCAGTCGTATTGGAATGTGCTGGAGGTCGCGCGTTCTTAATCGATCGTACCATCCTTTCCGAGAAGGAGGAATACGCAGTGATCAAGACGACAACTACGGTAACGAACCCAATAATATGGGCAGACGTTCCAGATCCGAGCGTCATCCGCGTTGGCAGCGCTTACTATATGTCCAGCACTAGCATGCATTCCATGCCAGGCTGTCCAATTATGCGGTCAGAAGATTTGATGCACTGGGAGCTTGTGAACTACACGTATGATTCGTTCGAAGATAATGAAATGCATAACCTGGCCGATGGTAAGCACATCTATGGCAAGGGCTCTTGGGCGACGAGCCTCCGTTATCATGCCGGCACATTCTACCTAAGCTTCTCGAGTCTGGATACGAATCGGTACTATATCTATCAGACGACGGATATCGAGAATGGTTCGTGGGAGCGTTATGTCATTCCGGGACTGCATCATGACCCGAGCATGCTGTTCGATGAGGACGGCCGCGTCTACGTATTTCACGGCAACGGCAGCATCCGAATTACGGAGCTGACCGCCGATGCAAGGACTCTGAAGCCGGATGGCATCAACCAGCTGCTCCTAGAAGGCGAGAAGGAGGGCATGGGGCTGCGCGCAGAGGGCTGCCATGCCTATAAGCTTAACGGTTACTATTACTTGTTCTTCATCGAGTGGCCGCGCGTCGGCAATGGCCGTCGCAGACAGGTGTGCTATCGCTCCCGCGAGCTGCTTGGTCCATATGAGCATCGCATCGTGCTGGATGATCATCTGGATTATAAGAACAACGGCGTTGCACAGGGCGGACTTGTGGATACGCCGACAGGCGAATGGTATGCCGTGCTGTTCCAGGATCATGGCGCGGTTGGACGCATACCTTGCGTCGTCCCTGTGTCGTGGGAGGACGATTGGCCGGTATTCGGCGTCGATGGCAAGGTGCCGCATTCGTTCGAAGTGACGCTGCCAGAGAAGGAGGCGAAGCCGCTCGTGACGAGCGATTCGTTCGAGTATTCCGTCAATAAGCTTGCGCTTCAATGGCAGTGGAACCACAATCCGGACCCTGCGCTTTGGTCGGTAACGGATCGTCCTGGCTATTTGCGGCTGTCGACCGGTTATGTGGCCCGAAGCGTAGAATTCGCGCGCAACACGCTGACGCAGCGGACGGAAGGTCCGGCCTGCAGCGGTGTAACGAAGATGGAATTCGACGGGATGAAACCGGGCGACCGCGCTGGTCTAGTGGCTTTGCAGCACTACTACGGTACGGTTGGCATTCTCGCAGGTGAGGAAGGCGCTCATTATGTCGCGATGTGTGTAAAAGGTGACGATGGCGAAGAGGTTGCGGTGGAGAAGGTTCGATTTGAAGGCAATCATATCTATCTGCGAATCGACTTCAACTTCGAAGAGAGCTCCGACATCGCGCATTTCTACTATTCTGCGGACGGAGAAGCATGGATCTCGATCGGTTATCCGCTGCAGATGAAGTATTTGCTCCAGCATTTCATGGGCTATCGCATCGGCCTGTTCAATTACGCGACGAAGAGCATTGGCGGGCATGCGGATTTCGAGTACTTCGAATATGCGAAGAAACAATAGATTGGCGTCAGCAAAGGTGTGGATACCGGCTCCGCTTGCGGAGTCGGTATCCTTTGGCTTGTCAGATGCAGCAATGCGATTAATGGGAATCGTTTCGGCGAAATTAAAATAGAGGAAGTGTGCACAACATGGCGTTTAAAGGTGTATTGAATGCCGATATCGGCAGAGGGAAGATTGATCGGAACATTTACGGCCATTTCTCCGAGCATCTCGGCAGATGTATTTACGAAGGGATTTGGGTAGGAGAAGACTCCGCAATTCCGAACACGAACGGTATCCGTAACGATGTCGTGACCGCGCTCAAGCAGATCAAGATTCCGGTTCTTCGCTGGCCGGGCGGCTGCTTCGCCGACGAATATCATTGGATGGACGGCATTGGTCCGCGCGAATCGCGCAAAAGGATGATCAACACGCATTGGGGCGGCGTCGTCGAGAACAATCATTTTGGCACGCATGAATTCATGGAGCTGTGCCGTCAGCTGGAGTGCGAGCCATACATCAATGGCAACGTGGGCAGCGGTACGGTTCGCGAAATGTCCGAGTGGGTCGAGTACCTGACGTTCCAGGGCGAATCGCCGATGTCGGCGCTTCGAACGGCGAACGGTCACGCCGAGGCATGGAAGGTAAAGTACTTCGGCGTCGGCAATGAGAACTGGGGCTGCGGCGGCAATATGCGTCCGGAATATTATGCGGATCTGTACCGCCAATATCAGACCTATGTGCGGAACTATGACGGCAACCGAATCCATCGGATCGCCTGCGGACCCAATGTAGACGATTACAACTGGATGGAAGTCGTCATGCGCGAAGCGCACCGCTTCATGGATTCGATTACGCTTCACTATTATACGGTGCCAGGCGAGTGGGAGAACAAAGGGGCTGCGACCGGCTTCTCCGAAGCGGAATGGTTCGAGACGCTGCGCAAAACGCTCTTCATGGACGAGCTCATCACGCGTCACAGCGCCATTATGGATAAGTATGATCCGTCTAAGCGAATCGGTCTTATCGTCGACGAATGGGGCACTTGGTACGATGTTGAGCCAGGTACGGTACCGGGCTTCCTGTATCAACAGAACACGCTGCGCGATGCGCTTGTGGCGGGCATTAACTTTAATATTTTCCACAAGCATAATGAACGGGTGCGGATGGCGAACATTGCGCAGACGATCAACGTGCTGCAGGCCGTCATTCTGACCGAGGGCGAGTCGATGATTCTGACGCCAACGTATCACGTATTCGACATGTACAAGGTGCACCAAGATGCGGAGCGGATTGATCTGGCGCTGGACGGCGGAGCCTACAGCTTCGATGGACAAGGCGAGATTCCGGCCGTCACGTCGACGGCATCGAAGGACAGCGAGGGCAAGATTCATATCAGTCTGTGCCATCTGAACCATCAGGCTTCCGCTGAAATATCGATCGACCTTCGCGGTCTGGCAGATGCATCGCTCTCCGTAACAGGAACGACGATTACGGCTGACAAGATCGATGCACACAATACATTCGATCAACCGGACAACGTGAAGCCGCGGGCATTCTCGGAGTTCTCGATTAAGGATGGCGTGCTTACGGTATCGCTGCCAGCCATGTCTGTGACGACGCTTGAGCTTGCGTAACGGGAACGGGCTGCGATGAACCGAATGACAGGCGAATCCGGCTGCAAAGGCTGCCGCGAGGAGTACAAGGTAACCGGCGCACAGATTGAGCGGCTGCTGGCGAGTCCGATGTTCTCGTCGCCAGAGCTGGTTGTCTCGAACGAGATCTACGAGCAGCGGCTAGCGGCATGCGCCGCTTGTCCGAAGCTGGTGAGCGGCGTCACGTGCCAAGCGTGCGGCTGCATCATCCCGGTCGTCGCCAAGCTGAAGCAGCGCGGCTGCCCGCTTCCCGGCGGCGGCTTGTGGCAGGCCGTTGTGTAGAATAGATTGGTAAGGTTGGACAAGGACAAGGCATACCGCAGAAGACGGTATGCCTTGTTTTTTTACCGAGGGGGGTAGTGCTCACCGTGCTCGTATCCAGAAGCAATTGCACATCGTACAACGGAAACGGCTCCTTCGCTGTTGAATAGGATCTTCTGCTGTACTCTGTACAACGGATAGCTGGTAAATAAGGTGAGAGTGGGCGTAGAGCGGACGTTTGGTCATAATCAGCTGTATAAATTGCAATGGTGTAAGGTTTGAGGACGGAATGAGAGAAAGGCTGTTGTACGAAGTGCAGCGGGCGAACGGAAGAGGGCGATCGGTTAAGGGTTTGTGCTGCCATGAGGCAGGTGCGTCTGACCAGTATGTGGGGATGGCAGCACAGCCTTATCCAATTAACCAACTGCCAAGCTCTCTTGGCAGTTGGTTTGAATCATTAAGCAGTCGCCTGCATGAGCTTCTCCGCACGACTTGCGGAGAGCTTGTACCATACCGATATGGTAAGGGAGAGCAGGCACACGACGAGCAGCACCCGGTACACGTGCTCATAAGCTAAAGCGAGCGGAATATTGTTCTGCATCGTCAAGATCATACCGCATACCGCGACTGAGATGGAGCCGCCGAAGAATTGAATAAGCTGCATCAATCCCATCCCCGAACCGATCAGCTGTTTAGGCAGAATATGGGATGTTTCGTTATTCAACGAAGACAGCGTCGCGGAGAAGGCGGGCGAGAATAATAAGTATCCGCACAGAATGACGATCGGCGATACGTCGATTGCGAATGAGAATACAGCCAGTACAACGGCTAACAGGATCTGACCGATCAGCAGAAAACGAATATTGCCGTAGCGGTCAATCCACTGTCCGATGAAGCGGCCTAATAGGGCGGACAGAATAGCGCCAGGCGCGATGGTCAACCCGATCGTTAGCGTCGATTCATGCGCAAGGTTGGCTAGCGCAAGCGGCATAAGAAACAGATTGCCTAGGTTCAGCACCAACACGCAGAAGCCGATCATCGTGAGCTTGCGGTAGTCTTTGGCTGCGAACAGCTTCGGGTTGATGAACGTTTCTTTCTTGACGATTTTCATGTACCAGGCATGTACCGCTATTGAGAGTATGCTGCCGACAAACCAGTAAATAGAGCGCTGCATGACAGCTATGAGCAGGCTTGCAGCATTAACCACCGTTAAGACGGCGCCGAACACATCGAATTGGCTTGGCTTCGGCTCTTCTCTGGGCAGCAGACGCATCAGGATAGGAAGGACAAGAAGAATGAGACAAGTGACGCCGAACAGCCCGTTAAAGCCGATATATTGACCGATAATACCGCCAATAATAGGCCCGAATCCGAACGCCATCGCACTGCCTGTCGAGATCATCGCAATCGCTCGGCCGCGGCGATTGTAAGGGATGTAGCGGCTGGCCATCACCAACCCAAGCCCAGCCATCGTGCCAGCACCTGCCGATTGAAGAATACGTACGGCGAGCAGCATGCTAAAGTCTTGTGCGACAACGCCAATTACCGATGATAACCCGAGAATCGTTAACCCGACCAGCAGCAGCTTTCGCAGCGGGATGCTGTCGGATAGGCGGCTGTATATGACGGTGGATAACGCGTAACCGATCGAATAACTGGAAATGATCCATGACCCGAGGTCCGCAGTAATATTAAGCTCTTGAATAATGCTTGGAATGGAGACGTTAAACATCGTCGTGTTCATAATGACGATAAATACGCCAAACATCCAGATGGGCATCACAACTCTGTCGTTCATTTGGTTTCCCTCTCTATGCTTGTTCTTGCTGTTGTTAGGTAAGCGTCAAACAGCCCCCACCTTGTCATAAGTTGAGAGCTGTTTGATTATTATTTAAGGTGAGTTGGAAAGCAAACGTAAAATTATGAGCTTGCAGTTTGGCTGCCGCTTCTTCTCCTTTCTCCTTGTTTCTCGCTCCTAGCAGAACCGTACACCCCAGACTGCCTAATTGCCGGTCCGTTTCGAATCCAAGCCCTCTGTTGGCTCCCGTAATCAAGCCTACCTTCTTCATTTGTACGGATATTTCTCCTCACCTATCCTTCTCTTTATTGAGCGGAATAATGACGGGCATCATCAAGCTGTTGACCATTGCATCGCTCATGTTACAACTTGGTGTAAACACCAAGTCAAGTGCATAGCGTAAGAGAGATCTAGCGCAGCAAATAAAAATCCCCGATGCCGGTAAGGATCGGGGATCTACTTCTATGTTGTTATGCCGACGGTATATACTCGTCGCAGAATCTACAGTAACCTGAAATCAGGAAACTACCCCGATCCCGGTCACATTCGATCCGCTCTTTTGGATGGAATAGTTGTAAGCGTTTTTTTTGATTTCTTATTTAAAAGTAAAAGTAAACAATATCCAAGTAGCACACCTATGAAATTGAGCAACACATCATCTATGTCAATGCTACGATAATCATAATCAATAGCAGTATTTATTATATATTGAGTTGCTTCGATTCCAAATCCAATAGATATCGCGAGAACAAGCATTCTTTTTAAAGTAATTCTTTTAATGAGAATAGGCCATAAAAAACCGAAGGGAACACACATAATAATGTTTCCAACTATTTGTTTGAGGTAAACAGTAGGGCTAACGGAGTTAGTCAGTAATTCTATAATACTCTTAAGTGGAATAAAGTTATGGACACTAACCGAATTAGTTGATCTCAGATCTGATAATAAATTTTTTTGAATAGGAATCGGAAATAAAGTAATTGAAACTACTAATGTGATATGAAAAAGTATCAGGAATAAAACTGCATTAATAGATTGAGTCTTTCTCTTTAGAAAATTTAAAATTACAAGAATGAATATGGAAAAGACAAACAAAAGTACAATAGGTGGGGCTTGAAGCATGAGATATCTAGTCTCCCATCAGTAAAAAAAATTGAGCGGGTATTCACTGAAGAAGAGTACCCGCTTGATTTGTTTTTAAACATTATTCTCAACTACTAAACGTTTTTCATTACACCTTTTCCAGCCGCTACAGTAACTACATTAGTATTGTTTTGTTTTGTTAACCAGATATAATAGCTACCGGATCCAACACCATACCAAATATTACTGTCATCTCCAACTGTGTTAAAATCAGTAGCGCTGACATAATCATCGGCTAGTGGCCATGTGTTGTCACGATATAGTTTGCATGAATAGGTCGGTTCAGATGTGGATGTAACCACTGGATCGTTTTGCGTATATGTTGATGTCACGCCAACTTTTATGTTGGTACCATCAAATGAACGAGTTGAACCAGTAAGTGATACTGCAAAGCTATAATTGATATCATAGCTACTAGCCGAAGCGATTGTTGGAAAAACAAGAACACTACCCAAAAGTGCTAGACCAATTGATTTTGAGATCGATTTTTCATACTCAACAACTCCCTGTTTTTGTAATTTCAAACTAAAATTTATACTATTATGGCTTTTGTTGTCAATATGGTCGTTTGTCCTATATTAGTTGTCTAATGGTGTCGATTTAGAAGTGTTGACAGTTTTTATCACAATATGTAACATCTAGAGGTATTAAGCCTATCATTGAAAGGGAGAAGTTTATGTGGAGAAGGATACTATACTTTTTTCTTATTAGTTGCATCGTTATTGCACTAAGCGGTTGTAATTCTAACGAAAAGGAAGAAGAACAAAATCAGGTTATACGGATTGGAGTGTTTGAATGGAATCAAGATTCTGAGCAGTATCTAAGAGATATGTACACTGATATGTATGAACTGGAAAATGAAAATGTTGAGTTTGAATTTGTACACTCTGATTCTAAAGATCCAATTAGTGGGTTGATTTCACTTATGGAAGGATCTAATGCACCTGATATTGTGCTTTTGAATTACGCTGTAATACCAAGCTTTATAGATAAAAACCTTCTCATTGATTTGGATCCGTATTTTACAAAGGATAGATATGATTTGACCACAAAAGCAGCGAATGTAATCGATACATTACGAACATTTGGGAATGGAAAGGTGTATGCACTCACACCAAAATTTAATTCCAGTGCGCTTATTTATAATAAAAACATCTTTCAAAAAGCCAACGTATCACTTCCACATGATCAAATGACATGGGATCAAGCTTTTGAGGTTGCGAGAGAAATAAAGCAAAAAACAAAAGATGATAATATATATGGTTTTTCATTTTCATGGAGCTGGATGCAGGATTTGTACGAGGGTTTGAACTATTACTATTTGTCTCCACTGAATATGAAACTGTTTAATGATCAGATTTCTGATATGAATGTAAACAATGAAAGAGTACTGAGATTCTGGAATACTGTAAACGGTTTATATCAAGATAGGATAATCCCGAGAAAAGAAGATTCAGAAAAAATGATCTCAAATAAAGATAATAAGTTCGGCGAAAATGCTTTTTTATCTGGACAAATTGCAATGGTACCAATTAATTCAAGAGTTTTGTATACAATGTTAACGAATTTAAAAGCATCTGGACAAACTCTAAGTTTTGAATGGGATATTGCATCGCTACCCGTGCATCCTGAAGCTCCAAATATGGGGGCTCAAATTGGAATGGAACCACTATTCGCGATAAATTCGAAATCAAATAATCAAGAGGCAGCATGGAAATTCATTGAATTTGTAAATAGTGATAATTGGGCAAGTTTCTATTCTGATAGAACAGAAGATTTGCTTACTGAATTTAAATATAACACTAACACCAGTGTATATAACAAAGACTATAATATTGGTGTATTTTATCAACTGTCAGCACCATTAATTAATCTTGATTATGCGAAAACATTTTTACAATATCCCAATATGAAGTATATCCCGGAAATGGGGTCGTTCTATTTTAATAAGATGCTAGAGGGAAATTTAACACCTCAAGAAGCACTTGCAAAATGGAATGACAATGGCAATGTTTTACTAAAGAGGATTAAAAATAATCCTGGGGACCAGATGGATATTAACTTTATGGAGTTTGAACAATAGGATGCATTGTTGTGTAAGAACCAAATGAACGCCGGCATGGCGTTCATTTGGTTCTTTTTTATAAGCGTAAGCGTCCCATCACGTACAACTAGCTCCATCTCCATCTAAGACCAAAAGTTTTGCGATTCCTATCCCATAACGCGACAAGTAAGCGGAAGCATAGATGACCATGGCAAATAAGGCTCGAGC
>Ga0182739_1000205_pt1 | contig 102853 bp, 87 predicted proteins | sample eDN5th30CBELigBY_FD_128873 | JGI IMG/M metagenome (GOLD analysis project Ga0182739, IMG submission 128873) | Enriched backyard soil microbial communities from Emeryville, California, USA - eDNA 5th pass 30_C BE-Lig BY (version 2) (version 2) | ecosystem: Environmental > Terrestrial > Soil >...
AGTGGCTCAAACACACCCTGGAAAACATCATGGCAATCAACCATAAAAACTTAAAGGACCTCTATCCGCAGAACTATAAAAAAATGGTTCAGGAATCAAATATGTAGTTCATAGGGCGGATACTTCCAGCCGCCTGCACGCCGCTTCCAGCCGGCCGGAGAAGCCATCCTTCTGGTTGAGTTTGACCAGGGCGATGCAGGTGCGGTAGGCCTGCGTGCGGTTGGGGTAGCGGGCGATGATACGTTCGATGACCAGCCGCGTGCAGGGACCGATGGCATCGGCTATCCGGTGGAAATAGTCGTTGGTCCATCCCCGTTGGGCCACGATGGCCCGGTGTGACGGGGGGACGTGTTCCTCAAGGGTGGTGTAGATCGCCGTGCCCTCCCGGCGGTGCACGGCTATGCGCTGGCGGGTCAGGTCATCCAGATAGACCTCAACGGTATCCCGGTCGTAATATATCCGCACACGCTGGCCGATGTATTGCCAGGGCGCGCTGTAATGGTACATCACCCTGCTGGTCTCGTGGATGATGTACACGTGGTTGTTCTTTTCCACCGTTCCCATGCGCAGCAGGCGCGGGGTGAACAGGGTGGCGGGCATCGGCCTGAGCAAGGGCAGTTCGTGTTCGGTGAACAGCTGCATGCGGCTCAGGGGCGACTTACGGAACGGCCTGGCGTTGAGCCTCTCCACCTGTGCGGTGATGGCCGCATTGAGTTCGGCGAGGCTGTGAAAGGTCCGGTGGCGCAGCGGCGTGTAGATACGGTCGTAGGCAATCGATACGCTGCGTTCGATATACGGCTTGTCGGTCGGTTCGTACGGGCGTGTGGGGGAAAAGCACGTGCCGTAATGTTCGGCCATCTGCTCGCAGGCATCCGTCAGCACGGGCTCTTTCCGGCCGGCCTTTCTGACCAGCGCGGCCATGTTGTCACAGATGATGTAGCCCGTGGGCACGCCGCCGAATGCGGCCAGCATGCGTCCGATGCATGCGGCGATATCAGGGAACTGCTGGGTAAGCACCGCCCGGCAGAACACAAGCCCGGAGAAGACCATCACCCCGAGGAAGATATCGCAGTCCACCACCTCGCCGGTTTCCGGGTCCACGTAACCCAGTTTGCTGCCCGCAAAGTCGATCTCGGCCACCTCTGCGGGGCCGTAATGCTGCGGCAGGGAGATATCCATACCCTTCAGGTACTGCCGCCACAGCAGGCAGTACTGGCTGTAGCTGTAGCCGTCGGGGTGCGCCTGCCGGTATTCCTCCCAGATCACCTGTTTGTTCCCCCGCCGTTTTACCAGGTGGCTTTTCTCTTTGCCGAAGTGCTCCACCAGCGCCACGTGCCGTTCACTGTTGAATGACCCCGTCTCGGCGGGATGGACGATGCTGCCCAGCGCCGAATCGTCAATGGCCGTGATATCCGCGCCATCACCGTATTCACGGATGTACTTGCGTACCGAGTTGCGGCTGATGCCCGTGATGCGCGCGATCTCCCGGATTGTCCTGTTGTTCTGGTACAGCCCGAGTACCTGTCTGATTCTGCTCATTGCTAATGGTTTCCTGCTCATCGGCGTACAATCCTTTGTTTATCGCGTTTAAATGAAACGGCTAAATAAGGAATCGTCCGCCGGAACCATCGATGATGTCCTTGGGGGTGGGTCAAGTTACTTAAGAATAAGGTACGCCAACTACCCAAGCCCCCGGCCGGGGAACCCGCCTGGGTGGGTCACTTAACTTAAGAATAACGGGTGGGTCACTTTACGCCGGAATGTCAGTGAGGGAACGCCGGTCCGGTAGCAACCATGCCCGATTATCCACTGTTTGCTTTTTAGTTAATACTGAATGCCGATGGTTTTCGACACTTTCCGCCCCGAAGTTTAGGTGGGTCAAATAACTTAAGAATGGTGGGTCACTTTACATCGGTGCAGACAATGTCTCTTCATTAATGATACGAAACCTATCAGAAAGAGCAGAAAAGAGAATTGTTATGGTTGTTATTCTTTGTTGGCCATCTACAACAGATATGGGTTTGTTGCGGTCGTTTGAATCAGAATAATCTCCTATAAATAGCATTGTCCCCAAAAAATAACTATTAGGCTCAAGCTTGCCTTCTTTTAATGTTAGGCAGTTCAACATATCATCAAGAAATTCCTGATAATTCTTTTTATCCCAAGAATATTCTCGTTGAAATCTTGGGATGGCAAATTGACTTCCAGAAATTAGCAAGGACTTTATGGTTTCGTCTTTAGGTTTGATATTCATTTCCTTCTAAATAATTGTAGTTCATTAATTGTGCTTAACGGTAATGACAATTTCGGCCATTGTTAATTTTGGTTAACCGGTTTTGATATCGCATTTTGCGAAGTCAATTGTCTCAGTATATTTAGAAATTAATTATACGTTTATCCGTTCCATACTTATTTTTTGAGGTCACGAATTGTGACCCCAAAACTTTCTTCTTTTTAATTAGGCATCACATTTTGTGATACCATCATTTTTTCGATTCATTGCTAGATTTTTCATCGCTTTTCAGCCTGTCATCATAATCAATGTCTCCCTCAACTCTCTATTCTATTATGGGAAGTACTGTTGTTTTCCAACCAGTCGACACCCACCTCCTCTATGGCTTTTTCCACTATATTTATTGGTAACTTCTGAGTTAATTTGATCACCAGGAAACGGTTCTGATTTCGCAAATGGTCCGACTCAATTATGCTTACGACCGTCGTTACCTACTGACTTTAACCGGTCGGCGAGATGGTTATTCAGGTTTCGGGACATCCAACAAATGGGGAATATTTCCATCTGTAGCCCTAGGGTGGAATGTGGCCAACGAACGTTTCTTTCCGTTTAAAGATGTTTTTAATGACTTTAAGCTACGCGCTTCAATTGGACTTAATGGCAATCAGGCTGTTGGCGCCTACGAGTCAATTTCCAGACTAAGTGACTACAATATGGTAGACGGGAAGATTTCGGTTCCGGGCTACCGGCCCACGGTTCTGGGGCAAGACAACCTCGGCTGGGAAGCATCGCGTACTGCAAATTTGGGTGTGGATTTCGCGGTATTGAAAAGCCGCATCAGTGGAGATTTGAATTTCTTCCAGACGAATACATCTGATCTGTTGTTGAACCGGACCATCTCTCCTGTGCATGGTGTGAATGAGATTACGCAGAACATTGGCAAAACCGAAAATCGGGGTGTTGAATTGTCGTTATCTTCCATCAATATTAACGCTGCTGCTTTCACGTGGAATACATCGGCTAACCTATCTTTCATAAAGAACAAGATTACCTCGCTATACGGATACCGTGACGAGGAAGGGAGAGAGGTCGACGATGTGGCAAATGCTTGGTTCATCGGAAAGCCGATCTTGGTCAATTATGACTTTGTTTGGGATGGTACATGGCAGTTGGATGAGTTTTCGGAGGCTGAAAAGTGGGGGTCCCAACCGGGTTTCGTAAAACTAAGGGATGTGAATGGCGATAATAAATTGGATGCCGCTGACCGTCAAATTATTGGCCAACAAGACCCTCGGTTACTCTGGGGCCTTACCAACAGCTTTTCGTACGGCAATTTCAATTTGAGCATATTTGTTCATGGCGTCCATGGTGTGACAAGAGATAATGCAATCATGTCAGACAACGTCACAGCAGAAGTGCGGAATAATACCATCAAAAAAAACTGGTGGACACCCGAGAACCCGACCAACGAATGGATTATGAACCATTTAGACGCTGGCAGAATGTCTGGTGTAACGGCTGGTTATTACCAAGATGCAAGCTTTATCCGGCTAAAGGATGTTTCGTTATCCTATGATTTTCCAACTAAATGGACAGAAGCTCTAAAAATTAATAGGCTACGGACTTACGCCACCGCTCGCAACCTCATGACGATAACGAAATGGAATGGTGTAGATCCGGAATTGAGCGGCAGTCGGATAGTCCCGATGCAAAAGGAATTTGTATTTGGAATCACCTTTGATTTTTAATTTTTGGATAGTCAAAAATTAGCTGTAATTAATAAGGAAAAGATGAAAGCAATTTATATTAAAATAACCATGGCATTTAGTATGGCTTTGGTGGCATGTTCTTCCGAGCGCTTGGAAGAACACCCTCCCCATTTGATTACCGGTGAGACCCTGTTTTCTAACCTAGCAGGGTTCGAAGCCGGGTTAAATGGATTATATGCACGCGTTCGCGAAGAAAAAGCAGGCAGAAATGCAAATGATATGATTGGCAGCATGTTCATAGATGGTACCGATAACCTGGTATCCAATCACCGCGATATAGGTTTCAATTTCATTTCACAGTTTTGGCAAGACATCAATAATCCAAACCATGTTTCGATCGAATACAATTTTTCTTGGTTATATAGCATTGTAAACGCTGCCAATACTATTATTTCTAGAGCAAACCATTCCGCGGTAGATTGGGAGGGTGTTGGATCGGCGCCAGAAGATAATCGGAACCGCGTGGTTGCGGAGGCCAGGGCCATCAGGGCTTGGGCTTATAGACACCTGAGCTTTTGCTGGGGCGACGTTCCATTGAATCTGGAAGAGTCTATCGGTTCGACGATTAAAACAGACTGGGAGCGTGCGCCAGTGGCGGACGTGCGACAGCAAATTTTAAACGACTTTTTAGCCGCGGAACCTCATATCGACTTCGAACCAAAAATGAACGGGAGAATCACTAAAGGCGCAGTACAACACTACCTTGCCGAAATGTATCTCACCATTCATAAGCCCGACAGTGCATTGTATTGGGCTAATAAGGTAATTAGTACGCCCCAATACCGGTTAGTGACGGAGCGGTATGGTGTTCGTGCGAACAGGGCTGGCGTTCCTTTCATGGATATGTTCTACGAAGGCAACGAAAACCGAGTACAAGGAAACACCGAAGCCCTGTGGGTATTTCAATTTGCGCTGGAAACCGTGGGCGGCGGTGCCAGTATCGTCCGACGTCATCATGCCAGTCGTATTAGTGATTGGGTAGTAGGAGGAGTAAAACCCATACGTGATACCTATGAAAGGGGAGGGCGTGGCCGATCTCGAATGTCGCTTACTAAGTGGGCGTTGGAATCCTACGAGCCCCAGGATCACCGAAATTCAGAGTTTGCCATCCGGCGGTTTTACGTGCTTAATGACGAAGTAGCAAATGCACCTTACCCTGCCGACATCCCTCCGGACGGTTACCACTTTGGTGATACGATCTGGTTGGATTGGACCGATGACATTACTAGTACGAATCTCGCCAGGATGAATTGGCCATTTTCGAGAAAAGTAGAGGGAACGAATCCAAACAATGTAGCTGCGGAAGAGCAATGGAACGACCATGTTTACTTACGTTTGGCGGACACCTATCTTCTGAAGGCCGAGGCGCAATTCCTTTTGGGAGATTTAACAGGTGCCGCAGAGACCATTAACGTAGTGCGTAGACGAGCCAACGCCAGCGAGATTTCTTCTGACCAAGTCGATATTGATTTCATATTGGATGAGCGCTCGAGAGAATTGGTGTTAGAAGAACATCGCAGGTTTACGCTATTGCGCACGGGAAAATGGTTTGAAAGGACGCGTAAATATAATAAGAATGGTGGTCAGCATATCACCCTGCGAGACACCTTGTTCCCTATCCCGCAATCCGTTATAGATGTTAATTTAACATATAAAATGCGACAGAATTCAGGTTTTTAGACGAGGTCCTCCCCGAACACCGAGTTGCCGTTTGGGGAGGCCTTATCATATATATATGGTATGAAATTAATACGCGTTTGCAGGATTATCCTACTATTTATATCTTTCTTTCAATCTCAAAAACTTCAAGCTAGCCACATATGTTACCCGTGGCGCGCCGCGCCAGCAATCGTTCAATCGGGGACTTCGCTCAAAATTCTATATCAAAACACGCGAGCAGTCGGTATCGACAGTGTCGTGCTTAAGGGGCCATACAGTAGCATTTCCCTTCTTCCGGTATCGGTAGTTTTCGGACATTTCGTATATGACACTTATTCTGGAACTGCTGCGAACAACCAAATCGTCATCGAAATTCCACGTCCTAGCGTCGTTGATTTGTATGATTTGTTGGTCTATAGCGGAGGAGAAACCCACTTGTCTCCGAAATCGGTCAAGATTATTGATCAGTTCGATAAATCTCATCGCTTTTTACATATCTCAGACCCCCATGTGTCCCGTCAGTGGGTGGGCACTCAAAAAAGCGGGTATGCCAAGGAGCTCGAACTGCTTGACCGCTTCGTTTCCGTGGCAAATATCCTAGCACCTGATTTTGTGATCGTGACAGGTGACCTCATCCACGACTATACTAGGCTAGACGCCGATGAGTTGGGCTGGGGGGGCAACGTGCTACGCAACAAGGAAGATTCGCCCACCGTCGAAGAAAAATACAGAAATTACTATGAAGGCGCTGCAGGCTTCAGGGGAATACAGGGCATTGAAGCACCGGTCTTCTCTACAACAGGAAATCATGATTTTTATGGAGTTGCTGCCAATGACCATAAAGGTAAAGTTTCACAATGGAATGCAATTTGTGGTAAGCGGGTGCATGGTTTTTCCTACGCAGGCACCCGGGTGTTGATTGTAGATGATTACCTCGGCGACCCGGTTATCGACATTCCAGATCATGCACCGCTCTCCGGATTGCAAGGTAAGGTGCTTACCGATTTTATCAAGCAAGAAGGTCCTGGTCACTTGCGCATATTGGCCCAGCACCGTCCCGACCGGATTGATACTGCATTTTGCAATCAGCATTCGATAGGATTGTTACTAAATGGCCACAATCATCGACCATTTCAAGAGTACATCGCCAATACACCTACCTTAAGTATGAGACCGGGCTCCATCAGCCGGAGCGGATCGATTAGCGAGTGGGAGGAAGTACTTGGCTTTTTCCGTATCGTGGATGTAAACGGGGCATGCTTTACCGCGAGTGATGCGCTTCGATTTTGTGCAGATCCAACGGTGCCGGCAGAGGAGATGGTTCTTAACCTAACCCTCGATTTCGATAAATTAAATGATGGATCCAATGATTCCAATAAGGCACGTATCGTTAATAACTTTCCAGTCGATCTCCCGAAATGTAAAGTTCGATTCGTCATGCAAAAGGGAGTATATCGCGTATCAAGTGGCCATATCGAGCAGGTAATTGAAACCGAAAGGTCTACTATAATAGACGTCAGGGTGGACGTTTATTCGAAATCCACTCAGGAGGTGGAAATAAGTGCACTTCGCGGCCAACGGTAAGCCGTACGCTGATGGTGCAAAAAGCTGCCCAGGCCATTACGTCCAATGCTCCGGCGGAAGTGAACCGCGATGCGGGGACGGTGCCGCTGGACATATCGGCAAGCAGCGGCCTGCCGGTGGAACTGACCATTGACGATGAAGAGGTGGCTACACTGGATGGCACGTCGCTCAACATCCTGCGGCTGGGTACGGTGCGCATCACGGCTACACAGGAGGGCGACGCAAACCATGAGCCGGCAGAGCCGGTGACGGTAACCGTACGGGTGACAGACCCGTCGGCTAACTTACCGGTACGGGTGCACAAAGCAGTATCGCCCAACGGTGACGGCATCAACGAATACCTCATTATCGAAGCCATCAAGGAATATCCGGACAACCGGGTGAGCATCTTCAACCGGAACGGTACAGTGGTGTGGGAAGCCAGCGGTTACAATAACGGCACGGTTGCCTTCCGGGGTGTGGTTACTGGAGGGCACTACGTGCCAGCAGGGACCTACTTCTACGTGGCAGAAATCAAGGTGAACGGGGAGTGGAAGTATGAGAAAGGATGGTTTGTATTAAGGTATTAAGTTGAATCAAATGTCTTAATCGCATGTCTTAAAATGGGAGTGAGTAAAAAGCAAAATAGCAAACAATGAAACATATATTAGTGATAGCCGCTGCGGTTCTATTGGTAGGAACCCATCTACATGCCCAGCAGCCGCTGACACATACGCAGCACGGGCAACTGCGCACGGTGATCAATCCTGCGGCGAGCCTGATGAGCATGGGTGGCGAAGTATCGGTCATCGGCCGGCGGCAGTGGGTGGGCCTGGACGGCGCGCCCACGGTATTCTGGGGCAGTGGCCACATGGGCTTTGCGGGGATGGGTGCTACCGCCGGCCTCAACGTACGCCACGAGCGCATGGCGGTGGAAAAGCTGACAGAGGCCTCCGCTTTTTTCGCCAAAAGCGTGCGGATTTCGGAAACGGAATATTTGGGGTTATCGCTCAACGCAGGGTTCAGCAATATGGACGGCCGCTTCTCGCAACTGGACCCATCCGACCCTGCCTTCCGTGAGGATGTGAGGGAGACGGATGCCTTGGTGGGTTTCGGTGTGATGCTGTACCGTCCGGATCGGTATTACGTGGGGCTATCCCTGCCGCGGCTGATGCTCGGCAACCTTGGCGTGGGGGGTGGCGATAGCCGGTACAATTTTACAAACGTCTACCACCTGACGGCGGGTGCGCTGTTTAATATGGGGACGGACTTCCAGTTCCGGCCATCGGTATTGGTGACCTACTCGGAGAGCCTGCGGCCACAGGCGGAAGCTTCGGCGATGTTTTTCGTGAAGCGGGTGTTCGGGGTGGGGTTGAACGTGCGCAGCTACGGCAACATGGCGGGGATGGCGCAGTTCAACCTCGGTAGCGTCGGGCTGGGGTACAGCTACCAGTTCGGCACACGCAACGAGGCGCTCAACCTTGGCATCAATAACAACACCCACGAAATCGGGCTGGGCTATCGCTTCGGAAGATCCGTGGAGTTGTTGTAGCATACCCCCTCGTTCCGCTATTTTTGGTACTGTCATTTTCCTAGAGAATCCGTCGAGATACAGAGTTTAGCTTGATACCCCTCGTGATGCAGCCGGTTATAGCCGGAGGATTCCTCCCACATTTCTTCGTTGGCCAACCGGATGCTGTATTCGGGCCTGCCCGACAGGCTTTCGTAGGCATCAGGCAGAGGCAGCAACAGCTCGTAGCTGCCGGCCGGCACATCTGCATTATGCTAAAGTTTAAAAAAGATCCGTCGCTGGTAAAGCCAGTAGCAGAGCAACCACTCCAAAAACAGGGTAACGCAGGCCACTGCGACCATAATGAGTCCGGAAGGCGCGGAAAGCAGCTCCAGCCCGCCACCTACGAAGATACCGACGGTGCCGTTGAACCATTGCTTACCCACCGTTTCGAAAAAAAGGTAAATGAAAATCGGGTTCATGCCGATGGCTACGAATACCCAGGCGTACCGGTCGTAGCCGCGGACATCGACCAGCCACCGGAAGAGCGCCAGCAGCAGCAGGATGTAGCCACCGGAAACGAGTACGAATGACGAGGTGCTGATGCGCTTGATGATGGGCGTTGCCGCGGTCCAGTCGAGCAGGTAACCGGCGAGCAAGCCCGCCAGCGCGGCCCAGGCAAGTTTCCGGATTTGGGCAGCCACCGGTTGGCTACTGATCAACACCCTGCCGGCCAATACGCCCCAGATGGTATGGGCCGCCGTTGGGATGAAATTGATGGCCGCCCACCCGCCGCCGTTGTGCTTGCCCATGATGAGGAAGTCGAAATAGGCGCCGAAGTTCTCACCTTTCACGAAAGGCTGCTCGAAGCCGGGCACGTGGATGAATCGGTACAGGCACTCGGTGAGCACCAGCAACGCCAGGCTGAACAGGAGCTGCCAACGCGTGGGCCAACGGATAATCAGGTAGGCAATCAGTGTGGTGGCGGCCAGCTGGGTCAGCACGTTCCAAAGCTCCCACACCAGTTGGCCGGAATATACGCAGTGCAGGCCTACGCCACAGGCAAACAGCTTCAGCGAGCGCCATGCCACACTGCGCAGGGTCGTAGACCAACGGATGCCCTGCTGGGATTTCCGGCTCCACGATAGGTATAGTGATGTGCCGGCAATCAACATGAAGCCGGGTTGCACCAGGTCCCAGGCGCGGAGTCCATGCCATTCGTGGTGGAAGAACTGGTCCACCACCGCATGCGCGGGGCCCGCCGGGAACACATGGGCTAAGGCTCGGTAAAGGCCGCACGCCTCGGCGGCAAGCAGCAGCATGATCAATCCGCGCATCACGTCAAGCGATAAGACGCGGCCAGCAGGCATTTTTCCGTTGTTCGATTCCATTGAACTTGGTTGGTTAGTCGTCGTTTATTCGTCCATGGGTAGCAGCCCGCCAGCCGTAAAAGGTTTGAGCTTGCCCCGTTCCCGCCACGGTTAAGACGATGTGTGATCTACGCATGCGGAAAGATAGTACATTTGGATTAATTTTGGATTACTGGGGATATTTTTACGACATCGGGGCAGGTCACCATACCCCATTGACGAACGCCCGATGCCTTCGATACAGCTGCAGACACGATAGCGTCGTTATCCGAAAAAGTCAATCAATATCGGTGCTAGTTTGCCGGGATCAGGTACATGCGACGTGCCGTCGACCACCATGCCGGTCGCTCGGGGCAACAAAGTGGTCATTTGTTCTGCAGACCTCCGGAAGAAATCCTGATCGCTTCCTGTCAGTATCAAAACATGGTGCTTGATGGATGAAAGGGCAAACGGGCCTAATGCATCCAGGCATGCCGCGTCGTACGCCAGCGTAGGGGCGAGCCTAATAAGCGGCTGCCAGTATCCGGATTGCTTTGCCTCTTGGATGGTGCCGTCGTCCGAGCCTGCAAAGCGCATGAACAGTTCAAGGGCAGCCTCGGGTTGGCCATTTTCCAGTAGCCTATGCAATCCGGCCGTATAGTCCTTCCAGGCATGAACCATGTATTCGTCGTTGATATAAGGGATTTCGTATACCGCCAGCTTGGTTACTGCCAGTCCGGCCGAAGCGGCCAGCAAGGCCAGGGTGCCGCCCGACGAGGCACCGAAGAGGTTTGCGCTACCGCCACAGGCGCCGATGAGGGCCTCGATGTCTTCGATCTCGCGGCGTACACCATAGGGTAGCGTATTACCGCTAGGCCCCCGCCCCCTGCGTGCGTAGTTGTACACTGTAAATGCATTGGAAAGTGCTGCCGCCAGCGGGGCATGCTCCCCGCCATCATCCAGTCCGCCGCCCACCAGAATGAGCGGTGGGCCGTGTCCCGATCGCTGGTAAGCAATCGCGGTTCCGTCGTGTGATGAGAGGAAACCATCGTTGGTTGCATTGACTTGCACGTTCGCTCCGTATTAGTTTATTCAAAGATCGTATGGTATAGCGCGAACTGTAAGGGGGAGGCAGGACTTTCGGCGGTGGTAAATCGGACATCGTCATACACGACCCGTCTGCGGCCAGGACAGCGTTAGTCCTTTTGGGGTGATGGCCGACGTGTGGGGCGTTGGTGGAGCCAGTACATAACCCACTTTAGTGGGATCCGCCAGGGAAAGTGCATATTCCTGTTGATTATCTAAGGAGGATTGCACATACCGAGCAACGGTATCGCGTACGCTGGCCATCGGCCGGAAGGGTTCGCCCGGTGCGGGTTGTGCGAAAACCCATAAGTTCGCTTCGTCATGGCCAGCCGCAGCTGCCTGTTGATACCGGATGCGGACCACGCCCGAAACGCGGACGAGGTCGGTAAACTGGAAAACCTGCGGCAGCGATGTGCCCGGGCCGATGGCCACCGTATCGGAATTCCGCGACAGGCGGTTCTGCGCCACCGGTAAAGGGTGTCCCGCGGTTAGCTGGAAAGCCATTCCTTCGGACGAGAACGATTCGGTAGGCCGTATGGACAGACCTTGGCTGCACGGTACAGGCGCCACGGAATGGCGGCTGCCTGCTTTAAGAAAGAGTTATTGCGAATCCAATATTCTTTTTCCGGCTTCCATAACCGGAATGTTCGCTTCGGTGGGCACATAAATGATTTGCGAGATATTGCCGGATTTGAGCGCTTCGCCGAACGCGCCGATAAACTCCTGCTTGCGGTACTCAGGGTACCGCTGTGCCGCTTCTCCCATGATTTTGATTGCTTCGGCTTGTAATACAGCGGCTTCTTTCTCGGCACGGGCTTGCTCGATAAGTATCTGCCGGCTTTGTGTGGCCTCGGCCAACCTGGCCTTACCCGACATTTCCTGCTGCCATACTTTGTATTTCGGTAATCCGAACATTAGCGATACGATAACCGCGATGGCTGCCACCACGGTTAACACGATGTTTGATCTGCTCATGGGGTAAGATAATACATTTTGGGTTATCTTTAAATTACGGGGTGAATTTTTACGACATCGTGGTAAGTTGGCTGTCGAGCCAGAAGTACAATTGTACGAACTATCGGCCGTAGGTGGGGCGGATGCTAGGGATCTTTTTAATGGGGAAGGTGTACAAAAAATGTAGTACCTGCATTGGGGGCGCTTTCGAAGTGGATGCGGCCCTTGTGGGCCGATACGATCTGCTTTACGATGGCCAACCCAAGACCCGTTGACGGTTCGCCGTCGGTGCCGCGTCGCCCCGGTACTTTGTCGATGTCGAATAGGCCTTGTTTGGATTCAGGTGGGATGCCGATGCCGTTATCATGCACTTCAATGACCACTTCCTTTTCCGCCTGCCGCAGCCTCACGGTGATCTCTCCCTCGTGGGGAGTGAATTTGATGGCATTGTCAATCAGGTTGCTTACCACGCGCCATATTTTCTCCCTGCTCCCCCGGACGACCGCGGGTGCCCCCTCAAAAATCAGCGACTGCTCTTTTTGCGTGGCACGGAGCTGCATGAATTCGACGCAATCGCGTAACATCGCATCGAGGTCGATGTCGTCGGCCGCATCACCCGGCGTTTTCACCTCAAAACTATGCAGAAGTTCGCCAATCAGCTTTAGAGCCTCGTCATTCGATTGTTTGATGATTTTTAGGAATTGCACATGTTCTGCTGGCATGGCCACGTCAGAAGCGCTTGTCAAAGGCGTTAAGGCCATCTGGATGTTGCTTAACGGTGTGCGGAGATCGTGTGCAACCATGGCGATAAGTTTTGTGTTTTCCTGCTGGCTATCCTGAAGTGCGAGTAATGCCAGCTGTAATTTTCCATTCCGCTGATTGATGCGGTCGGTGAGCTGGTTGAGCCGGCGTATGTGGCGCTTCGATCGCTTCCAGTTTGCAAAAACGAGGTAGACGATGGCGAGCACGAACAGAAGCCCCACGAAACTCATCACGAAGGCCAGGAAGTTTAATTTGTTTTTGAACGCAAGGTTTACATAGGCCAGTTGCTGTTCTTCCTTTTCAAACTCTTTGCGGAAATCTGTGTTGAACATGTTTCTGTCGCGCGCATCGATCGAGTCTTTAAGCGAGTGGTACGCAAGAAGTGCGTCGTAGGCTTGATCGATAGTACCCTGTTTTTCAATCAGTTTCCAGTTGGTCTGCCGCCACCTGATTTCGTATTCCACTGAGTATAAGGTATCCAGTCCCTTTCGGCTATCCGATAACAGCTGCCTGGCCTGATCATACCGTTCCATGTGGAGGTACGTGTCTGCCAGCTTGATCTGCGCCGTCTGCAGGTCTCGTTGATCGTAGCCGGGTTGGGTGTTCACGACGATACTTCGGGTTAGGTAATATTCAGCAGTATCGTAGTGGCCGAGTTTGTTGTGCAGGCCACCCAGGTTGCCATAAATGACCGCTTTGGCAATAGCTGTTGCTTTTTCATGGGTAGAGAAGCGTTTGGACTCGCGGTCGATGAACTCGAGGGCACGTTCGTAATACACAGCCGCGCTATCGGACCTCCCCAGTAGCTCATAATACCATGCGATGCCATTCAGGAGCCCCTGGGGTTCGGTAACCTCATAATAATAATTGCTTTCAAGTGGTTCAGTTTCGAGGTGGCGCTTGATCAGGGCGAAAGCTTCCTGATAATATTGGATGGCATCATGGTAATTATGTTGCTGATAGCGGACCCGGCCCAACCGTGCAGCGAACTGCGACAGTTCTCGGGCATTCCATTCGTCCTCGAATTCCGATTTTACCCGATAATAGTAAATGTACGCTTCGTTCAATCGGTTGAGGCGTACCAATGCGTCACCTTTATATAGCATCCACGATACATAATTATCCAGATTCCCCTGCTTAAACTCGGGGTCGGCAAACAAAGCCAAAGCGCGGTTGGCAACCTCGTTTGCCGATTCGTAGTCGCCCAACCGAAAGGTGGTGTAGTACCAGTGAAGTAATTCGTAATACGACAGCTGTTCAGGCTTGGTCAGTGGTTTGTATTGGCTAACGATGCTGTCGATCGTTGCTTTGGTAGATTCGGTGAACCGCTCTAAGTTGATGACTTGCCAAACCGTATCGAATGCGGAAACAATAGCTGGCCGGGACTCCATATGGTGCGTGCTCGGCTTGCATCCAGCAAGCCCAATCACCGCCAAATAGACCAAATAAGCTGTTCGCGCGGCATCGATATGACGAATCCAGGCGTGCATTCTCGGGGTTAGCAAATCTAAGATACAATTTTTCTGCCAAATTCCGCGCATTAGGTGACCTTCCCCAGCTTGGCGCTTTGATTTTTTACAGGTTTTCGTGGATTGACCCGCTTCGCTGGGAATCGGGATTTGGTTTGGAATACCGGTATCCCGCCGGGAAGTGCTCGCCGGGCGACCAGTGATGGGATCATGTTGTGGCGAAAGGCTATATCCTTTTCACCGCTTCCGACTGGATCCACCCTTCGTGGCCATTCGGCAACGCAACCCGTAGCCATTCGGCGTGTTGTTCTATGATCGATACCTTGGTGCCTTCATGGATAACGAATAACGTCTTTTCACTTTCCGAAGGGGCACTCCGCACCGTCGCCTGGCTGCTGAAAACAATGGCGCTGTCATCGTCAACCAGCATGCGATGCTGCGAATAGGCTACCACCAGCAGCAATAATGCAAGCCCCGCCGTGGCCGCACCACTGTAAAATGCCGTCCGCTTAAGCCGCGGCTTCCACGCATATAGGTAAACGATAAGCAGCCCGAAGGCGACCCCCCAACAGACCAACGCAATGGCTGACCACGTAGTGAGCGATGCCGAAAACAGCAGTCCGCGCCACCACGAATCGATGAAAAATTCGGGAAGCGGCTGGATGCGATCGGTGATGCCGAGGTTCACAAAGGCCAGGTTTTTCTGGATATCCGGGTCGCTGGGGTCGAGCTTCCGCGCTTTTTCGTAATACAGGATGGAGGAGGCGAGGTTGTTCAGTTTGAAATGGGCGTTACCGAGGTTGTAAAACACCGCTACTTCCACATACCCATCGTTCACGAGCGTCTCGTAAACTGCTGCCGCTCCTTGATAGTCGCCTGCGGCATACAGGCGGTTGCCTTTAGAAAACAACGAATCTGGATGTTCGGCCGCCACCCCCCATACCGGCAGCAAGAACAGCCAAACAGCGAGTAAATTAAATCTTCCCATGATCAGATCTTGCTATGTTCCATGTCATTGATGAGCTGCTTCGCTTTTTCGTACACGTCGGCTTCTGAAATCCCCGTAAGGGGGGCGAACCGGGCCATCTCACACCGCTCAAACGTTTCTTCCATCCGCGCGATAAGCTCATCCGCTAACCCGCGCCCCCGTAGCTGCTCGGCAATGTAATCCTTATTGAGTGACGCCCCTGAGATATTCAGCTTATCGGCCATATATCCGTAAAGGCCTTTATATACGGCTTCGTAAAACAGGGACTTGTTGCCGGCATCAAGCTGCTTGCGTGCAACGGCGAGGTGCTTGCTGGCCACTTTGTTGGCCTGCCGGTTGCGGACGGCACCTACGTCGCGGTCCTGCGCGCGCTGCCGGTTCCTATACACCCACGCGGCTGCGAAAAATGCGGGCCCTGCCAACAGCCATATGAAAAACCAGACCGAACCCCACAATCCGCTGTCCTCCCTGCTGAACCGTGGCGTGTCTGTTTTGATATAACGGATGTCGTTGTCAAGTAATTTCACGTCGCGCTGTGCACCGGGAGTGAAGCCCACGGTGGGCTGCGCGCCATCGCCCTTGGCCACGTGCAGCGTATACGGGTCGCCCTGAAGGGTGACGTAGCGCTCGGCCTTCGGGTCGAAATAGGAAAATGAAACCGGTGGTAGGGTATAGGTCCCTTCGTGCCGGGGAATCAGGAGGTAGGTGAATTGCCGGTTGCCGGATGCGCCCGACACCGTCTCGGACACTTGATCGTCGACCTTGGGATCGTACCGTTCGATGGTTTCGGGAATGCGCACCTTGGGCGCGTTAATCAATCGCAGGTTGCCCGATCCAGCAATTTTCAGCGTATAATTCACGGCTTCATTTGCTTTCAGCTCCGTGCGGTCTACCGTGGTGGTGAACGAGAAGTTGCCCACTGCACCGTCAAAACCTTCCGGCTTGCCCGCCGAAGGCAGCGCCCGCACCGTGATGGGCACAACCGGGCTCTTTACCTCCCGCTCCACCTCGCGGTACGCACCGCCGAAGAACCGCTCGAAGGGGTCGTTGGTGGCTACCGGCTCCCGGACGACGAACGTCATCTCCATCGGGTCGATCTGCAATTGGCCGCTCCGCTCGGGGAACAGGACGTACCGCTGCAATACGGTGACTTGGTAACGCACCCCGTCCACCACTTCCTGCGTCCACTCCGTCCGCTGATTATTTGGTTCCAACGCATGGCTCCAAAAGCCGTTGAAGGCCGGCATCTTTCCGGGCATATTGCCAACGAGCTGTACGTTGGTATATAGTTTATATGAAACGGTCACCTGCTCGCCTTGGTAAACGGTGCGCTTATCCGGAACGGCCCGGATGAAAATCTGCTTGCTCGCATCGGCAGCGGTACGGGTGCTTGCGCGACCGCTATCACCGCCGGCTCCACTGTTGTTCCCAGTGCCTTTTTCCACGGTAAGGGTAAGCGCATTGGAACGGTATGTCTTTCCGTTGGCCGTTACCTCGGCGGGGCCAATCGTATACTTGCCTTCCTTTGCAGCCACAAGGCGGTATCCGAGTGACGTGCTTACCGTGGTTTTGCCGTTGATGGAGCGCATACTGGTTGACTGGTTCGGACCGGAAACCACCTGGAAACCGTCGAAAGATGGCGGGTTGAATTGTTCGGCTTGGCCATTTACGGTGAAGCGAACCTCAAACGGCGCACCGGTCGGAACGGTTGTTTCACTCACGGAAGCCGTCACCGTCAGGTCTTGTGCACGGGCAGTATACGCCCAAAGCAAACAAAGGATCACGACATAACGCATCACCATTGTTTTACCACCTTTCCTTGGCCGGTGCCTTTTTTCTTCTTCAGCTTTTCTTGGGTGTTTTTCTCTTCCTGGGCCATAGCCTCCAATAGACGCTCGGCATCCTGCTTCGACAGCTGGCCAGGTTGGGATTGCTGGTCGTTTTTGCCTTGGTCTTGTTCGTTGTTGTCCTTCTTCTCTTGATCTTTATTATCGGGGTCCTGATTATCCTTATTCGGGTCCTTGTTGTCTTTGTTGTCTTGATCTTTGTTGTCTTGATCTTTGTTCTTTTGATCCTGATTATCTTTGTTCTGATCGGGGTTATTTTGCTGCTGTTGCTGTTGCTTGAGTTTCTCCTGTGCGTAAGCCAGGTTATACCGGGTTTCGTCGTCTTTGGGATTGTTCAGGAGCGCCTGCTTGTACGCTTCGATGCTCTCTTCCAGTTTCTGCGATTCCAACAGGGCATTGCCCAGGTTGTGGTAAGCCTTTGCCTTGAGGGTCTTGTCGGTGGCCGATCCGGCGATATCCGTGAATTGCCCGATGGCCTCGTCCAGCTTCTTTTGTTTATACCAAGCCGCACCGAGGTTGAAATTCCCCACCACGGATTCCTGGCCGTGGCCCAGTGACCGTTGGTAGGCCGCCGCCGCGTCGTCGTATTGTTGCTGGCGATAGTATTCGTTTCCTTCCAGGATCGACTTCTTGTCCTGCTGGGCCTGCGCCGCCATGGGTAGCAGGGCCGTCATTAACCAAAATAGCTTGCGGTACATCATTTCTTCTTTACCTCAAATAAATTCAACGCGCCCAGTTTACGGCTTTTGCGGTTGGAGATGAAAAACTCCACCAGCAGTAGCAACAGGGCAAATCCTAGAAAGAGCTGGAAGCGGTCTTCGTAGCTCTTGAACAGCCGGACATCCACGGCTTTCTTTTCCATTTTATCCACCTGCTCCATGATGACGTCCAGGCCGCTTCCTCCCGTGGAAGCCCGCACGTACATCCCGCCCGCAGCGACAGCGATTTCTTGGCACATGCTTTCGTTCAGCTTGCTCACTACCGTCTGCCCGTTCTCATCTTTGATGAAGCCCACCGGGTTGCCCCCCTGGAAGGTCGGTACGGGTGCCCCTTCGGGCGATCCAAGACCCACCACGTGAACCACGACGCCCTCGCGCCGTGCCCGTTGGGCCGCCGCCACAGCGTCATCTTCGTGGTTTTCGCCATCCGTCATCACGATCATGGCCTTGCTGGTGCCGCTTACCTGGTCGAACGTTTTCATGGCCATGTCGATGGCCGTGCCGATGGCCGTACCCTGCGTGGGAACCATGTCGGTGCTGATGTGGTTGAGGAAGAGCTTTGCAGCTGTATAATCGGATGTGATGGGGAGCTGCACGTACGACTCGCCGGCAAAGACGATGATGCCGATGCGGTCGCTCCGCAGCTGGTCGATCAGCCGTGAAATGCCCCGCTTGGCGTTTTCCAGCCGGTTCGGGGGCAGGTCTCCCGCCATCATGCTGTTGGATACGTCGAGCAGGATCATCAGGTCGGCTCCTTTCCGCTCGCCTTCTTCCGTTACGGTGCCGATCTGCGGGTTGGCCAGCCCCATGATGAGGGCAGCAACAGCCAGCAGGTACAGCGAAAACTTCCATCCGGGCCGACTGAAGGCCACGTCGGGCATGATGCGTTTCACGAGCGGGTCGTCGCCGAAGTCCTTGAGGGCTTTCCGCCGCCAACGCCGGTAGAGCAGGAATACCCCCAGCAGGACAGGCAACAGGGCTAGGGCCCACAGCATCGCCGGATGTTCAAATCGGATCATGTTAACGCTCCTTTCAATAGGGTGTGGCGCATCGCGAAATCCAGCAGTAAAAGCAGCAGGGCGGCCAGCGCGAACGGGAAAAAGCGCTCGGTTTTCTGCTGGTAATGCGTTACGGCGATCTTCGCCTTCTCGAGTTGGTCGATCTGTGCATAGATGGCTTTCAACTTTTCGTTGTCGGTAGCCCGGAAATATTTGCCGCCCGTAACGTCGGCAATCTCGGTCAGCGTTTCCTCGTCGATGGTTACGGGTACCTGTTGGTATTGGACACCGAACGGCGTCTGCACCGGGTAGGGGGCATAGCCTTCAGTCCCTACCCCTACGGTATAGACACGCACGTTGAATTGCTGTGCGATTTCGGCGGCGGTGGCCGGTGCGATGGAGCCGGTGGTATTGGATCCATCGGTGAGCAGGATGACCACCTTGCTTTTTGCGTCGCTTTCCTGTAGTCGGTTCACTGCCGTGGCCAAGCCCATGCCGATGGCCGTGCCATCGCGGATCATGCCGTTGCTGATATCGCTAAACAGGTTGATCAGCACGTCGTGGTCGATGGTGAGCGGGCATTGGGTGAAACTTTCGCCACTGAACACCACCAGCCCGATGCGGTCGTAGGGGCGCCCCTTGATAAACTCCATGGCGATTTGCTTTCCGGCTTCCAGCCGGTTGGGCTTCAGGTCTTCCGCCATCATGCTGCCGGAGATGTCCGTAGCAATGACAATGTCGATTCCCTCCGTGGTGGAATCTTCCCAGCTCAGGGCCGACTGGGGCCGGGCGAGTGCCACGATGAGCAGCGCCGCCGCCAATAACCGGAGCACGAGGCCTGCATAGCGCAAAACGGGATAGGCAGGCTTGACGTGCTGCAAACCGCCCAGGGTAGAGACGATGAGGCTTCCTTGCTGTTTCTTGCGCCGCCAGAATGCCCAGATGGGCAGTAGGGGCAACAGGAGCAACAGCCAGAACATGTCCGGGTTGGCAAAGGTAATACCATCGAACAGGTTCATACCGCGGCCTCCTTTACAAACTCGATAGCCTGTGCCATGCTTTGCTCGTTATCGGTATGCAGGGGCTGCTCGCGGGCAAACTTCACCAGGTCGGCCAGCGTAAGCACTTGCCGCAGGCGGGCTTTTTGCCTGTCGGGCAGGTCGGTAGCAGCCAGCGCCGTAAGAATCTCGTCCGTAGTCTGCTCCATCGCTGGTATGCGGTAGCGGCGCTCCAGGAAATCACGCAGGATGTCGGACAGTTCACTGTGATAAGGTTTCACCGCACCCTGCTGCCACAGTTTCTGGTCGCGCAATGCCGTTAATTTGCCCAGCGCCAGCTCGTGCGGCGGGATATCTGGGGCAGGTTCCACTGGCGTCGGTACGGGTGTTTTCTGGCGTTTCTTCAGGTAGAACCACAGCGCGCCCGCGAGCACAAGTACCGCTAAGGCCAGCAACACCCACAGGAGGTTGTCACGCAGCCAGTCCAGCCAGCTGTAGGAGACCTCCAGCGGCTGTTTGATGTCGTAGATAGCCTTGGTCGTATCCACTGCTACCGACGCCACCTGCAACGGCAGCGCTTCGGTGCGGTAGGTCGAGTCGCCTACGGTGATTTCGAGTTCAGGAATGACTTGCACCCCGGCATCGAAAGAAGTGATGAGGTAGGTCTGCGACACGGCCTGTCGGCCGGTCTCACCCCGTAACGTGTCGACCGCGCCTACCTGCACGATAGGCACCTTGGCCGACAGCGTATCGGCCAGTTGCGGGAAGCGCACGGCGGTACCTTCGGGCACGTCGGCACGCAGCCGCAAGGTGGTCTGGTCGCCCAGTGCGATGGTGGCCGTATCCAGCTTGGCCGACACCTGGATTTCCTGTGCCCCGGCACGCCCACCCACCGTGAGCAGCAGACAGGCGCCCATCAGATAAAAAAACAACTGCTTTCGTATAATTTGCATCATGGGGTTATCGTTTCGCTCCACGTCGCTTGAATAAAGTCATCAATGGTTTCGTGTAGGGTTCATGGGTGCCGAGGCGGGCAAAATCGACCCCGGAGTGTTTGAATAGCGTATCCAACGTGCTGTTTCGCTCCAGTGCCGCTTTGTTGAACGCCGCACGTACGTTTTTGTTGCTTGTATTTACCCACTGCATCTGGCCCGATTCGGCATCCGTTACCGGGATGAGCCCCAGGTCGGCCAATTCCTCTTCCCGCCGATCGTATAGGCGCAGGGCCACGAGGTCGTGCTTCCGGTTGGCCGTTTTCAGCTCCTTCTCAAAGGCGGTGCCCATGAAATCGGAGATGAGGAATGCGGTACTGCGTTTCTTGATGACACCGGTGAAATAGCGCAGGGCTTCGGCAATGTTGGTGCCGGAATGGGCCGGTTGGAAATCGATTAGCTCGCGGATGATCATCAGGATGTGACTACGTCCTTTTTTCGGTGGGATGAATTTCTCCACGCGATCGCTGAAAAAGAGGATGCCCACCTTGTCGTTGTTCTGGATGGCCGAAAAGGCCAGCACGGCACATAGCTCCGTGGCCAGCTCACGCTTCTGCTGGTTGGTGGTGCCGAAATTGCCCGAAGCACTCACATCGACCAGCAGCATCACAGTCATTTCGCGCTCTTCCTCGAACTCCTTCACGTAGGGGTGGTTGAAGCGGGCGGTCACGTTCCAGTCGATGGTCCGGATTTCGTCGCCCACCTGGTATTCACGCACCTCGCTGAACGCCATGCCACGGCCTTTGAAGGCACTGTGGTATTCGCCCGAAAAAATCTGATTGCTGAGTCCGCGGGTACGGATTTCGATTTTGCGTACTTTTTTTATCAGCTCCTTCGTATCCATGGTTTCACGGTACTTCTACGGCATTCAAAATCCCGGTGATGATCGTTTCGGTGGTCACATTTTCTGCTTCGGCTTCATACGTAAGCCCGATCCGGTGCCGCAATACATCATGGCACACTGCCCGCACATCTTCGGGGATGACATACCCACGCCGCTTGATGAACGCATAGGCCTTGGCGGCCATTGCCAAACTGATGCTGGCCCGGGGCGACGCACCGAAGCCGATCAGGTTTTGGTAATCGGCCAGGTTGTACTGATCGGGAAACCGCGTGGCGAAGACGATGTCGATGATATACTGTTCGATTTTTTCGTCCATATACACCTCACGCACCACCTGCCGTGCTTTCAGGATCGTGTCGGGATGCAGGATTTTCGCCGGCTGAGGCATCCCCTGCGGGGCGATGTTGGCCCGCATGATGCGCTTTTCGTCCTCCTTTTTGGGGTAGCCGATCACCAGCTTCAGCATAAACCGGTCGACCTGTGCCTCGGGCAGGGGGTAGGTGCCTTCCTGCTCGATGGGGTTCTGTGTAGCGAGTACCAAGAACGGTGCCGGCAGCGGAAACGTTTGGTCGCCGATGGTCACCTGGCGTTCCTGCATGGCTTCCAGCAGGGCGCTTTGTACTTTCGCTGGTGCGCGGTTGATCTCGTCGGCGAGGATGAAATTGGAGAATATGGGGCCCTGCCGCACGATAAAACTTTCCTGCTTTTGGTTGTAGATCATCGTTCCCAGTACGTCGGCGGGTAGGAGGTCGGGCGTGAACTGGATGCGGCTGAACCCGGCGTCAATAGCTTTCGACAGCGTGTTGATGGCCAAGGTTTTCGCCAGGCCGGGCACTCCTTCCAGCAGGATGTGCCCGTCGGCCAGCAAGCCGATGATGAGCCGTTCCACCATGTAGCGCTGGCCCACGATTACTTTGTCCATCTCCAGCAGCAACAGGTCGATGAAAGCGCTCTCTTGCTGTATCCGCTCGTTCAGTGCCCGGATATCCGTAGGTAAGCCGGTCGGCGGTGTGTTGATCGTTGTTTCTTCCATTCAGACTGAATTTTTTTGGGGCCGAAAATTAGGAAATACGCGGTGCCCATACAATTAATATCTGTTAAAATGTGTTAAAATCCGTGCCGGCCACCACCAAACGGGGTAAACGGATGGATCGGTTTCGAAGAATGTGACAAAAATTAGTACCTTCACCGCAGTTTAATCAATGCACAACTAAACATGAATCTTAAATTAACCGTATCATCACTAGGCTTTGCCCTTTTTGTTTTTTATTGCAGTATGTTGTCGCCCGTACAGGGTTTCGGGCAGACGGATACCGTAAAACACCGTACCGACACCATCCGGGTGGATACCGCCGCGGCCGACTCGACAAAGAAGAAAAAGGAGGAACCTAAGGGGCCCAAGCCCTATTCGGAAGTGATCAAACCCGAGGCAAAGTCCCAAAAGGGATTGATCTACGTACATCAGTTGGACGACAAGTATTTTTTCGAGGTGGGCGACAGTGTGCTGGGCAAAGACCTATTGCTGGTTACCCGGCTGGCCAAGGCGGGTGCCAATATGCGCTCGGGCATGAGCGGCTATGCGGGCGACCCGGTGAACCAAACGGTAATCCGGTTTGAAAAAGGAGCGAAACACAAGTTATTTATCCGCAAGGTGTCCTTTTCGGAGTATTCCAAAGACAGCACCCAGTCGATGTACCAGGCAGTGACACGTTCTAACTTGCAGCCGATTGCCGCCTCGTTCGATATCCAGGCATTCGCTGAGGATAGCACGGGTAGCGTCATCGATGTAACCAAGTTTATAGAGGGCGACAATGACTTGTTGTTTTTCGGATCTGCCGATATCAAAAAAGCATTGAAGTTAGGGGGGTACCAAGCGGATAAGTCGTACACGGAAGGGGTAACGACCTATCCGATGAATACGGAGATAAAGACGGTGAAAACGTACGCGCGCAGCGAGGGTGGCACGGCGACGGTGGAATTGAATACATCCATCGTGAAGTTGCCCGAGAACCCCATGCAGCCGCGCTATGCGGATAATCGTGTCGGCTATTTCACGGTGGGGTATACCGATTTTGACAAGGATCCCCAAGGGGTGGAGCAGGTCCGGCTCGTGAAGCGTTGGCGGCTGGTACCGAAAGACTGGGCAGCATACCGCCGCGGGGAGTTGGTTGAACCGGTCAAACCGATCGTATTTTACATCGACCCGGCAACCCCAAAAAAATGGGTGCCTTACCTGATCCAGGGCGTAAACGACTGGCAGGAGGCGTTTGAAAAGGCCGGCTTCAAGAATGCTATTTATGCGCTGGAAGCGCCTACCAAAGTGCAAGACAGTACCTGGAGCCTGGAAGATGCGCGGTATTCGGCGATCGTTTACAAAGCGTCGTCCGTGCCGAATGCGAGCGGACCCAGCATTGCCGACCCCCGCACGGGCGAGATCATGGAAAGCCATATCAACTGGTACCATAACGTGATGCGGCTACTGCGCAACTGGTACTTCATACAAGCGTCGCCCAATGACAAAGGGGCGCAGCGCTTGGCGTTCAGCGACGAACTGATGGGGCAGCTCATCCGGTTCGTGTCCAGCCATGAGGTAGGGCATACGCTGGGGCTCCGCCACAATTTCGGTTCGTCCAGTTCTACGCCTGTGGAGAAGTTGCGCGACAAAAAGTGGGTGGAAACACATGGACATACGCCCAGCATCATGGATTATGCACGGTTTAACTACGTGGCCCAGCCGGAAGATAACATCGGGCAGAAGGGGCTCTTCCCCAGGATAGGCGATTATGATACCTGGGCCATTGAGTGGGGGTATCGGCTGTTCCCTCAATTTGAAGACGCCGACGCGGAATTGGGCCACCTGAACAATTGGGTGATTAAAAAGAACAAGGATCCGCGCCTGTGGTTTGGCCATGAGTCGAATCCGTCGGATCCGCGAAGCCAGAGCGAAGATATGGGCGACAACGCCATGTTGGCCAGTACCTATGGCATACGGAACCTGAAGCGGGTGGTTGAAAGCCTGCCGGAATGGACCAAAACCGATAATGAGGGGTATGGGGGGCTCGCCGAGCTGTACAGGGAAGTGAATACCCAATTTGGCCGCTATATTGGGCATGTCATCAAAAATATCGGTGGGGTATACGAAACGCCCAAAACGGTGGAGCAGCAGGGACCGGTGTACAGCGCCGTGCCCAAAACCACCCAGAAGGAGGCACTGGCATTCCTGGAGGCACAGGTGCTCCACACACCGGAGTGGCTGATTGTGCCGGGAATCTTTGAGCGCATCGGCGGAAGCCCGCTTTCCACGGTCGGCGCCCACCAGCAGCGGGTGATCAACGACCTGTTGAATACGGATAGGTTACAACGGTTGATGGAGGCCGAAGTGGCGGCTGACGATCCTGAAGAGGCTTATGGCATGTTAGCCTATTTTAGCGATGTACACGCCATGGTTTGGCGAAATATGGATGCCGGAGAAGCACCGGATGTTTACAGGCGTAATCTGCAGAAAAGCTATATCGCAAAACTGGTGGAGCTTGCTAAGCCCAAACCGGTAGCGACCGCTTCGAATGTGCCCAATGGAGTAGTGGTCCGTGTAATCCGTAGTGGGAGTGACGTGGAGAACTCCGATATCCGGTCATTGGCAAAATACCAGCTCCGGAATTTAAAATCGGCGTTGGATGCTTCCATGCCAGCGATATCGGATGTGATGACAAAAATCCACGTACAGGATTGCCTGGATCGCGTGGAGGAAGCGCTTAAACTGGACGACTGACTGCGAGAATGAAATAAATAGTCGTGTTTTTGCCGGAAAATTTTGCTTTTGTCAAGTTAGTTCGTAGCTTTATAAGCCTGTTAGCAAGATTTTTCAGCAGAATGCATTAAAGAGTATGTGTTTGTATGCCCGCGCGTAGTCTCAGGAAGGGGTCCTGAGGCTGGCGCGTCGGGCGCTTTCCTACATATCGAACCGTTGTTGCACGCGTGCGAAATGGGGTAATATTTTGCTTCTCCACGTATGATCATAAAACCTGTTTGATGACAAAGGTCATGTCTATACCGGTCCTTGTGTTTTTGTTGTTCGGCACAAGCGATGTTATGGGGCAGGAACGGCGCAGGGACATCGAAGGTGATGTAGGGCTGCAAATCGCGACGGCGAAACCAATGGCCGCGGTATTCCCAGTAACGTGGGGCTTTGGCTTGGGCCCCCGGTGGGGCTTTCCCACGGCGGATCGGCTGTGGATTAAACTTAATTTCGGGGTAACCAGGGGTGCTCATTCGCTGGATGGCGACAGCTATACCGAAACGCTCATGAACCTACGGGCAGGCCCCGAATGGCAGTACGAGGCGTGGCGATTGGATGGTGTATCGCTGTTGCCCTTTTATCGGTTGGATTTTTCGTATACGTTTGATTCCGAACGTACCGGTGGGATGTTTGACGGTTGGTTCAACGAAGAAAACGAGCATATATCAAACTTTTTCTCCGGCGGAGGCATGGCGCAGACGGTGGGTGTCAAAGCGTTGTTCGATAATATCTTCTTTATTTACGCGGGCTATACCTTCTACCACCCACTGCTGCGGAATCGTAACGCCGAATACCAGGGCGACCTAGGGACAGGCTGGGAAGATGTGGCCTCACGACGGTTCAACATGAGTACCATGTCTGTGGGAATTGGTGTAGTGGCCGATTTCTGGAACGATTGAGCGGAGCCGGTATGCACGTGTTGTCTTCAGCAGATACCGGCGTGTAGCTCAAGCCCGGCACAGGGGCAATCTATAGCAAAGAGGGTGCTGTTTTACACGCCCTGCAGGAGTATGAAGCATATAGCCAGCAGGATAATCCCGAAGACGATGGCCAGGATAATCTTGGCGATGCTGTACGGGCGTTCGCCGATTACCTCACCTGTGCTTGCATTGATGGCGATCTGATAGATTTTTCCTTTGAACGTGAAGGCCGATATCCAGATGGGTAGCAGGTTGTATTTGAGCCGGATGTCGGCATAGTCGCTCTGCTGTTGTTCGATGTGCTGCTCATCGCCCCCAATATCCTGCCGGACCGTCATCTCGATGGTCGATTGCATTTTTTGCTTGGCTAGCGCTAGGCCTGCACGGGCATCGACAGCATACGTTTCGGCCCGGAAGCCGCTGAGGTATCGCTCGTCAAAAGGCTGTAGGCGTTCCAGCTGCCAGGGCTCCAGCCGGTCGGCAACTTTCCGTGATAGGCTGTGGCTAGCCAATACGAGTATGTCTTTGAAAGAACAATGTACCTGGCCCGAAGCGGCGTGCCACCGTGTATGTCGAACCTGGCGGGTGCGGTGTACCGTACGGCCGTTTTCGGTGGTTGTATACGATTCATTTTCCCAGTAGTAGATGCCGCACTGACCGCTGTAAGTGGTCGTTGTCTCGGTATCGTAGGCCCAATGGGGAAGGTAAGTTCCCTTGAAATGGTCTCTGTGGATCTGCTTGACGTTTTTGATAAGCGCATTTGGGGCAAACCAGCGCTTGCCAAGCCATCGGAAGAAGAGCTGCTCCGCCTCGCGGCCATCCAGCAGAAAAGGGAGCACGTAGTGTGGTTTCAGCAGCCGCTCATGCCGGACTTTGGCAATTACCAGGGGTGAGCCGCAAAAGCCGCACGTATCGCTGGTTACCCCGGTGGATAGCGTGGTGTTTGCCCCGCAGTTATCACATTGGACAACAGCGGCTACTACCGTATCGGTAGATGGCAAGCCGTCGGTCTGGATGAATTCCAGGTAATCGAACGACCGGATTTCCGTCGGTACAGCGGGGGCAATGTCATTGGCAGTGCCGCAGTAGTCGCAGCGCAGTTGTGTGGTGCCGGGGGCAAAGTGCAGCAATGCACCGCAGTTGTTGCACGTTAGTGTATCATTGATGACGGTATTTTTCTCTTCCACGGCGTAGGCAAGTCGGATCCGCGCGGCAGTTATTCACCGGGCAGCGGTGGAGGTGTTTGTCCAAATTGCGTCTTGAGTGCGTCTACCTCGCCTGCCGCCGCCCAGCCACCCATGCCAGCGGTCCAGACCAACGTGTCGCGACCAACGGTACCGGAAGCGATCCGCGATTGGATCTCGCTCAGTGGAAAAGGGCCGGTTTGCTGACCATTGTTAGCCACGTAGTATGTGGCGGCGGTTGGGACCGCTGGTGGTGCGCCACCACCCGGTGCCGTGTTTTGTTGGAACACATTGCCCATCTGCCCGCCGATGGCGGCACCAAAACCTGCGCCGAGGCCCGCCCCCATGATGCCTCCGCTGCCGGGGTTTTCAGCGCTCTTTTCCATGGCATTGGCTGCCTGGAACTGTGCATAAGCACCCAGGTTGCCCACGATGCCCATGCTGCTCCTTTTGTCTAGCGCTGCTTCGACCTCCGAGGGCAACGAAATGTTCTCGATGAGGAATTTGGTCAGCTCCAGCCCCAGCTCTGCAAACTCGGGCTTGATTTTGTCGGTGATGAACTGCGAAACCTCGTCGTAGTTGGCCGCCAGATCCAGTATCGGTATTTTCGACTCGGCAATGGCATCCATGCCCCGGCTGACGGCTAGGTTGCGCAGCTGCTCGTTGATGTCGTCTACGGCAAATGTGGGGTTGGTCGCGGCAATGGTTTTCAGGAAAAGCGCCGCGTCTTGTACACGGAAGGCGTAGGTGCCAAAGGCACGCAGCCGTACAGGGCCAAACTCCTGGTCGCGCAGCATGATGGGGTTTTTTGTGCCCCATTTCTGATTGGTGAACTGGCGGGTGCTCACAAAAAACACATCCGCCTTAAAGGGACTGTCGAACCCATATTTCCAGCCCTTGAGGGTAGAAAGGATCGGCATGTTCTGCGTCGTGAGCGTATACATGCCCGGCGCAAACACATCGGCGATGGTGCCCTCGTTGAGAAATACCGCTACCTGCGACTCGCGCACGGTGAGCTTGGCATTCATCTTTATTTCATTTTGATAGCGTGGAAACTTCCACACAAGGGTGTCTTTCCGCTCATCGACCCACTCGATGATATCTATAAATTCGTTCCGGAGCTTATCAAATAGTCCCATTTTATGTATGATTAGTGTCTAAAGATAACGAGATTTTTCGTTTTTGGCGCTAACCTTTTTTATCCCGTGGTTTTATCCAAAATTTATTGTAGCTGCCAATGGAAGTCGTTACATTTGAAAATCAGCGAGCGTTGAAGCCTTTGGACAAAAGGCGTGTATGAAAAAAGAGTTATGTTTAAAACGATAGGCATTACCGCTATGTGCTGGCTGTTCATTTCAGCGGTGCCGGCACAGCAGCCGTATAAGGGCGGTAGCGGAAAATTCAAAAAGCTGGTATGGGCAGACGAGTTTGATCTAGACGGACTGCCCGATACGGCACGGTGGAGTTACCAGACCGGTTTTGTAAGAAATAACGAAGAACAATATTACACGGTAGCTCGTAAAGAAAATGCCAGGGTAGCACAGGGTTTTCTGATTATTGAAGGTAGAAAGGAAGCGTGGACGAACGAGTTTCATGATCCGGAAAGTAAGGATTGGAGGTTTATGCCGGAACAGGCCGCTTATACTTCCGCATGTATGGTCACCCAGGGAAAAGCTTCTTGGAAATACGGCCGGATTGAAGTCAGGGCGAAACTGCCCCGCGGATTGGGCGTATGGCCTGCTATATGGACCCTGGGGGATAACGAACCGGTTATCGGCTGGCCCCGCTGCGGAGAAATCGACATGATGGAATTTGTGGGGCATGATTCTTTACGCGTACATGGCAACGCACACTATGAAGATAAAACCACTAAAAAGCATACGTCGAAAATGGGCACCCTCAGTAATGTTCAGCCCGCCGAGGGATTCCATGTCTATGCTATTGAATGGACCGAGTCCGCTATCGACTTTTATTTTGATGACCAAAAGTATCATTCCTTTGCTATTGATGACGCAGGACAAGGGAACGATAACCCGTTTAGAAAACCCCACTTCCTGCTACTCAACCTGGCTTTGGGAGGTGCTTGGGGAGGCCAGATCGATCCATCGGTATTCCCACAGCAGTATATTATAGACTATGTGCGGGTTTATCAGTAGGTGAAATCATCAAATCATCATCTCGGTGCGTAAAACTCCCCTTCGATGACAAAGGGGGGCTCCAGGTCGACGACATTCCCCTGGGGCGTCAGATAGGGCAATAGCGCGCCACTCATTACACCACGGAACGTCCCTTTTATGGATGTTGAGGTAATCTCTTCCAAAATAACGTGGGCCGAGCCCGTTTCAAATGTATCGTTCAATATATACTCATACTGGCTCGCCACTGCGTCGTCGAGGTAAGTCAAGCTTATTTGATCCTGTTTGTCAGCGCTACCCGTTGTCTCGTCCGGCTCAAACGTATTGATGTACTTTTTATTTGTTTGCCACGTGTCGTATACGAAACAGTTCAATAAAAGCGCGTTTTTTCCCTTGATAGCCCCCGTACCTGCTATCGTCAGGCTGAATTGCTGGTAATCGATGTCTTGGTTGGGCGGACTGCTCAGCGATGCCGTTAGGCCCGATTTAAATTGAATCGGTTCGTCATTGACGGTCATCGTCACGTAGTAGCCTTTCTTTCCCTCGTCGGTTTCGGGCAATTCATTCTTTGCGCAGGCAGATGCGACCAAAACCAACGCCATCAGCGCAAGTTTGTTCCATAGTGAAGGAGTCTTCATGGTTGTTAGTTTACAGTAAACGTAATCATGTTCAAAATTCTCCTTGCAAACCTAACAACACGGCAGATCAAATGGAATACTTAGTAGTGGGTATATTTATAGGCCGAACTTGCCATCACCAATTTTATACCGCAACGATACCAATCCGGTTTCATACGTTTTGCTTTCCAGTAACGTAAGCGGCGTGCGGCTATCTTGCGTGCGGAACAGCGGCGTACCGCCGCCCAGCAGGATCGGATGCACCGACATCCAGAGCTCATCCACCAGACCTTCGGCCATCAGGGCGTCGGTAAGCGAGGCACCCCCATATAACCAGATATCTTTACCGGGCTGCGCTTTGATTTTCCGGGCTTCGGCCATTGCGTTGTCCGATAACAGCACGGCATCTCCTTCCACAGCTGTTAGCGTACGCGAAAATACATATTCCTTTACGGGCGGCATACCCGGCACAAGCTGGCCATCGTTTGCCGCCGCGTATGCTTGGGCAATGGCATAGCTTTTCCGCCCGATGAAGACCGCATCGATACGCGCGTAAAATTCCTTCAACCCATAGTCCTGGTCGGTGAAACACCAGTCATATTCGCCGTTTGGCCCCTCAATATAGCCATCCAATGTAACGGCCAAACCTAAAATTACTTTTCGCATAACGTCTTCATTGCTGCTCTATTTGATAACGCGAATATCGCATAAATATTGAGTATGCGCATACCATAAGCCGTTATGGCTAAGCCCGTGGCACCGGATTCGCTTTGGCGCTGACGGTGGAAAATCGCATCTCGTATGTTTTTTATAAAAAAATAAAACCTTTCCGGTAGAAAGGCTGTTTCTTGGGTATCCGTCTCTGCTCATCAGACGGTAGCTACTAATGAAACAAACTACTTGGAAAAAATGTCGGTACTTTTTATTGGCGGATTACACGCCAGAAGGAATTCGTATGGATTAAAATTAGCTCGTTTCTCACTCCGTTTTTTGGCAGGTTTAGCGGTGTGTTTCATGGTTGGTCTCTCCCCGGGTTTTGCGCAGGAAACGATTCGCGGTATGGTGTTGGATGAAAATAGCCAGCCGCTGACTGGTGTTTCCGTAACCCGGCAGCCGGGCAACGTACAGACAGCAACCGACGAAAGCGGGAATTTTCAACTCCTCGCTTCGATTGGCGATACGCTGGCCTTCACTTTTCTGGGATACGAACCGTCCACCCGCGTAATCGAAAACAATCAATCCATTCGGGTGACGCTGGTCACTGCGGGGGCCACGGATCTGGAAGAAGTGGTCATTGTAGGGTATGGCACGCAGAAGCGGTCAAATCTGACCGGCGCGGTCTCAGCCGTTAACGCACGGGAACTTACCAAAATCTCGCCGTCCAATTTATCCAATACGTTGGCGGGGAGGGCTCCGGGCGTGAATGTGACCAACACTTCCGGTCTAAGTGGTGCCACATCCAATATCCGCATCCGCGGCAGCTTTGGCGAGCCACTGTATGTAATCGATGGCGTGGTACGCGATAAAGCGGCGTTTGATGCCCTTGAGGCTTTTGAAGTGGATCAGATGAGTTTCCTAAAAGATGCGGCAACGGCTTCGATTTACGGATCGAGGGCGGGAAACGGCGTGGTGCTGGTTACCACCCGGAAAGGGACGGCACAAAAGCCAACATTCAACTTCCAATCCAACTACACCCTCGGGCAGCCCACAATGGCGTTGCTGTCGGATCTGACCACTGCAACCGATGAGCTGGTTTACCAAAACCGCGTAGCGGAATTCAACGGTACACCGCTGCCCAATGGTGAGGAGGAATTTGAATATTTCCGCAACCGGAGTTATAATGTACATGATTTCATCTGGCGCAATCCGGTAAGCAACCGGCAGTCCCTCAGTGTAAACGGCGGATCCGAACGCATCACCTATTATTCCCTGTTGAGCTATCGCGGTGAGCAGGGTTCGTATAAGTCGCTGGAGCATGGCAAGGTTAACCTACGCAGTAATGTCTCGGCAAAGATCAATGAAAGCATATCCGTCGATCTAAACCTCTCGGCGTACCAGCAGAATGGTGACCGATTCTACTGGCCGTTTACCGGCGACGACGATTACAACGTGTCGGATTTGTACCGAGTTACCTTTAACTGGCCGAAAACGTATCCTTTTTATACGGAGGCAGACGGCACTCCGGCCAACTATGTGACGGATTATCCGGTGCAGACACCCATGGGGAGCTGGCTCGCCTGGAGTGTGATTGACCAGGTGATCGGTGATCGGTACATCAAAACCCGGGAGCGGCAATTCAACCCCATTCTATCCGTGAATATCAACCTGGATAAGGTAACGCCCGGCCTATCCACGAAGGTGGTGGGCAGCTATTTGGGCGAAGACTTCATGCGGAAAAAATACCTGACGTTCCAAACGAATTATCAGTTCATCCCCGCCGACCCCGATGGGAACCGGTTTATTCCGGCTGCGCCCGATCCCGAACGGACCAACACCTTTAATTTCAGCCAGAACCAACCGTTTATGGATTATGAGATCCACACCAATTGGGCATATCAATTCAACTGGTTCCTTAACTACAGCCGCACGTTTGGCGACCATTCCATAGATGCACTGGCGGTATATGAACAAGCGGAGGATGGATTGTTTGCGGCCTATGCACGGGGTGAAAACCCGATCACCGATTACGACCAGATGTTTGCCTATCCAACCGATCGCCAATTCCGCGAGGCAAACGGCTGGGAGGAAATCGGGTCCAGGCAATCGTTTATCGGCCGGTTGAATTACAACTACGGCAACCGTTACATCGCTGAGTTTTCGTTCCGGTACGACGGGAATACACTTTTCCCCGAACATAGCCGGTGGGGATTCTTCCCTTCCGTTTCGGCGGCGTGGCGGATTTCGGAGGAAGCTTTCTTCCAGGATATACAAACCGCCATTAACGAGCTGAAGCTACGGGCTTCTTATGGCACCACGGGCAATGACCTGATGATCAGCACGGACGATAGGATACCGGCTTTCTCCTATCGCGACCGCTATATCAATTCGGGAGGGTATATATTTGGAGACCGCTTCTATGGCGCAATTGCGCCGGGGCCTACCCCTAGTCCGAATCTGACATGGGCAACTTCCACCACGTATAACGCGGGGTTGGATATCGGTGTCTTTAACAGTAGGCTGACCGCGGCGCTCGACATCTTCCTACGGAAAGAAACCAATATACTCGGCCCGCGGCTGGTCTCCGTTCCAGACAATTACGGCCAGGCACTGGCGCCTGAAAATTACGCGGCACGATCGTGGCGCGGCGGGGAGCTCACCGTGCAATGGAACGACCAAATAGCTGCAGATAATGAATTTCGTTATGCGGTGAATGCGAACCTCGGCTTCGCTAAAGACCGGTGGGATATCTACGATGAAAGCGCAGCCTACGCCCCGGGCGGGAACCGGCATTTCGAGTCGCGCATCGGGTTGCCCCATGAGCGGATCATCGGGCTGAAAGCACTGGGCATCATCCGTACCCAAGAGCAGTTGGACGAATTGCTCGCGCAGGGGCTCACCCAGTACGGACGCGATCCCTACTTGGGTGGGCTGTATTTTGAAGACGTGCGGGGCGACGGGTTTGCGCCGGGGCCCGATGGCAAAATTGATGGCAACGATATTCAGCTCCTGTCTACGAAAGCGACGCCGCTGATGAACTATGGCTTTGGGCTTGATTTGTATTATGGGCAGTTTTCGTTGCAGGCTCATTTCCAAGGGGTGATGGGATATGACCGCATCATCAGCAACCAGGAAGGGGCAGGCATGCGTCAACACGGCGGAGCGATACGGCCGTATTATCCGATATGGGCATCGGACGATGTTTGGACGCCGGATAATCCGGGGGGCCAATACCCGCGGCCGATCGGCCAGAACTGGTACGAATCGGGCACCGGTGCCTCATCGTTCTGGATACGGAACGGCGCGTACCTGCGGTTGCGCACACTCAATGTAGCCTACGCGTTGCCCAAAAGCTGGATGTCAGCCTTACGCGTAGACAATGCGCAAGTTTTTTTCAACGGCACCAATTTGTTTTTCCTGTCGGCCATGCGCGAATTCCATGACCCGGAACAAGAGAATTACGATTCGTACCCAGTCATGAAGACGTTCACCTTCGGATTGGATGTTAGCTTCTAACCCCTTATGACGATGAAGAAGATAGTTTATATGCTTATTGGAGTGGGAAGCCTCTTTACTTCCTGCAATGATGTATTGGACATTGACGATTTAACGAGTTACGACCCTGATCAGGTTTGGAACGACGCCAACCTGGCCAACGCTTACATGGCCAATGTATACGAAATGTTTGGCAACTGGAACACAACGGCCGAACAGCAGAGCGAGCAGCTGATCGGTATCCATTTTTACCCCAACCGGATCACGATCTCCAACGGCGAGTATAAGTCGTGGGATTATAATCGTATCCGCCTGATCAATCAAGCCATCAGAGACGTCAATAGCGGATCGCTGGACCAGGCCGTGAAAGACGGCATCACCGGCCAAGCTTTGTTCATGCGTGCTTATGCCTATTTCCAGATGGTAATGTACCATGGTGGCGTGCCGTATGTAACGATTCCGCAGGATCGGTATGAAGATGACCTCTATGTACCGCGTAATTCGACGGCCGAGTGTTTTGAGCTTATCCTTGCAGACTTGGATGAGGCGATAGCGAAGTTGCCGGAAAAAATCGAGAAGAGTTCTGCCGATTATGGCAAAATTGATGGTATGTTTGCTTTAGCCTTTAAAGCCAAGGTGCGGCTGTATATGGCCTCGCCGCAGTTCCATCCTTCAAATCCTTGGGACAATGCCCATTGGGACGCGGCTTATACCGTCAATAAGCAGGCATACGAAACACTGTCGGCCAACGGATATGCCCTGACCGAAGATTATGAAAACATCGCGCTGGTAGAACGCGGCCCCGAAGTGGTCTTTGCGGTGATCAACGCCTACCCCAACAAGGTCGCTGTGTGGGACCACGGTGTGAGACCGGGCTCGGAAAGCCGCGGCGCGGCCAATGCCTGTCCGACGTGGGAGTTCGTCAAAATGTTTCCGATGAAAGACGGGAAGGCGTTTGACGACCCCACGGGCGCTTACTACAAAACCGAGGATGAACTCCTGCAAAGCTATTGGGAAGACCGCGACCCCCGGTTTGAGAAGTCGGTCGTTTGGAACGGCAAGCTGTATGAAGTATCCGGAAAAACCGGTCGACGGCAGTATACGGCACTCGGCGTGGCCCATGAGCTGGATGACTTCGGCGTCAATCCGCGTGCAGGCGTAAATTCCACCAATCTTGATCGGTACAGCGGCTTTTTCATTGTGAAGAATAGCCTATTGCGGCTAACACAGGAAGAAGTGCAGCAATACGATGTAGACTTCGTATTGATGCGCTTTGCGGAGGTCATGCTCAATTATGCGGAAACCGCCAATGAAACGGGTAGGATGGACGAAGCGTTGGCGATCCTGAAGGAAATCCGGCAACGGGCTGGCATAGCACCCGGTGCCGATGGTAATTACGGCATAGCAGTCACTTCGAGAACGGAAATGCGGGAAGCGATCTTGGCGGAGCGGAATATCGAATTTTGCTTTGAAGGGCACCGGTTCTGGGACTTGAGACGACTGCGGATGCTGGAACGCCTGGATGGCACCATCAAGCATGGTGTGGAAGCGATTGCCATTAAAGACGACGGCACGGAAATGTCTATTACCGAAGCACGCACAAAGGCAGCAGCCTATACGCTGCTAGAGGATGATTTCAAGTATAGCCTGCTGCAGGTTCCATTGTCCGGAGTCCGCGTGAATTCGGTGCCGGAAACCTATTATTTCTTTCCAGTCCAGGAAAGCGTAATCGATCGGAATCCGAGTATCGAGCAGAACAGCAACTGGGGCGGGCCGTTTGACCCGACTTTGGAGTAGGACCTCCGCCCTCCTTTACTCGGTATATTTAATGGCTTGGGCTTTCTGGTATTGCTCGGTTTCTTTGGTGCCGCCGTATTCAAACCCGAGGATGATAACGCCATCGGCACCTACCTCACGGCATTTGGCAACAATCCGCTGCTTTGCACGTTCCTCACCTTTTAAGCCACTGACTTTTTCAGCGAGATGGCCAATGACCCGGTATTGGGCCTTGACGTCTTTTTCTGCATAATAGACATCTACTTGTTGCGTTGGCTGGTAGCGGTCGCCCACGTACGAAACCGTCATGCAGGCGTGGAACGAAAAAGTGGCGGCGATTAGCAGCGTGCTCATTAGCTTGGGCAATGGGATTGTAATCTTCATGACGCATCGGCTTTGATATGCAATGATACGAAAAAATGGGAAGGTTTACCAAAATACCCTGTGAAGGGTATTTTGTGGCTGATGAATTATTTGAAGTTTTGACTCGTCAAAACATAAAAATTATAATACGTATGAAAAACCAGAAATTAAAACTCAGCCTCTTTGTGGTCGCGATGGCATCCGTGTCGTTGGCTACAGGATTGTCTTCATGTGCAAAGAAAGACAAAAACGATTGCTTCTCTTGTGATGCCGGTGGGGGTACCGTGAAATACTGCTATACCGAAGGGAATAGCTTCTATACAGCAACGACGCCTTCAGGAAGTACCCACGATATCGAGCTATCAGGGGAGTCTTGGGCAAGCGTAAAAGCCGGCCTACAGGCGGGTTGCAACTAACGGTGCCGGAGCAGGAGAGTACAGAACGGTTGTTCGGTAAATGATGCCGATATTTGCCATATCATAATTAGGTTTATAATTGGTTTGTAAAGGTTTCCATCCTCCCCGTTTGGAAACCTTTCTTTTTTACCCCGCTCCGAGGCTTAACCCGCCATACCTCCGCTCCATATTTTTTATTCCCGAAGGGCCATTGGGGAGGGACTATCGAAATGTCGGCCATAGGGCAGGAGGGTGCAGTACAGTTGTTTGAAAAAATATCGCGAAGTTTGTGACTTCATAATTTAGGTTTATAATTGGTTAGTAAAGGTTTCCATTCTCCCCGTTTGGAAGCCTTTCTTTTTTTACCCCGATCACGTACCCGGGGCCACATTCCTACCCCACACCCATAAGCGGATCGGTGATGCCATCGACACCGGTTTCCACCCGGCCGGCAAACCGCTCTTCGAACCCGTCAACACCCACACAGCCCACACTTACATCATACCAGCGATAGCTGGCCGATAGGTCGATTTCAATAGTGGATTCCTTACCCACGCGCATATTTACCGTTTGGGACTTACCGCCATAGCTGTTGTCGGCCACACGTAATCGGTAGCCGTCGTTACCGGTGTTGGTGCAGGTGAGCAGCAACGTTGCACGGCCATCGGCTTCCGTACGGTAGGTGCAGTTTATCCGGATGGCCGGCCGGTTATATCCGCCCTTGAATAGACGGTAGAAGCCATTGGGGCCATAAACGGCCAGTTGGTAATGGCCGTCAGCAAAACTGGTGAGGGGCCACGAATCCGCCACCGTACTACCAGGCGACGCGGCATAATCCCACGTGCGCCCATCTTCGCCATCAAAAGGGGCCTGTGCATATACTTTGAATGGCGCACCGGCGGCTTGATCGCCAAATAAGGACCGGCTCGACCGGAACGTGATGTGATAATGCCCGGATGGGTCATGTCGTCCATCGACATACAGCTCGTAGGGCAGCGCATTGGCATTGCGCACCCCGGGTTCCTGCTGGGGGAACCAGGGCGACTGGCGTGGGTTGTGGTTGATGGCTGTGATCTCGTCGTGGCTCAATGCACGGTACCCTACCGGCAAACCTTTGAACTTCGCTTGGTGGATGCCCGCCATGAAGGGCGCTTTTTCGGGTGCGGCAAGCGGCGTAAGCTGTTCGCCGTGGTAGGGCCTGAAAGCCGAGGTCAGGTTGCCGCACACAGCCCGGCGCCAGCTGCTGATGTTGGTTTCCGTTACCGGCTTACCGAGTTTGTGGCTGATGAAGTTTTCGAGAAACTGCAAGGGCGAAGTGTGGTCGAATACCTGCGAGTTGACCCACCCACCGCGTGTCCAAGGCGAGGCGATGACCATCGGTACGCGGTAGCCCAGTCCGATACTGCTCTCGCGCGCACTATTGGGGTGGTACTGTTCGTCATGCCGTACGAATTCGCGGCGGGCGTCGATGTCGGGCGAAACCTTACCGGTATCGTTCCGGTACGGGTTTGGCGACCCAAAAGGGGGCACGTGGTCGAAGTAACCGTCGTTTTCGTCGTAAGTAAGGATGAAGATGGTCTTTTTCCAAACTGCTGGATGTTGGGTGAGGATATCCATCACTTCGCTCACATACCACGAACCGAACCAGGGTGAGTCGGGATGGTCGGAAAAGAGCTGAGGAGGCACCAGCCACGACACTGTGGGCAGGTTGCCCGAAGCGACATCCTCACGGAATTGGTGGAGGATATCGCCCTTGGGTATGCGGAGTTCCCGCTCCGTATCGCCATCGCGGTACTGCATGGTTTCCAATTGCATGTAGTCGGGGTCGCCGGCGTTGTTTACGAACGCGCGGCGATGCAGCTCGCGGGTATGGTGCGGCAAGTCATCGAGCTGCGCATCGCCGTATGCTGCGATCTCCTCGTTCAGGTCTGCCAGCGCGTTTTGGAGCTTCGCATAGGCGTCGCCCTGCCGCTGGCCGCTGTCCAGCGCGGCGAGTTGGGCCAACAGCTTTTCGCGTTGCTGGGCGAGCAGTGATTTGTACCTTGCACTGTACTTAACCGCATACTGGGGGAAATATTCCAGCGCGTTGCAGCCAAAATTGCCTAGCCAGCTGTTTTCCTCGCCCGAATAGCCGGCGCTGCTGGCCGATATCTCGTTTTGGTATACCTTCCAGGCTACACCCTGTTCGGATAGCCGCTCGGGGAATGTGCGCCAGTTGGCCTTGCCACTGAACTCCGAGTCGCCATTCCATACCAGGGCCTTGCCAGCTAGCTCCTCCCGGATGTTGCCGCTCCAGAAGTAGAGCCTATTGGGGTTGGTACCGGTGAGGCTCGAACAGAAATGCTGGTCGCACACGGTAAACGCATCGGCCAGGGCATAGTAAAAGGGGATGTCCTCGCGGGTATAATGGCCCATGGTGAGGGGCATATCCGAGAATTCCTTGAAGCCCGACCGTTTCACATCGAGCCAGCGGTCCATCTTACCGTTGTGGTAGGCATCGGTTTGGTCTGTCCAGCCATGTGGTAGGCAGCCCATCCACGTCACCTTCGTGTCTCGGATTGCTAGCCGGAAGGGCGCGAAGGTCTGCCCGTCTTTATTGGTTTGGAGCCATACCTTATTGCGGCTGGGCTGCATGATGGCACGCGGGTCGTTGAACCCCCGTACGCCTTGCAGCGTACCGAAGGCATGGTCGAACGACCGGTTTTCCTGCATCAGCAGTACAATATGCTCCGCATCGTAGAAGCTGGTTCCGGATGCCGGGTTGATGGCCAATGCCCGCGCTATAGCCGGCGGCAGGGTGTTTGATAAGGATGCGGCACCGGCGAGGAATGCGGCTTTTTTCAGGAATGCGCGTCGTGTATCCATGGCGTTGTTGAGAAGAACGGATTTACTTGCTGCGGCTTTTAAAGTGCTTATCGGCAAAATCTAGAAAAGACCGCCAATCATACTGGGTAACGTCGTGTTTCCCCGCACGGATGTGGTAGCCTACATCATTCATGATGGGCTGGTGAATGGTTGGCGGTGTGGCTGTGGGAAGTCCATCGAGGCCATAGAGTGCATATACCGGGCCCGCGTGGTAGGCACTCAGGTACTCGCCCTTGGGGTCTGCCCACCGGTCTTCTTCCGCGCTGGCCACGTAAACGGGCCGTGGGGCCATCAATGCGAGCAGCTGATGCTGGTCGATGGGGAGGTCTTCTTCGCGCCCGTGGTAGGCATCGAGCGCTGGGCAGAACCAGGCGGGCTTGATGGAGCTCACGATGGCGATCGTTTCGCCGTACTTGCGCCGCGACAGCGCGGCACCGCCTTCGCCCGAATTGTTGGAGATGACGATTTTAAAGCGTGTATCCTGCGCACCCGCCCAAAGGGCGGCCTTACCCTGGCGGGAGTGCCCCATGATGGCAATGCGGGCGGTATCTACCCGCGGATCGGTGGCCAGATAGTCGACAATCCGGCTGGAACCCCATGCCCACGCACCAATGGCCTGCCACTCATCCGGCGCCTCATCGCCAGAACCGTAGCCGGGGAAGAGGGAAACGATGCTGTGGTCTTTCAACCCGGTTTTATCAGGGAAGATATCGTGGTAGCACATGGTGGCCACGCCATAGCCGCGCTCAATGATGTCGTTGTACGACCAGCGGCTGGCCTGGCAACCCCGTTCCCAATCAGGATGCCCCTCTTCCTTCACCAGGGCGAAATTTTTGGAGTACAGGATGGTGGTGTCTAGCGTGGTGCTGTGGTTGCCCTTAAAATTGTAGCCTACAAACATGGGGGCCTTCTTAGCGCCATTGTTGGGTAGGTACACCAGTAGCAATGCCTCCAACGTTTTGGTGCCATTGCCGAATAGCAACTTGACTTGACGGCTTGTGGCCTTGCCACCCAGCGCCTGCGGGTTTTCGGTGAGCACCTCGTAGCGTACGGCAACATGATCGGTAGGTGTGTGTCCGTACATATATGTGCTGAACAACTTGATCAGCTCCGGCCGCCGTTGCTGCTCCCATTGTGCAACCGTGGTTACCGGCTGCCCGCTTTCGGTGGTGAGCAGTGCCGGAAGTGTATAGGTGGGCACTTTCGATTCATCGTAATTGACATCGTGCCGCTGTGCCCAGCCACTGGTACTGGCAATAGACAATAGGACCATGGTGATACAGATAGGCTTGTAATGGAGTTTCATATCACAAACTTAATTAAAGTTACTTGAAATTCCATCGCCGGCGTGATCGGGTGCCATAATCGGCTCCAAAATCATTCAGGTTCCCCGCCGGCTACCAAGCGGAATCCCTCGATGGTCTTGCCGTTGAGGTGTGTTTTCCACCGGTCTAGTAGCGGCTTCTCCAGCCCGAATTCCCGGTATTCATCCGGGCTCATGATGGGAATACCCCGTATGATGGGGTAGATGCGGTTGCACTGCCCGCATAGCAGGTAACCCTCGTCGATATCGCCGGTTACGGTGGTGCGGATGGGGGTGAGCTGGAGGTCTGCCCGGTCGAATGGGCAACACAACTTATGGATGGTTTCGATGGTCATTGTCGTTGGATTATCGTGATTTACGGATGTGTTTTTGATATTGGCGGACGGCTTGGCCAGGGGAGTTGCTGCCCATGATTCCTGAGATGACCGCGATGCCGGTATAACGGAGTTCGCGGAGTTTCCCGATATGCTCCGGCCGGATACCGCCGGCCAGAAAGACGGCACCACCATAGATGGCGTTTGCCTGGCGCACCGAATCGGGGGTTACCAATTCGCAGCTGCCGGCGGTAGTGGATGGAAACATGGAGCAGAACGAGATGTAATCCGCGTGGTAGTTGCGCGCCCACCGTACCGGCTCCATATCGTTCGTACAGGTGATGCCGCACCGGAAGGAGCGGCCGATGGTGGCTTGGATAACCTCGTAATCACGGGGGATGGTGTCGAAATGCACACCATCCAAAGGGGTGTCTCTCAAATAAGCCCACTGGTTATTGATGAGCACCGGTACGTCTTTGGCGTGGCAGCGCAGGCACACCTCGCCGATCAGCGTGTGGATATCGTCGTCGCCACGGAAATGATCCCAGATTTGCACGGCAGCGATGCCTTCGGCAAGTACCGCATCTAGTTTCGCGTACAGTTCCGGCTTGTCCATGGCGGGGTCGATAACGAGGTAAATCCCCCTGCCGATAGGGCGTGGTGTCTTCATTATTTCCATCCGTTTTGATAAGCGTTAGCAAATGCAGCCCAGTATGGGTCTTCCTCGTGGTAGGGCATGTCCTTTGCCCTGCCGTCTTCGATGAGCTTGATGCCATGTGCCGCATCGGTAAGGCGGCCCACTTCCGCACAGGGGATGCCTGCGAGCTGCAGCCGATCGATGATGGCTGCTGTGGCGGTGGGCTGGCAGGCAATGATCATCGCCCCGGCGCCCACGCAGTAGCGGGGGTCGAGCCCGAAGAGGTGACATACCTGCCGCTGCACGGCGTGTACAGGCAGCTTGTCGCTATCGATGAGTGCCCCGTGGCCCGAGGCTACGGTTAGCTCGTAGATAGCCCCGAGCACGCCGCCTTCGGTAACGTCGTGCATGGCGCTGACCTGCCCGCCATCGGGCCGGCCGTCAACCGCCATCAATGCATCGGACAGGGCGGAAGTTTGGTAGAAAGAATTGCAAGCCAGCTGGTGTACTTCCGTGCCGGCCTTATTCTTCACCGTTTCCGGAAAGCTCATGGCCAGGATGGCCGCCGATGACAGCGCACACTGCTTGGTTACCAGGATCGCATCGCCCGCGCGGGCCGACGAGGCCGTAAGCATGGTATTCCGCGGTGCGATGGTAACGAGTGTGCCGCCACCGGAGATGGTGGAATGCTGGTGTGCAACAAAACCGGTGTGGCCGCCTGTGATGGCTACGCCGATATCGGTGCAGAACCGGTGGATGTATGCCCAATATTGCTTGAAGTCGGCTTCGCTGAGCGTGTCGGGCAGGTTCAAAACAAACTGGCCGTACATGGGGCCGAAGCCGGTGGTGGCCATATCGTTGGCCATGAGGTGCACCGATAGCCACGCCGAGGCTTCCAGCCCCAGCGAGGGGATGAGCGAAAGCGGGTCGCTGGTCATGGCCATGGTCATACCGCCGGGGATATCTATCATCGATACGTCCACGCCGAAGCGGGGCCCTATGCGTACCTCCGGCCGTTGGCGGCCGCCCATGGTGGCGACGGTGCGGTCAAAAAGCGGTATGCTTATTTTACCGAGTTGCTTCTCCATCAGCCGACATCGTTAAAACGGACATACAAACCAAAGAAATCGCCGAAGGGCACACCCCACTGCTGTACGGGGAACCACCGGGGGAGGCCGGTGCAGGTCCACTCAATGGTGTATTCGCGGCCTTGGAGTGCAATGTCGATGATGGCGCTGAGTTTCTTGGGTGTATAGAACGTAGCTGTGAGGTAGAACGGATTTTTGCCGAACAGCTCCTGTACGCGCCGCCGCACCACCTTGGGCGAGTTGCGGTTCATCATGCCCATGGCAATGCCGTAGCGGCCCACACGGGCAGCCTCGCGGATTACGCGCACCGGGTCCTGGTAATATTCGAACGTGGTGATGAAGGCCAGGGCATCGAACGTATGGTCTTTGAAGGGCATGTGGTGCGAATCGGCCATCACCAAATCGCCTTCGAAGAGGTGCATGGCCTGCGACAGCATGAGCGGCGAGATGTCGCCACCGGTGGCTTCGATGCCGATTTCTTTCCACCAACGCGTAAAGCGGGTAGTGCCGCAGCCGAATTCGAGCAGCGTTTTCACGCGGTGGTCTTTCGATACCAACTGCTCCATGACCTTTTTCTGCCAGATCTCGGCACGTTTGTAACGGCCTTCGTACCACTGCTCATACGTATCGGTATGCTCCCTGTTGAAAAACCATTCGGGCCGGTTCTGCCAGTTCTGCTGCTGCTGGGGGATGAGTTCAAGTGTTGTTTTTTCGTGTTCCATCATATTCGCCTTTGTGTTGGACAGCTCCTTCAAGGAATTGCCAACGGCGAGCGGAACAAGAACGGTGGTCTTGTGCGGTCTGCATCCCTACGTTGGCATAATCCAAATCAGGTAATTAGGGTGTAATCTCAGCCCCGCTACGGGGCACCCCTTGCTGTGTACCGTCACAAACATAGTGAATGTTGTGTTGATATGCAACTTTATTGAAAGTAGCCCGCGGTACGGGAGTAGCCCAAATTAATTATATTAGATGCCCAATATATCGCATATGGTTTCATTACGTCAAGTCGTTTCCCGGTTTTTTATAGCAGCTGCCGTGCTGCCTTGCTTTGCGCAAGGCCAGCCAGCCCCCAACGAAATCAACTTCACCCGGCAAGGTGTCCGGCGGTTTGTTTTTGATCCTACGCACACCATCCCGTTGGCCGCCCTGAAGCCCGCGGAAGTGGTTGGGATGACGGCCATGTACCCGGTAACCCACCATTTGGACGGTCATGCGCGGGTGGCCGTGGATCACGGCCGACTGCTTGTCGGTTCCGACTCAGAAACACACACGGCCGTTTGGTTCGGTGGGTTTAACCCATTTGCGACCTATACGATAGACGTCGCCTCAAGCGAAGGGGAAGGTGCCGTAGGCTTTGAGTTTGCAGACGCTGCAAATGCCGAGCAATTCGCGATAGCCGTCCGGTATCGACAGCGCCGCATCGCTGATGTACGGCTTCGGATCGTGAAGGATGGCGACGTAATAGCCGATGAATCGATCGCTACCCATATCCCACCGGACGAGCACCTGCAAGGCAAGCTTATCCTCCAACTGTTGGGCAGTGGTTTGACGCTCTACCTCCAAAACGAGGGCTTACCGCAACCGATTGCCCAATCGGATTTCAGCCAAAAGCTCGACCTCCGCGAAAAGCGGTACCTCCATGCTTTTCAATCGCGCGTATCGGTGCAGTTGGAGCATGGTGCAGTGGGAATCAACGGTGCCGCCGCAGCGTTGACCAGTGGCATGGGGCTTGCGGATATCCGAGCCATAACCTACGAAGACGGAAGCCCGCTGCTAGACCAAGGCCGGCTGTGGTATACGATGACCATCCGGGGGCGGGCGCTGCCGCACCACGTACAGGGGGTTTTCAGCATGGATCCCACCGTCTTCGACCTCCGGTTCGAAGGGGTTATCGTGTTCGACCGGGCGGATGGGATACTCCGCAATGAGGTGGCTTCCCATATCTTCTACGACCGGCAGGATCGGGTGTGGCGGGGTATCACTACGGGATTCAGTGCCTACGCCAACCCACAGGAGCATAAGCAACTGCTGGCGGTGGAAAGTACGAAAGACCCCCGCTTCGGGTTTTCCGTTATGCGGGCCGCGCCTTTCGGGGTGGTGGGCGACATCGAAGACCCCCATATCCTGTATGACGCAAAGGCCGGGAAATGGCGTATCCTCATCTGCGAAAACAACGGCGGCTATAAAGCGATCATGTTAGAATCGGCCTTGTGGGACAGGGATTACCAGCGTATCGCCGGTCCGGTAGCCCACAATTCGACGGGAACATCCATCCAACACATTGGCGGGATACCTTATTGTTTTTCGGGAAGCAGCGAACGGGCGATTTTCATTTATTCCTATCCAGACCTTCAGGAAGTAGGCACACTGAAAATGGATCTCCCCCCTTGGGATGGGGATTCCGGTACGCGCGTTTGGCCCAATGTGGTGGAGCTGCCCGAAGGCTATCCTTTCCGGTATGTGGCGTTGATGATGGATCGATTCAACTACCCCGGGTTGGAAGGCCCGAATTGGACATACGGTGCACTGTATCTCTACCATGGGAGCGAAGAATGACCGTTTATCTATAAAAAATGCCCTTTGGTCTAATCGGGCTGTCATTGGTCGATGATTATCGGCGATTTGTCTATTATCACCACGGCGTGGTGCAACGTTTTTTTCCCTTTGTCGTCTTATCCATAAAAGCGAACAAAAAGGAAAAACAAAATCGTATAGCTATGAAATCGTTAGTATTAAGCGCCATGATTTGCGCAGCCGCAGTAGGGACCAGTGTTGCCAATACCGGTATCGCCCGGCCGGGCGATAAAGTGAAAAAGGAACATGTCAACGACCAAAGCCGTATAACGGCTTTCAAGCAGGTCATCGCATTCCACCAGCGTAATGTGGACGTGTTGTTCCACCAGTTTGAAATGGCTAAAAAACAGATACGCGAAAGCTATGGCAGCCATGCCGACCTGGATCGCGACAAAGCCTTCTTCGTCAACGTATACCAACAGGATATTGACCAGGGGCTGCGTGTGGAAGCCAGCAAAAAGGCGATCACCGAGATCGAAGCATTGTATGTGAAGAAGCACGAGGCGCGCGACGCGTATGAAGCGGCGAAACTTGCCAAGTTGCAGGGACAGCTGCGGGCCGAATTGAAACGGGAGCAGAAGCAATTTAAGAAAGCCAAACGCAAGTATGCCGGCGTTGTAAACGGAGAGACCCTTCCGTTGTTGCAAAGTGTGGAACAGTATTTCTCGAAGGCGATAGACCAAGCCGAGAACGCCGACGCGGACCACATGACAATCGCCTCACGGTACCAACGGTAGCCAAAGGATGCCGCTCCGGGGGGTTAGGATATCTTCTGCCAACCAATGCCGGGTTCGGTCTGCGTGAGGTAGTCGCGGAGCCGGCTGTTTTCGGGCTTGGCGAGCCGAGGGTCTGCCTCGAAGATAGCGATCACCGTGTTGCGTACGGTGGTAAGCAGTGCTTGGTCGGTGGTGAGGTCGGCCAGCTTGAGGTCGAGTACGCCGCTTTGCTGTGTGCCCGCCAGATCGCCGGGGCCGCGCAGCTGAAGGTCTACCTCGGCGATTTCGAACCCATCATTGGTACGTACCATGGTTTCCAGCCGGAGCTTACTGTCCTTGCCGAGCTTGCTGCCCGATAGGAGGATGCAATATGACTGATCGGCGCCCCGCCCTACGCGCCCCCGCAGCTGATGCAGTTGCGATAAGCCGAAACGCTCGGCATTCTCGATCACCATTACCGACGCATTGGGCACGTCGACTCCCACCTCGATTACCGTGGTGGCTACCATGATCTGCGTCTCGCCCTTGATAAACCGGCGCATCTCGAAGTCCTTGTCTTTTGCGGGCATTTTGCCATGTACGATGCTGATGCGATACTGCGGTAGCGGAAATTCCTTTTGCAGCGTTTCCAGGCCAGCTTCGAGGTACAGGAGATCCATCTTTTCGCTCTCCTTGATGAGGGGATAAACGATGTATACCTGGCGGCCCTTGCCGATTTCCTCTTTCATGAATCCGAACATGCGCAGCCGGCTGCTTTCGTAGAGGTGCATCGTTTTAATGGGTTTACGGCCGGCGGGCAGTTCATCGATAACGGATATATCCAGATCACCGTAGAGTGTCATGGCGAGGGTACGCGGTATGGGGGTGGCAGTCATCACCAGCATGTGGGGCGGGATACGGTTTTTGCGCCATAACTTGGCCCGCTGTTCCACGCCGAAGCGGTGCTGCTCATCGATAACGACAAACCCCAGGTTATGGAAACGCACGGCATCTTCGATGAGGGCATGGGTACCCACGAGGATATCGAGCGTGCCGTCTTCGAGCTGGCTGTGGATGATCCGGCGATCTTTTTTGGGCACGGATCCGGTGAGCAGCTGTACGGATACCATGCCACTGCCCAGCAGCTTGCTGATGCTGTGGTAATGCTGCTGCGCGAGGATTTCGGTAGGCGCCATCAGGCATGCTTGGAAGCCGTTGTCGATGGCCAGCAGCATGGCCATCAGGGCCACTACGGTTTTGCCGCTGCCTACGTCGCCCTGCACCAACCGGTTGAGCTGCGCCCCCGACGCGGTGTCCCGCCGGATTTCCTTGATGACCCGTTTCTGCGCATTGGTAAGGGCGAAGGGGAGCCGCTCGTTATAAAAGGTGTTGAATGTATCGCCTACCGTGTCAAACCGATGGCCCTGGAACTTCTGGGTGTTCAGCAATTTGTTTTTGAGAAGCTTCAGCTGGATAAAAAAAAGCTCGTCGAATTTCAGTCGATGGATGGCTTGCGCCAGCGCTCCGCTATCACGCGGGAAATGGATGGCTGCCAATGCTTGCGGCAACGGCATAAGCCGGTGCTGCAGCATGACGTGCTCGGGTAGTGTTTCGCCCAATTGCGGGGCGATGCTTTCCAGCAGGGCGGCCTGGAGTTTTTGGATACCCTTGCTATCGAGTGCGAATTTGCGCAGTTTCTCAGTGGTGTTGTATACAGGCTGCAGGCTGAGGTCGCCCTGCTGCTGGGGGCTACCTGGTTTGTATACTTCCATCTCCGGGTGCGTCATGGAGAGCTGGTTGCTGAATACGCTCGGCTTGCCATAGATGATGTAGGCTGCGCCAACCTGCAGTGCTTTTTTGAGCCAACCGATGCTTTGGAACCATACCAGTTCCATGGTGCCTGTATCGTCCCTGAAGTGACCAACGAGCCGCCTGCCTCGGCGTTCGCCCAGCTCTTCGATGTGCACGAGCCGTCCGATAACCTGTGCAGCGGCCATATCGGCGTGGAGCTGCTTGATTTTATGGAACTGTGTACGGTCGATATAGCGAAAGGGGTAATGCCTCAGGAGGTCGCCGAACGTATGGATACCCAACTCATTTTTAAGCACCTCGGCACGGGCAGGCCCCACACCTTTGAGGTATTCAATGGGGGTTATGGTACTGAGTGGCGCCACAGGGGATTTCTACATTCAACGGGTTATGCGAATTTATGGAAAACTTTCTGAAGTGCACCCCAGTTGAACAGGAATACGGCGAGGAATAATACCAGGTAAGCCAGCAATTGGTAGGTATAGACGGGCTCGTTGAAATACACAACGGCTACTGCAAACGCAATGATGGGATTGATATAAATGAGCACGCCTACGGTGGTAGATGAGATGCCGTTGAGCGCGTATAGGCTCATATACAGTGGGATGATGGTAAAGATAACCGCGATCACGGTGATATTGATCCAGAAGGTGGTGTCGGTGGGCAGTGGGTGGTGCTGCCAGAGCAGGAGCGGCAGGATGAGCAGGCTGCACAGCGTGAGCTGCACCGCCAGTACAACCAACCGGTCTACGTGTTGGATAATGCGCTGGGCCACCAGGTACAGTGCATAGCACGAAGCGATGCCCACCGACCAGATGACGTCATGCAGGGAGCCGCGGGCCAAAAGGATGACGCTGGCCAACGCAATGGCGATGGCGACTTTTTTGATGCCTGTTAACCGTTCCTTAAGGATGAGGAATGCCGCCAGGGTAGTAAGTAGCGGACATACAAGGTAGGCAAATGCGGCCGATTGGATGCTCACGTAGTTTACCGCGTAAATGAAGGTAAACCAATTGCCCATGATAAGCAGCGAAGCGATCACGGTAAGCGCGATGAGTCGCTTGCGAAGGGCTGGCGGTGCGGATTGCAGGTAACGGACGGACGCGGATAGTTTCTTATGGCGGAACAGGAAGATAAACGGCCATATCAAAACGGTCGACACAAAAATCCGGTAATAAAGAATGTCTTCAGCGGGCCACTCCTGGATGGCACGGAGCGGGAAGGCCATGAAGCCCCAGAGCACGGCTGCAAAAAACGCCGCCGAGAAGTATTTCAAACGGCCTTGCATTTATGCTTTCCACGCTATGGCGGAAATTTCGACGTTAACATTTTTCGGCAGTCCGGCCACGGCCACGGTTTCGCGTGCGGGGGCCTGCCCGGTGAAGTAAGTGCCATATATGTCATTCACGGCGGCGAAGTCGCCCATGTCGCGAAGGAAAATCGTCGTTTTCACCACATCGGTGAACGTATAGCCCGCTTCGGACAGGATGGCCGAGAGGTTATCAAGCACTTGGCGGGCCTCTTCGGCTATCGAGCCATCAACCAGCTCGCCCGTTTCGGGCGATAGGGCAATCTGCCCCGATATATACAACGTATGACCCGCCTTTATGGCCTGGTTATACGGGCCAATGGGTGCGGGTGCCTTGGTGGTATTGATGATTTCCTTCGTTGTAGACATAACGTATGGATGTAAACTTAATTGAAAAAGAGCCAATCGACAATTTTGTAAAGTATGGCCAGCAGAAATAAAATGATGGCCGTCGCATTGATGATATGCATCACCCGCAAGTTAAAGCTGGTGGGTCTATTGGGATCCTTTTTCCGGAAAAAATACATGATGCCCCTACCTCGCGACTCGCTTCAATGCCCGTTCAGCACGCTTGTTCGCCGCATTTATTTTGTAATTAAACCAGCGGTCTCTGAAGATTTTGCGCATGGTATTGTCGAAGTGACGCGTGATGACCAGGTTGCGGAAACCACGCCACTTGTCGTAAACCTTGGAGGGCAATGCCCGTACGCTGATGGAATAACCTTCGGTGACATATTGGATGTAATGCCACCAACCCGACGGCATAAACAACGTCTCTCCCGGGTGTATCTCCGCTTCGTACCCATCGAGGTACTTCAATGCAGGGAACTTTTCGTAATCGGGGTTCTTGATGTTGGCGATGCTATGGAAATTGTAGGGCAGTTTATACATCAGGTCCGACTGCTCCAACGGGAATAGCCAGATTTTCTTAACGCCTTTGTATTGGGTGATAAAGACATGCGACATATCGATGTCGAAGTGGTTGCGTGTGCTGGACCCCTCGCCACCGAAAAAGAGGTAGGGGAGCCACTGCAATACCTTGCCGCCCGTTACGTCGTTATAGACCAGGTCATGATTGAGTTCGGGCTTCAGCTTCATGAGGTTGAACAGGAAGATCCGCAGATCGGTCGGCTCACGCTCGATCATGTCCAGGTATTCGCTGAATTTCATTTTCGCAACAGGAGCGCTCGCTGCGCGATCGTTCGATGCGTCTTCCCGCCCGTGTAAGGAAATGATGCTATCTCCGGCTATTTCCTTGAAATAGTCATAGTTCCATTTGGTCCATGCTGGACTGTCTTTGGCCACGAAATCATCCATAACTACCGGGATCCCCTTGTTGAGGTAGTCTTTGATGAAGTCAGCCGAGCTGATTCCGGAGATTTTGTTAACTTTTTTGAGTTGCACGACTTAATAGCTTGAACTGTTAATTATGCTTATGCAAACTTACGTAATCTTCGTATGTGCCCACACGATGTCAACCAATTTTACATTTGCATTATAAATAGGCCTACAACGATTTACGTGCCAAAATAGCAAAATTTTCGGCGACCTGACGAAAATCATTTTTTGTGGCTAGTATGACCACAGATCCTGCTCGAAGTCGATGAGGGTTTTTTTGATACGTTGGGCTTCATACAGGCGATCTAGTCCGTTGTCTACGTAGTCCCGGATACGGAGGTCTTCAGGATTGGACTGCTTGACAATGTAGCTGGAAAACAGTCGCTTGATGAAAAGGTCATCATAACTCAGCCCGGTAGCATCGTTGTGCCGTGAAGCGACTTCCTTGTTGACAAAGATGTGCCTGGCTTCGGGAAAATAAATCCAGAACGCCGGGTAGGCGTCGGCCGCGACGGATGGGGTACTGCCCGCCAGATCGAGCCCGGCGATATCCTCTACAGCATCCATCCCGTCCATGTCGACCGGTGCATCACCCGTAATTTCGTCCATCTGGGGGGTCACCAAGGGAGCTATACCGATGATGCGCGGCTCGAATACGGAACGTTGCTTGTCGAAAATCCAGTCCTCTTTGATACGGAAACGAACCACATCATTCGGGTTGAACGCGGTGGCTTCGAAGTGCGACGCGATGACGTTGCCTTCGTCGTCATATTCTTCCACCAAGGTGCTGTCTGAGCCGAACCGGCCCAGTACTTGGTCGGGCGATAGGCGGGTTTTGAAGCTGTCGCCCGTAGGGTCATCTTCCGTGGGCGTGGGGTCATATGCCGTGAGTTCGCCGGCCAGCACGGCTTCCATGATGACGTCGATGAGGCGCGATTTGGGCGAAGCGTATATGTCATTCAGTTTCTCGCGCACGTCAAACTCCCGCCAGATGCGCTTCACATAGGCCACATCAGTAGGCCGGATATTCGCGTAGGGCACGACTTCGCGGTCCAATATATCGGATTTGACGTAGTAACCGTCTATCGGCGGTTCTTCAATAGGAATTGGCGTAGTGCTGTTGGACAGGTTGCCTTCCTGGGCATACGCCGACAGTCCAAGTGCCATCGCGACTAAAAATCCATACGCTTTCATCGTTACCTCCTTCATCGTTATCAATTAATCGATCCGGAACGAAATCGGATCCAGTTCTTGCTGCAGGCCATCCGGGCCTACGGCGACAATATTGTAGAAAAATACAAACGACCCCGGCGACACGGCGCCAAGCGCATTCTGCATAGGCCCGGAGAAGGTGCCGTTTGTGCCCTGGTAAGGGCCCATGGGATCTACCCGGGGTTTCTGTATCAACATCGAGAAACGCGAAATGTTGAATTTGGCATCAAACTCGAAATCTTCCAATGCGGCAAAGATGCGGTTTTGCCCGCGGATCTGCGCGGCAGCAACACTGCCGCCTGAACGGCCTGCCACGCGGGCTTGCGGCTTCGGGATCCGTTTCACCCGGAACTCGGTGGAGCTAAGTGACTGCGTCTGCTCGCCCACACGGGCCGATACGTGGATACTGGCAGTGCCGGGTTGGGTTACCCGTGCCACATACTTGCCACCCGACCCGGAAATGGTTACGCCCTGGCCGCTCACTTGGAGGCTTTCTTTGGGGATACCCGGCGCAGATACCGAAATGGGGTTGTCCACGCCGATGTACAGCACGTTCATGGCATCGGGCGAAACAACGGCCGAGGGCCGCGCTACCTGGTAGGTCTGCGGCTCGGTGACGTATTCCTTGACGGTGCCGTCGGTCTGTTTAACGCGGATGGTCCCTGTCCAGTTGAATACCCCCTCGCTGGACGTATTGACCGAATAGGTGGCCTGCCCGTCGGTGACGGGTAACGTGTTACCCCCAACGGATATTTCTGGGGTGGATTTGGAATCGTAGGCGGTAAGGAATACCTTGGCCGTATAGGGCTGTCCCTGGATGACGTAAGACGACGGGGCCACGGCTACGGCGGCAAACCGGTCAAGATTGACCACAGCCATATCCATCTCTCCGAAAATATGTTTCACCACCACGGCCTCAGCATTCTTCACGTCGGCCTTGATTTTTTCTAATGCGGTGATCGAGGCGGTCAGCGGGATGCCGTCGCCGAAGTTGGCCTGTTCCCAGGTTTTCTTAATGCCGCCACGGCTGGGTGGGTCTTGGGCCTCTAACGAGAAGGACACCTGGTTGTTTGCCAGCGCCAACAGTTGTTCGCGCGTACTATTGATGCGGCTTCGCAAATGCTCCGCCCGGCTCACGCCATCATCCTTCTGTCTGATCATGATGCGCGGGCTGATGCTGAGGTTATCACGCTTGCGGACATCGCCCGTAGTCTCATTCTGCCCGCCGCCCTCGGCTTCAAGTACACTTTGGAGGGAGTCGATATATCCCGATAGGCTACCGGCCAATAGACTCGCTTGTTCGGCACGGTCTAATATGGGTTGGGCCCGTTCGGGCTCATCTTTCAATTTGGTTGCGCGGAAAGCATTGAACATATTGTCTATACCTTCCTGGGTATTTTGGGTAGACGTATTGAGGCTTGTTGCTAAGTTCTTGAAGGCGTCGAGCACGGAATCACTCACGTTCAATGCCACCAATCCCAACAACACCAGGTATAAAATACCCATCATACGTTGCCTCGGGGTCTGTTTTCCTGCTGCCATGCTGTAATGTTATTCGTTAAGGTATCTTAAAAAAATAAAATTACACGCGCGGCTGGTTCATGGCAGCCAGCATGTTTCCGTATACCGCATTAAGCGATGCCAGGTTTTTATTGAGGTGGGCCACCTGATCTTTGAACTGTTGGGTATCCACTACCGAGTCGTTGAAATTCTGCAGGGTTTGGGCAATGCTGTTGTAATGTTGGGAAATCGTTTGTAGCTTTTTGCCGGTATCCTGCAATTCAAGCTCGTATACGGCATTAAGGTGCTGCAGGTTGTTGGCAAGTTTGTGCACCTGTTCGTGGTAGGCGGTTACGTCGCCACCACTTGCACTAATACCGGCGAGGTCACTGGAGGCCTTCTCAAAAGCCGCATTGAGTTTGTCGACGCTGCCCGTAGCACCCTTTACCCGCTCGGTGAACTGCGTGGTGGCCAGGGAGGCATCCGATACATTAGATATGGCAGCTACCTTATCGCCGAAGGTACGGAGGCCGTCGCCGAGGTTGCCGATCAATTCCGGACTGATACGGGCATCGGCCAGCATCTTGTCGAGCGCAGCCGTGCTGCCCGTATTGGTGGTCGGCCGGACGGTGGCTTTTGGCAGTTCGCCCTCGTATTCGGCGGCCAATTCCGGATACACCCGGGTCCAATCGACGTCTTTCTCTTCCGTTTGGAAACCAAGGAGGAGAAAGAGCAGTGCTTCCGTGCCGAGACCTAAAATGATAAGCCAATCACCCGCCGGCCAGTGCTGTAGCTTGGCCATTAACCCGATGATGACGACGGTGGCCCCCCAGGAGACAATGTTGTTGATGCCGATTTTGAATTTGCGTTTTCCTGCCATGATATTGCTTTGTTGTGTAGATTGCGTAATTGTATGTTAATTATTCATAGGGTCGACACCGGGGTAGGCGGATACACTCCGGAAACCGATGTATGACTTAGACGTATCCTGATATTCGTAAGCGCGGGCACCATTCTGTAAAAAATAGCCGATATCTTTCCAAGAGCCGCCACGCACCACTTTGCGTTTCAATGATTGCGGGTCGCCCGCCGCAGCATCGTAGCGGTAGGTGGGGTTCATATCGTGTACGAAAGACGATGCCGACTCGTTGAACGAGGATGAGGTCCATTCCGCCACATTGCCGGCCATGTTGTAAAGGCCGAAGTCGTTGGGGAAATACGAATACACGGGAGCGGTATAGGCGGCCCCGTCATCGATATAGTTACCGCGGCCAGGTTTGAAATTAGCCATTAAGCAACCTTTCGCGTTGCGTGCGGATGGGCCACCCCAAGGGTATTGGGTGCCCACCCGGCCGCCACGGGCGGCATATTCCCATTCGGCTTCTGAAGGTAGCATATAGGGCTGTCGTATCTCGCGGCCGTTTGCTTTCCGGCTGCGCTGGTGATTTTCAAATAGGCGCGAACGCCACGTATTGAACGCCTGTGCCTGCCGCCAGGTGACGCCAACCACGGGGTATTCATCAAACGATGGATGCGAGAAATAGCCTTCGACCATCGGTTCGTTCTGGGCATAGCTGAAATCGTTGAGCCACACGGTTGTGTCCGGGTATACCAGAATGGTGTCGCGCCGGATGAAGTCTGAACGTGTTTTGGTGGGGTCGCTCTTTGCGGCCGTGGCGGCACGCAGGTCGTACCATTCGTAGTGGTACCGCAATAAGCGTACATCGAGCTCATCCTTGCCGAAAATACGGTCCTCACCCTGGTAATACATCTGACGTGTCCGCTCGCGCACCTGTTGGTCTTTGGAGTTCCATAGCGACCGCCTGCTGCCATTTACCTTAGTCCAATCGATGTATCGCTCACCGGATCCTTCCACTTCTACGAAATAGCTATCGTCTTGCAGGTAATTGTATATCAGAATGGAGTCGCGCACCCAATTGACAAACTGCCGGTATTCGCTGTTCGAGATCTCGGTTTCGTCCATGTAGAACGATGAAATGGTAACCTGCCTGTTTTGGGCCACTTGCGAAAAAGTAATGTCTTCATCAGACTGGCCCATGATGAAGGTGCCCCCAGGCACCAGCACCATGCCGTGCGGAACCCGGTTGGTTTTGAGGTGTGCCCGCTTGACACCAACCAGCTCGCCGCCACCGGACTTGGAGCAGCCCGACAAGAATACCGAAGATATACAAACCAATATTATAGGTAAATAAGCTCTATTCATTTAGTTCTATCTTTGGCTAGCAACGCCCGCGCAACGAGACTTATCCGCTGTGTGTACATTTGCGACACGCCCATTGTGTTTCGTTAAAGCCCGTGATTAATAACCCGTTACGGCAGCAAATTTCAGACCAAAAGTCTTTCTCGGTACCATGCATACGGACAGCAAACTTAATAATTATCTGTTACAACTATCTAAAACATCGCTTTTCGGTGGTAGATGGCTCGCGTGGAACACGCCCACTGCCGTGAAAGCGGCCCTAAAATTATTAAAAGAAACAGTAATTTATTAAAAAAGGGACGGAAATTTAAAAAAATATACTTGCCTCGCCCAGCGGGTTAACCAAACCGCTATTTATTTACCGCCTTGATATACTGTTCAACCGCCATGGTCATACTTGGTGCCTCGGGTGTTGGGGCAGCGATATCGAGCAGTAAACCACGGTCTAGCACGGCTTGATGGGTCGTGGGGCCGAACGCCGCAAGCCGCGTGTCGTTTTGTTTGAAATCCGGAAAATTCTCAAAAAGAGATTGTACGCTTGAGGGGCTGAAAAAGACGATGATGTCGTAAAAAACATCTTTCAGGTCAGACAGGTCGCTCACCACTGTACGGAAAAGCACTGCGGGCGTAACGTTGTAGCCATTGTCTTGCAGCCAGTTGTACGTCTCTTCGTTGGCCACGTCCGAACACGGGTACAGGAACTTCTCCTTGGCATGTTTTTTCAATACATCAGAAAGATCTTGCGCCGTCTGCTTGCCGAAGAAAATTTTCCGCTTGCGGTACTGGATATATTTTTGAAGGTATAATGCTATAGTTTCTGAAAGGCAGAAGTATTTTAGGTCTGCCGGCACCTCATAGCGCATTTCCTCACACACACGGAAGAAGTGGTCGGCCGCATTGCGACTGGTGAAAATCACCGCTGTGAAGTCTGCGAGGTTGATCCGTTGCTCTTTGCGAACATCGCGCCCCGATACGCCTTCCACATGGATAAAGGCTCTGAAATCGAGTTTGAGATTGTACTTCTGGGCCAAAGCGAAGTAAGGGGACTTTTCGTTCTCTGGTTTAGGCAACGTGACTAATATGCTTTTTACTTTCTTTGCTCTATCTGCTTCTGGCACCTGCATGTTTCTTACGTTAATTACCCAATACTTTTACCAAGATAAGTATGGGTGCGATTTCGAGGCAGCAAAGATACGTAAATAAATAAAATTTTGAAAATGGGTAATTGGTGAGTAGACTGCGGGCAGTCTTCGCAAAACGGAAAACGAATAAGCAGAGCACGACAATGAGTGCCACAGGTACGATCCAAACCACGTAATCCCCGGGCACCAAACTCAGCACCAGTATGATGGGAAGGAATACCAACGCCGCGTTGAAGTAGCTGAGGTATAGAATCGATACGTATTCGCGTACGATGCGTTGAAGGTCGAATATAAAGCCGAGTAACCGGGTGGCAATGATCTTAAGGATGAACAGGAGCATCACAACCAGCGAAATGGCGAGAAACCGCTCAACACCGAGGTAATTGCCACCTGTATAGTACGCGTTGCAAAGGTAAATGAATAGCCCGACCGCGAAGCCGAATAGGATGTAAAGGAAAACAAAAGGCCACGAGCTGTAAAGGGTGTCTTCCTTGTTGACCTGGAGCAGCATGCGGTCGTTGTAGAAGGCTTGGATGATGGATAGCACCTCGTTGGGGAAGGACACACGGACGACGCCCAGGAAGAGCAGTAACAGCCCGATGGCACCGAGTACCCACGGCTGGCGACTGGGTCGTTCGTTATCGGTTTCCATTTCTTGCGCCAGGCGGTTGGCGAATGCCAGCCATGTCATGAAATCGCCGTTTTGCACGATAACGTGGCGACGAAGGCTGTCGGCAAACGCGTTGGGCCGATCAGGATCGGGTAGGCCGATGTATTGCATGGCCAATGAATCGCCCACCCGCTTGAGCGAGTCGGCCAGCCGAATTTCTGCAGCCAGCTGCGCTTGCCTAAGCGAGTCTTGGGCAGCGCGATAGCGGGGCTGTTGCATGGACCCACCCGAGGGAGCCGCACTTACGGCGGCAACCCCCAACAATATCCCGGCCAATAGGAACCCCCAATACTTCATTTGCCTACTCAATGAGCCGGCAAAGTTAGGCAAAATCACATGGTTATAGGGGCTTAATTTTCAGGTTGCGGAAACTGACGCGATCACCATGGTCTTGCAGCAAGATATGCCCGCTTTCGGCCTGGCCGAAGTTGTCCCAGTCTTTATATTTGCTTTCGCTCACCAGCTGCTTGTAGACTTCCGAACCGCGCTCATACTGCAATACCTTTTCGCCGTTGAGGTAATGGGTTACGGTATTATCGGGTTGCACAACGAGCCGTCCCTTGTTCCATTCGCCTATTTTGCGTTGTGCGCGATTGGTTTTGTTGGCCGTAATGAGGTCATAAAGTGAGGCGAGCGTGCGGTTGCCATCTCTGCCCATCTTCGCGTCGGGGTGTTGCTTGTCATCCAATACCTGGTACTCCAGTCCGATGGCCGATCCGGTGTTGTTCTCGGAGAGTGTAACGAAATACTTCACACCACTATTTGCGCCTTCGGTGAGCTTAAACTCGAAGGACAGGTCGAAGGCACTGTACTCGCCGGTCGTTACTATATCGCCGCCGTTGGTCGATTCACCGCCATCGGAAGGAAGTACGGTGATGGAGCCGTCTTTGATTTCCCACCCTTGGGCAGGGAATGTGTCTTTGTAGGCGCCTACCCAGCCAGTATTGCTTTGGCCATCGAAGAGCAGTTTATAACCGCTTTTCTCCTCATATGCGGAGAGGCTGTTTGGCGTAAGGTTTACCGGATAAATGCCGGCCGGAAATTCTTGCGGTTGCAGATTTTCGGTTTGGATGCGGATGTTTTTGAAATATACTTTTTTGCCGGCGAGCGCTTCGTCACCGATACTGTGCACCTGCAACCCGATGAAACCTGCGGCATCGATCGTGTCGACCACATAAGCTGTGGGAGTGCCGTTTACCCAGGTTTTGGTTTCATTGCCGATGGCCTCGATGCGGATGTGGTTAAAGTCTTCTTTTTTATAGGCCGTTTTGGCCTGCTCGTTGAGGTCGAGCGGATAAAGCCAGCCACGGCGCGCCTCGTCGTAAATGCCGCCTGTCCATGCGCGTCCGGAAGGATCGATCTCTACCTGCCGCCCGTAAACGCGGCCGCGGCCTTCATTAGCCGATGCGTCGAGGTGGCTTCGTGTTTGGATACCCGAATTGGTCGTTTCGCCCTCCAACTTCACATCCAGCTCGAGAATGAAGTCGCCGTATTCTTGCTCGGTGATCAGGAAGGAGTTGGGGGTGCCCGCGGTCATGGTGCCCACGATGGCGCCGTCTTCGATGGTGTAGGGTGCCTCGCCGCCCACGATTTTCCACCCGTCCAGCGTTTCTCCATCGAACAGCGGTTGCCAATGGTTTGCCGTGCCGGTGCCGCAAGAGCTGACGGCGATGCCGATGAGTAATACCGCTAAAGGCAAGCGGGATGTGATTGTTGTACGTGTTTTCATTCGAAAATAATTATTGATTTTATTGTCCGTCTTTAGCAGCATCAATGCATGCTTCGCAGTTTATTCTTTAATGGCCTCATGGAACCTGCATTTTCATTGCATCCTTTGTTTTCAGCGGTAATGAGAAGCTTGCGATTAGTGCCTGGTGTAATTAACGATTGCCCAGTGTGGGAATGTTATTTATACCTCGGTTTCATCATACTGTCGTTGGCAGACACGCCGCGAAACAAGTTAGTTGGCGATTTTCCATCCGAAACCGTTAGCTTTGTGTCATTGATTATAAATGATTTTGCACCCAATTATACGGCTTTTTATAGGGATTAGGTATTGATTTTGGGTTCTTTTTTTACGAAAACGATGTCGTAAGACAGCTATGGCAACAGAGAAAAGCGACAATTTTTTTGAACAGGTGTACCGTATTGTCCGGCAGATCCCCGAAGGGCGGGTAACTTCTTACGGCGCGATAGCGCGCGCGTTGGGTGCGGGCGGATCATCGCGTATGGTGGGCTACGCCATGCGGGCGGCAGGGGGCGTATACCCACCGGTGCCGGCCCACCGTGTGGTGAACCGCATAGGACTGCTCACCGGCAAAAGGGCATTTGGAAGTCCGACGATGATGGCCCAATTGCTCGCAAATGAAGGGGTGGACGTTGCCGAAGACCGGGTCGTCGACTTCGAACGGGTATTTTGGGACCCACAGCTTGTGGTGGGCGATTGACCGTTAGCATGTCTTCTTTAAGAGGAAAAGCACAATGTCGTTGATATCAACGATGCCCACCGGCTTTCCTTCATGCACCGTGGGCAAAGCGATGAACGCACCTTTGGCCATCAATTCGGCAACTTCTTCGATCGTGGCCGACAATGCGATTTGCGGGGTGTCGCGCTCCATAACCTGATTGGCCTGTAACATATCGAATATCCCCGTTTCGACATCATCGAGGTTGCCGAATTCATATCCGAACCCCAGTTGCTTGATGGCCTTGCGGCTGATGATACCTACGATTTTGTTTTCTTCGAGAACGGTGACATGCGCGAGGGATTGGCTTTTCATGAGCCGATACACCTTGCTGATACGGTCGGTTGACTGCACCGTGAGGGCGATTTTGCTCGCGATTTCGGTGACGGGGCGGTTTTTGCTCATTGCGCTAATTCGTATTGGTGAGGGAATGCAATATTTATTCCATTTTTCTGGCTAACCGTAGTTTATAAACTCTTCGCAAAGGAACGGAACCAAATCCAAGAGCAGGATGATGTTTGGCAGCCAAGAAAATGATTTAAATCACCCGGCGGGGGGAATCTCCCGATAGATATCCGGCAAGGTGCGGCCCACGCCTTGGTAATCCAAACCATATCCAACCACGAATTCGTTATCGATTTCGAAACCCACGTATGCAATGTTGTCGAAGGTATATTGCAGCGCCTTCGGTTTGAGCAATAGCGCACATACGGCTACCGACGCCGGTTTTTGGGCGTAAACGGCATCGAGTGTGTGTTTCAATGAATGGCCGGTATCGACAATATCTTCAACGATGACGACCTCCCGCCCCTCGAGGTTGCAGTCGAGGCCGATGAGCTCGTTTATCTCATTGCGCCGGGTGCTGCCCTCGTAAGACGAGAGTTTGACGAAGGAGATCTCGCTCGCGATGTGGATTTGTTTCATCAAGTCTGCCATGACCATGAAGCAGCCGTTGAGTACACCGATGAAGATGGGATGCTGGTTTTCGTAGGCCACATTGAGCTGTATCCCGATAAGCCGGATGCGCTTCTTGATTTGATTGTAATCAATGATGCGCTCAAACTGTTTTTGATTGATTGTTATCTTCATCCGTTTGCTAAGGGGTTTCTGGATTTGACGTGTTGAAGATACGGTCTAATAAGCCGCGCACCTGCTCCAAATCCTTTTCGAAATCGGTGGGTGGCAGCTCCAGCCGCAACGTATCGGTGGCCGGCCGGTCGGGACGAAGCGATTCGCGCAGACTCACGGCGTAAAACCCGTAGCTGCCCGACGAATCGGCCGGTGCCAGCCCACGGCGGGCCATAATATTGCCGATATAGTTGAAATAAGAGGCGATGTAAGGCTTGAGTTGACCTTCGTAATTGAATGAATACAGCCCTGTCTTCGGGCGGGGCACAATGCTGGCCAGGTAGATGCTTTCGCCAAGGGTGAGCTGCGAAGGATGTTTGCCGAAGTAATAGTGGGCGGCTTCGGAAACGCCGTATACATTACGGCCCCATTCGATGATGTTGAGGTATACCTCATACATCCGGTCTTTGCTGACGGCATCTGTGCTCTCCATGAGCCATACGATGATGATTTCTTCCAGTTTGCGGACAATGGTCTTGTTGCGGTTGAGGAACACGTTCTTGACCAGTTGCATGGAGATGGTACTCCCTCCTCGCTTGAAGGCTTTTTCTTTGAAGTTGATAGCGATAGACGACCGGATTGCCTCTTCAACAAAACCTTCATGGCTGAAAAATGAGGGGTCTTCGGTGGTGAGGATCGCGTTTTTGAGGTAGGGTGATATCTGCGGCAGCGGTATGAAATTCGGGTTTTCCGGACCCACCACGATGTCGCGTACGGGCTCCTCATCTTCATAGGGGGTGTAAGTAAACGTGGTGTTGATTTTGGGGACGTTAACATCCCCCCAAGCATTGACCTTAAAATCGTGCTGCTCCATGCGTGAGTTGAACTGCACGCTATCGGGGTTTGCAGTATCCAGAAATGCATCGAGCTTATATTTGATGCGGCCCGATACCCGTATCCCTTCGAGCGACTCGAACAGCCCCTTTGGAAAGGCGTTAAACAAATCCTGGGCCTCCATTTCGGGTGTCTCTAAACCCAGGGCATAGGTTTTGTGGGGTTGGGTGGTATAGCGGACGAACGGATGTACTTCCAGGTTCTCGACGGTAACCGTGGATGCGTTGGACAATTCCACATGGTTGTCGCCCACAACGACTTCCGCATCGATATGTGCATCGGGAACCGCCACATCCTTCGGGGCAATGCGCCAGTGGTTGATATGGAGGTTTTTGACCGCCCATTCCCCTTTGATATGCAATAGCTCGTTGTGGGTCCAGTAGACCTCCCGCAGGCGCGTCTCGATGGTGTCGAAGCTGAGCTGCAGACCAAACTTGCGTTCCAGCAGGGGCAAGGCAATCCGTTGGCCATTGGCATGTACCTTGATATAGAGCTGGCGTCTATCGGGGTTGAGCTTGCCCGTTACCTGCCAGGCGGCCTCGTTGTCGTTGAGAAAAACAGCAGCGGTAAGGTTGCCATTGTCGATATCGGCCTGGGGGACGTTGATTCGCTGCTCAGTGCTGTCATCGCGATAGGTGAGAATGAAATCGCGGAGATCCATGTCTTCCGGGATTTTATAGAGCACATTGTTGAGCATGCTGTTTGCTGCCTGTGCCATGTTGATCGTTGGTCCGTCGGGCGGCTCGTTGGGTGCTGCGGGAGTGGCCTGCAGCGTATCGACACCCCGGAAGAGAAAGTCGTAATTGCTGACGCTGTCTTTTTTGATGAGTTGTACCTGGGCATTGTGTCCATGGAGCCGCCCGAAACGGACATCGCCGGTGAGCAGTGGGAAAAGCCGGATGCTAACGGACAGTTCTTCGATACTGGCCAGCTGGTCGCGGCCATGGGGTACAACAGCTACATTTTCGAACATTACCGTGGTCAGTCCAGAGAAATAAGCGTCGCCCACTTCGAGGTCGAGTTGGTACTCCTTGGCCAGCTTGGATTGGATACGTGCCATCGTGGCAGCAAGCAATGCTTCGCGCTTATGGTAGGCGATGGTACAGACGACGATGCCTACAATCACCAACGCACCAATGACCGAGCCCCCAATGACAAGCTGTCTCCGGGTAATCTTATCCAAAAATTGCCTAACTATACCAATTGCCACAAAAAACTAATTTACTTGGAACCTAAATAAGGGATAATTATGATTAAAAACAAAGATATGACAAGTTTGTGTTTCGCTTTCGCTAGTTTTGTAACAGTATAATATATAGTATATCTAGTGAAAGGAGCGATGATTACGAAAGAACAAGTGCTGCATGCACTGAGCCATGTGGATGATCCCGACCTCAAAAAAGACTTAGTAACCCTCAATATGATTAAGAACGTGGAAATTACCCCATCGGCCATCCGGTTTGATGTGGTGCTTACCACGCCTGCTTGCCCCTTGAAAGGACACATCGAGCATGCATGCCGCAATGCCATTGCACTGTTTATCGATAAAGACATTGCCGTAGATATCAATATGACCTCTCGGGTGGTCGGAATGCAGAGTAACCAATTGCCCAACATCAAAAACATCATCCTTGTCGCTTCCGGTAAAGGGGGCGTGGGCAAGTCTACAGTAGCGGCCAATCTGGCACTGGCGTTGCAAGCCAACGGTGCCAAGACCGGTCTGATTGATGCAGATATATACGGGCCTTCGGTACCCATTATGTTTGGGGTGGAAGGTGCGCGACCCAGGGCCTCCAAAACCGAAACAGGTAAAACAAAAATCGAACCGATAGAGAAATATGGGCTGAAATTGCTGTCCATAGGTTTTTTTACGGACCCCAACCAGCCAGTGCCCTGGCGCGGCCCCATGGTGAGTACGGCCGTGAAACAGTTGTTTAACGATGCGAATTGGGGCGAATTGGACTATCTGGTGGTGGATTTGCCGCCGGGCACAGGTGATGTGCATATCACCGTGGCACAAGGCTTTCCCATCTCGGGCGCGGTTGTGGTCACCACCCCACAGAATGTAGCGCTTTCCGATGCGGTGCGCGGCATCGGTATGTTCCTCATGGACTCCATCAACATCCCGCTGCTGGGCGTAGTAGAAAATATGGCTTACTTCACACCGGCTGAATTGCCCGACAATAAGTACTATATTTTCGGTAAGGATGGAGGCAAGCGCTTGGCCGAGCGGTTCGAAGCGCCGTTCCTCGGCGAGATCCCCTTGGTGAAAAGCATCAGTGATTCGGGCGACAATGGGCTGCCCGTGATGATGGATGAGGATAATCCGGCACGTGCCGCGTTCCTCGAGATAGCTGGCAAGGTGGCCCAACAGCTCGCCATCAACCAGGCAGTGGTATAAAAAATGAACCCGACATGATGAAGCCGACCATCACGATAACTTATTGCCCGAAGTGCGGCTGGTTGCTGCGATCGTCTTATTTGGCATCCGAACTGCTCACTACATTTGCCGACGAACTCAACGGTGTGCTGCTGAAACCTGCAGAGACAGCGGGCGAATTCCGAATTTCTATCGACGGCGAGCTTGTGGTGGACCGGAAAGCGGATGGAGGATTTCCCGAAATTACGGCACTGAAGCGGCTGGTGCGCGATCGCATTGCGCCACATAAATCGTTGGGGCACTCGGATAGGGTACAGGGACAGCTGGGTTCGGAAAGAAGTGAAGAAAAAAAAATGAAGAAATAATTTGCATAGTGTAATAAATACACTATATTTGTCTCATCATAATTTAGGTTTATAATTGGTTAGTAAAGGTTTCCATTCTCCCCGTTTGGAAACCTTTCTTTTTTATGGGAAATTTTTCGCTTGCCACGCCTCACTTATACATCGCAGATACTGATGGCTTGAGCCAATGATTTGAGGGGTTCCGGTTGCTTGGGAATAAACTCCTGTGCAACATATCCCTTGAAGCCGGTTTCAACAATGGCACTCATGATGGCCGGGTAATGGAGTTCCTGGGTTTCGTCGATTTCATTTCGGCCGGGTACCCCGCCGGTATGGTAATGGGCGATATATGAGTGGTATTTGCGGATGGTGGCAATGATATCGCCTTCCATGATTTGCATGTGGTAGATATCGTAAAGTAGTTTAAACCGATCCGATCCCACGGCATCACATAGTGCGGCGCCCCACGCGGTATGGTCGCATTGGTAATCGGGATGATCCACTTTGCTGTTGAGTAATTCCATGACCAACGTAACGCCGTGCTGCTCGGCGGTGCCCATGAGGCGTTTCAGGCCAGTGGCACAATGGAGGATGCCCTCCTCGTCGTCTAACCCCCGGCGATTGCCCGAAAAGCAGATGAGTTGATCGTAGCCGGCTGCGGCAACCTGCGGAATGAGATTTTCATAACTTGCCACCAGCTCGTCATGTAGGGTGGGATCGTTGAATCCCTGTGAAATCCCTTTGCCTGCCCCGTGGGACATCGCAGCATGCAGACCATATTGTTTCAGCACGGCCCATTCATCAGGTCCGACCAGGTCGATCGCCGTGATACCGATCTCCTTGGCGGCCTCGCAGAGTGATGCCAGGGGGATGGAAGGATAACACCAACGGCAAACCGAATGGTTGATTCGTCCCTTCAAGGGCTCCGCTGCTGCTTTTTCCGCGGCAGCGGCATGCTTGAACAGGTCTGTCGCCATCACGGCGCCGGTGCCGGCAGCCATGGCTTTCAATGCGCTTCTTCTTGAGAAAAGTTGGGGGGTGGGTTTCATGCTGGGTATCTTGTTAGTCATATAAGCTAATGCCGGTATAAACCTACATAAAATCGACGAAACCACAAGATGGAGGGATGCCGTTTCCCTTCCCGAACAAAAAAACAAAAAAAAATTTGTATAGTGTAATAAATACACTATCTTTGTCTCATCATAATTTAGGTTTATAATTGGTTAGTAAAGGTCTCCATTCTCCCCGTTTGGAGATCTTTTTTTTTGCTGGAAAAATACCTATCTTCACCCCTGAAAACACAGTTATGCCCCCGGTTCCTCCATTAAAGATTCTTAAAGCCTCCGCCGGGTCTGGCAAGACCTTCAGCCTCACGGCACATTACCTCGCGCTGCTGTTTGCAGGTGAAAGTAAATACCGGGAGATACTGGCCATCACGTTTACGAATAAAGCGACGGCTGAAATGAAACACCGCATACTGGCTGTGTTGGAGATGTTGGCCATGCGCGACGGCCGCACGAAGGATCTGGCCAGCGGGTACCGCGAAACCTTGCTGGCTGCCTACCCCCAATGGGATGCTACGGCATTGCAGCAACGTGCTGTGGAGACCTACCGCAGGATACTGCACGACTATAGCCGCTTTGCCGTGAGTACCATCGACGGCTTCACCCAGAAGATTATCCGTGGCTTTACATTTGAACTGGGTATCGACGCGGGATATAAACTGGAAATGAATATCCGTAAGGTGAAAGCCGATCTGGTACTGCGCCTCAATCGGATGCTCGACGAGCGGCCCGACCTGCTGCAATGGATCATGGACTATGCCCAGGTAAAAATTGACCGTGATGAGAATTGGAATTACCGCTGGGCACTGAGTGAATTGGCCGCTGAGATTTTCAGGGAGGATTTCCAGGACTTTGACAAGGCGGTTTCAGGCATCCCCGGGCAAGCGCTCTTTGTAAACCTCGACCGTTACTGTAAAGCGGCTATTCAGCAGTTTGAGGAGTCCTTTGAACAATTGCTGAAGGCCGCCGCCGATACATTTCGCATTTCGGGCGTAGATGCGATGGACTTGGCCGGGAAATCGCGCAACCACCTGGGTAAACTGGATAGCTTCTCCGCCCAGAATCCCGCGGATGTGATCAAAAAGCTGCAAAAATACATCCAAGCACCGGATGAATGGCAAAAGGGCGGGCTAACCGGTGGCATGGCGGTGCTTTATGGAGCATTGAACCCGCTGCTTGAACAGCTGAACGAATTGTATAATGGACAGAGCCCGGATTATTACCTGGCCAAAGCCATCGACGACAACCTGTACTACCTGCGCCTGCTTAAGGAGATGAGCGCGCTGCTGGCTGAATGGCGGCGGGATAACACCGCGCAACTCATCAGCGATGCACAGATCCTGCTCACCAGTATCGGCACAAACGAGTTGGGCGATCCCACATTTATATGGGAGAAAACAGGCAGCCGGTTCCGGCATTTCCTCTTCGATGAGTTTCAAGATACTTCGAAAAGGCAATGGGATAACCTGCGCCCATTGCTGATCAACGCGATGGGCAATGCCGCAGGTAAGCACCACGAACATCTTGTGGTGGGCGATGTGAAGCAGAGCATCTACAGGTGGCGCAGCGGCGACTGGCGTATCCTGTTGGACCGCGCCGAGCAGCAAATCGGCCGGGCATTCAACGTGGCCGATACGACGGCGCTCATCACGCAGGAGACACTAGGTACCAATTACCGGAGCGATGAGCGCATTGTGGTCTTCAATAACTTGATTTTTGAACATGCACCGGCGTGGTTGCAGCAGCGTTTGAACGACCGCGTTTTGAAGGAACTGGGTGAAGAACGGTATGAGCAATGGTGGAAGCCATCGGGAAATCACGATACCATCATCCGTGCGTACCACGACAGCACGCAGCAGTTGCCCCCGGATGTCGATCGGGCGGGCGGTGCTGTGCAGGTAGACTTCATTGAAGTAGCTAGCAACAACCACCGTCCAAACGCGGTGAAGGAGGAAGCGCTGGTGCGTATGGCCGACACGTTGATGGGATGGGTGGCCGGCGGGACGTATAAGCCGGGGCAAATCGGGATACTGGTACGCACCAATAATGAGGCCCGCGAGATCATCCAGTACCTGCTCGATCGGCAGCGTGGGGCAGCAACTTCGTTCGATGTGATCTCGGGTGACGCGTTAACATTGGCCAATAACGCCGCGATACGGCTGCTCGTCGATACGCTGCGTGCATTGGTTGGCGGCGTTGCGGATGCGGCGTTGTACCGGGCCAACTGTGTGTTGCTATACAATCAACTGCATGGAAAACATATCGCCCCGGATCGTTGGCTCCGTATCTGCGAAGGGGAGCTGGACCGGCTGAGGGGGCTGTTGCCCGAACTGCTATGCCATCACCGCCGGGCGTGGGCGCAGTTGCCGCTGGTGGAACTTATCGAAACCTTGGTTGATGCCTACGGGTTGCATAAGCTAACCGAGCACTTACCTTATATCTTTGCGTTCCGCGATATCATTGCAGGATTTTCGGCCAACGGCGAACGCGGTATACCGGCATTTTTAACCTACTGGGAAGAGGAGGGGATCGACAGGGCGCTTCCGGCCAGTGCCGACGCCAATGCCGTCGAGGTGATTACGATCCATAAATCAAAAGGACTAGCGTTTGACGTGGTGATGATTCCTTTTTGTGGGTGGCCGGTGGATGGAATGCCCAACAGCAATTTCTGGGTAGACACAGCGGACACACCGTATGCCCTGCTGAACAAAACACCGGTAAAATACAAAAGTGACCTCGGGAAGTCTTCCTTGTACAAGGCGTACTTTGAAGAAATGCTTTTCAACTACATGGATGCGCTCAATACGCTGTATGTGGCCGCCACCCGCGCACGGAAACACCTGTATATAAGCGCACCCGATATAAAGGGTACAGATGAAGTCAGCACGGTGCTGGCGGGCGACCTGCTACTGGAAGTGTTGCGGCACCACGCCGGCGAATTGGGATTGGCGTTTGAGCGCGGGATACGTTTCGGAGAACCAAGTGCCACATATCCCCACGGCGGCGAGGAAAGTCCGGCCGGGGGTTTTTCATTTGATCACTACCCCACATCGGGTAGGCTTAAAGCAGAGCTGGTTCGACCCGAAATGCGTGCGGAGTTGGACTATGTGCGGCTTGAGGCGGCCAGGCGCCATGGGCAGCTCCTGCATGAGCTGATGGCTACCGTTACCGGTGCAGACAGGCTGGATGCAGCGCTGGACAATCTCCAGGCCCTGGGCCTGGTGCAAGGCGGCGAACGGGAGGAGCTTCGGGCGCTGGCCCTAGCCACTTGGGCACACCCGCAATTGAAGGAGTGGCTCGGGGGTGACTACCAGCATTGGAATGAGCGCAGTATAATTTTACCCAACGGGCGTACCCTGCGGCCGGACAAGGTTCTGGTAGGTAATGACGAAACCATCGTGATCGATTTCAAATTCACACAGCAGGTAGACGATGCGCACCTTAAACAGGTGTCTGATTACCAGTTGGTGCTCCGCCAGTTGGGGATGCCCAACGTAAGGGGATACGTATATTATGGTACATTGAATAAACTTGTGGCCGTATGAACACGATGCCATTCCTCCGACAAGTAGCCGCGGATCTGTTGTCGCGGTTTGGCGATGACCTGAAGGATGTGGCCGTGGTGTTGACCAACAAGCGGCCCATCGTATTCCTAAGTAAGCACTTGGCCGACCTCTCGGGCAAACCGATTTGGAGCCCGTGCTTTTTCACGGTACAAGAATTTTTCGCCCAATCGTCACCGTTGCCGCAAAGCAATACGCTTGCCCAGTTTTTTGTGCTGCACCGGTTGCATAACCGGCTGCTCCGCGATGACGGCCTACCTGAGGAAACGCCAGACGAGTTCTATCCGCTGGCGGAGACCATCCTCGCCGATTTCGCGCAACTGGACTATGACCTGGTAGACCCCGGTGAGGTGTATGCCGAATTGCGCGACATCGCGCTACTCCAACAACGGTTTCCCCACCTATCCGCCGATCAGCAGCGTTTCATGCAGCAATTCTGGGAGTCGTTTTCCGTGGGGAAGCAGACTGCCATACAGCAGAAATTCTTGCAGCTATGGGGGCGCCTGCCGCGACTGTACAAGCAATTTAAAGAGGAGTTAGCCCGGCAAGGGCTCACCACACAGGCGATTACTTATCGCGACCTCGCCGAAGGACGTGCGGCCAACCCCCAATTTATCGATGGGTATAAACAGGTGGCATTTGTTGGCTTCAATGCCCTCAGTCGTTGTGAGATAAGGCTGTTTTCGCAATGGCAGGACGAAGATAAAGCACTTTTCTATTTTGATGGCGATCGCTATTACCTGGACGACGATCTGCAGGAAGCGGGGCTTTTCATGCGTAGGAATATCGGACAGTATGGACTGAAAAATGCGCTTGGTGAATTTCCATCCGTGCTGGCGACAAAGACCAACCACATCGATTTAATTGCGGCGTCGGGAACCGTAGCGCAGGCAAAAATGCTGTCCTCGTTGTTGCCCGCCAAAGCCGTGGATGCGGCGCTATCGACAAAGGTTGCCATCATCTTGGCCGACGAGAGCTTATTGATACCCTTATTACAGAGTTTGCCGGAAGGAGTCGAATTCAACGTGACGGTAGGCTACCCGTTGGTGCAGTCGACGCTCTTCGGTTTCATTGACCTATGGCTGCGTATACAGCAATACCTGTGCAACCACGGTGGCGGTAGCGCACATCACCTCGATGTAGAAGCTGCCCTGGCCCACCCGATGAGTGGGGTAGCAGACGAAGAACGAAGGAACATCCTACAGCAAATACATGCAAACCAATGGCTGGAAGTTCCGGTCAGTGAACTGTTGCTTACCACGGCCAGTTATCCGGCTTTTTTTGCCGAGCGGAAGAACAGCGAGGCCCTGCTCCAAGCGTTACATGGGTTGCTCGGAGACGTGCTGGAGCGGCGCCAGCGCGATCACGCATTACAGCATATTGAAGCAGCGCTCATCGTGGCAGCAAAGAAGGCCGTTAACCTATTACACGAGGGGCTTGCCGGCCATACCGACCTCTCGGTAGGGTTCGCTTGCTCGCTTATTCAGAAGGCACTTCAGGGCGTTAGCGCACCGATTGAGGGCGAGCCGCTGAATGGCATCCAGATCATGGGCTTGCTCGAAAGCCGTTGCCTCGATTTCGATGACGTATTCGTTATCGGGGCCAATGAGGGCGCACTGCCGAAAATCACCGCGGCCCCAACATTCATCCCCGACTCCATCCGGCGTGCGCATGGCCTACCGGTGCTAGAAAACCAGGACGCTTTATCAGCCTATCTCTTCTACCGTCTGTTGCAGTATCCTGAACGGGTTACCGTGGTTTACAATCAGGTGGTCGACGAGCGCAACAGTGGCGAGGTGAGCCGGTTTGTTAGGCAGCTGGAGTTCGAAAGCGGATTTGCGTGGCGCCGCCACGTGCAGCGGCAACAGGTACGTACCGTGCCGTCACCGGAGCCGGTTGCGGTAGCCAAAACCGGTGCCGTGTGGCAAAAGATGCTGCGCTATGTTGATGTGGACGCTCCCAACCGCCTCCGGCTTTCGGCCTCTGGCCTCACAACGTACCTGCAGTCGCCGTTATTGTTCTTCCTCAAGTATATTGCTGAAATCAAAGAACCCCCGAAGCTCTCGGAAGAGTTTGAGCTGAACAGGTTAGGTTCTGTTGTGCACGGTGCCATGCAAACGGTCTACGAACGGTTACGCACACAGCACGAAACCATCGAAGCTGCCCATATCCGGCAACTGATACCTCAATTGCCACAGCTATGCCTCGATGCACTTGCCAAGGAGCTGGAAGTGCCTGCTGGTAAGTTTTTGGCACCCAACAGCATGCACCGTATTTTACTGAAGATTGCGACGGAATACGCGGCTGTATTTCTACACCACGATGCAAGCGAAGTGGCGCCACTTCGCATCGTGGAGCTGGAGAATGAACGAGATTACGCTATTGAGTTTCCAATTATGGTGGCTGGTGAAAAGAAGACCGTCTGCTTGTACGGCATCATAGACCGGGTGGATGTGGTTGCCGGAGTAACGCGGATTGTCGACTACAAAACCGGACGCGACGAGCTGAAATTCAATGGCTATGAGACCTTGTTTGCCCCGGCATCGGCCAAAAGCAATAAGGCAATGATCCAGACGTTGTTTTATACACTGTTGTATGAGCAGGTAACGGGTACGAGCGGTGTAGAGCCCAACCTTTATGTAGCCCGGAAGCTCCGTAATGAGGGTTCCCTGTTTTATTTGGGGGGCCGGAGCGGATTCGTGGCAGAAGGGGCTGCACTGGAAGACCTCAAGATGCAGTTTGTGGAATTTCTGCGCCATACGCTGGAAGAATTGTTCGACCCGGATATCCCTTTCCGCCATAATGGCGATACGGTGTTATACCCGGACGATCCTTACCGTGAGTTTCTTGGCCAACACGAGGCACCCGACGAAGCGTAACGAAAACGTATGCGTAGATTGTAAGCCGTATTTTGTACGCTGCGTTTCATGTTTCGTACTTTAAATGCTATTTTGCACCCCATGAGTAAACACCATATCCTTTCTTTCGGCGAGTTGATGTTGCGGCTTAGCTCAACCGGAGCGTCTTTTTTGGAAAAAGACAGCCCAGTGGTTGTTTTCCCCGCCGGTTCTGAAGCCAATGTTGTTGCGTCATTGGCACAATGGGGCGTGCCGTGCAGCTACATGAGCCGGATGCCCGACAATGAACTCACGGCACAGGCATTGTCCGTATTGAAAGGACTAGGTGTAGACGTATCGCCCACAATAGTTGAAGGGGATAGGCTGGGCTTATACTTCCTGCTGTCGGCAAACGGCCTTACCAAAGGCGAGGTAATATATGATCGGAAATATTCGGCATTTAGCAAGTTGCAGCCGGGTGCCGTGGATTGGGACCGGATACTCGATGGCTACACGTGGTTCCATTGGAGCGCGCTAACGCCCGCCCTCAACGAATCGCTCGCTGCGGTATGCAAAGAAGCATTGGAAGCGGCGCGGCGAAAAGGGATGGTGGTATCGGTAGACCTCAACTACCGCAATAAATTGTGGAATTACGGTAAGCAGCCGATTGAGGTGATGCCCGATTTGCTTCCTTATTGCGACGTGGTGATGGGCAATATCTGGGCGGCAAACAAAATGCTGGGAACGACGGTGCTTGAAACGTTGGGTCGCGACACGCCGCCCGACATGTATTTCGAACAGGCCAAGGAATCAGCACGTGAGGTTTTCGAACGGTTACCCCAGTGTAAACACGTGGCTTATACCTTCCGCTTCATGGATTCGGCTACCCACAACCTGCTGTATGGTACGTACCATACCCGTAGTGGCGATTTTATGTCGGCCATACAGGAAACCAATGAGGTGGTAGACCGCATTGGCAGCGGCGATGCATTCATGGCGGGACTGATTTATGCACTGGCATCGGAAAAGGATGGACAGGACGTGGTGGAGACGGCAACGGCTGCGGGGTTCAAAAAATTGTTTGTGAAAGGGGATTTCGGTAACGGGGATTTGTAAAAGGGAGACGTTAGACACTAGACATTAGACGATAGGCATTAAAAATGAAAAACACACTTGACCATATATTGAAATATCCGGTGCTCCCGGTTTATTATAACGATGATATTCAAACCTGCATGGAGGTAGTAAATGCCTGCTACTCGGGTGGTATACGGGTTTTTGAGTTTGTAAATCGTGGCGAGCGGGCGCCGGAGAACTTTTCGCGGCTACTGGCGTACCAGCGGGAGCATTGGCCCGATCTACTGTTGGGAATCGGCACGATTAAAACGGCTGCCATGGCGACGGCCTACATCGAGATGGGCGCGGAATTCATCGTGAGTCCCGTGGTAAAGCCTGCGATTGCTGAGGTAACGCTGGCACGCGACATCCTTTGGGTACCTGGCTGCATGACGCCCACCGAAATTAGTATGGCCGAAGATCTGGGAGCACCCCTAGTGAAACTCTTTCCCGGCGACACGTTGGGAACCGGGTTCCTCAAATCAATAAAACCACTGTTTCCGGATATGCGATTCATGCCAACCGGTGGGGTAAATCCGACGGAGGAGAGTATTTCTGGATGGTTCGAGGCAGGGGTAAGTGCGGTGGGACTGGGCTCCAAGCTATTTGCCAAGCCCGAAGGGGCTACCGGATCTGACTGGCTCGCCGAGCGCAGTCGCGCGTTAATGGGTTGGGTGAATGGCTAGTGCCGCATCGGGTACATTTTGCCGAAAATGATGACGACTCACCTTACATCATTGTCATTTTTAAAATAAAAAGGCAGGTTTGCTATCAAAAATTGATTTTTTGGCTATCTTCATCGCCTGTTTCGCAAGTTGTAAACGGTGCTGGCGACAGCTTAACATTTTACCCGTTGATGATGACAGTAGGTATCGCAGCAGATCACGCTGGTTTTGAACAGAAAGAACAACTGATGGCCAAGTTGGTGGAAGCAGGGTATGACGTTCGTGATTACGGTGCAACGGCATATGACCCCACGGACGACTACCCCGACATTATTGTGCCTTTGGCACGTGCCGTGGCCAGCAATGAAGTGGCTCGTGGTATAGCCGTATGCGGCAGCGGCGTGGGCGTATCGGTGGCTGCCAACAAGATACCGGGTGTGCGTGCGGCATTGATTACCGAAACCTACTCGGCCCGCCAAGGCGTGGAACACGACGATATGAATCTGCTTTGCCTGGGTGGACGGGTTATTGGGCCGATGCTTATCTGGGAACTGGCGACGGTTTTTCTGCAGGCGGAGTACGATGGTGGGGCGCGTTTTGAACGACGCCTACAGAAAGTTCTTGCCCTGGAAAAGCAGGCAATGCAACCGGGCGACGGCGAGAAAGACAACTACAAATAAATAAGGTGTATTTAAATCAACATGAAGTCAAATAAAAAACTGGCTCCCACGATTATTGTCATTTTCGGTGGCACGGGAGACCTTACTAAAAGAAAATTAATTCCGGCGTTTTACAACCTGTATATTGATGGGTGGATGCCCGAGAAATTTGCAATCATTGGGCTGGGACGTACTAAGCTTGACGACGATACCTACCGGGAGCACCTGCATGACGGATTGGTGGAATTTTCGCGGAAGGGCAAACCGGACGAGGCGCAGTGGAACCAATTTAAGACGACTATTTCGTATTTTGAATCGAACATCAATGATCCCGCCGCATACGAAGGCCTGGCGGCTAAGGTCGAGGCGTTCGACACGGAATGGGGAGTGCGGGCCAATCGGTTATTCTACTTGTCTATCGCACCGCAGTTCATTGAATCGGCGACCATAAATATCAGCAAGTATAAACTTGCCGACGTGCCGGAGGCTGACCGCATCGTTGTCGAAAAGCCTTTTGGGTATAATAAGGAAACTGCAGTGGCCCTCAATGAACTATTGGGGCGGACATTCCAGGAAGAGCAGATTTATCGCATTGATCACTACCTCGGGAAAGAAACGGTACAGAATATCCTGGCTTTCCGTTTTGCCAATGCCCTGTTTGAGCCGTTGTGGAACCGCAATTACATCGATTACATCCAGATTACCGTAGCTGAGCAAGTGGGCGTAGAAGACCGCGGTAGCTACTTCGAAAACTCGGGCGCCCTGCGTGACATGATACAGAACCACCTGTTGCAAGTGCTCTGCATGGTTGCTATGGAACCGCCGATTTCATTCCAGGCCGAAGAGATACGGAACCGTAAAGTAGATGTGATGCGGGCTATCCGGCGGCTGAAGCCCGAAGAGGTGCATAAATATGCCGTACGGGGACAATACGGCCCCGGATGGATTGCCGGTAAGAAGGTGCCCGGTTATCGGGAGGAAGCTGGGGTTGATCCTAAATCGAATGTCGAAACGTATGCGGCTGTGCAATTGTTCATCGACAACTGGCGGTGGCAAGGTGTTCCTTTTTACCTGCGCACAGGCAAACGCATGCAGGAGAAGACGTCTTCCATTACTATTCAATTCCGGCCGGTACCGCACTCCACGTTTTCAGCGTCGCAAGCGGGAAACCTGATGCCCAACCGGCTAACGATCAATATCCAGCCCACCATGGATATCAGGCTACGCTTCACGGCCAAGAAGCAGGGGTTGGAGATGAGCCTCAATCCGGCAGAAATGGTTTTCGATTACGATACATGCTCCACACAGACCCCCGAAGCCTACGAAACACTTCTCTTAGACGCCATGAGGGGAGATACCACACTGTATATGCGGTCTGACCAGGTGGAAGAAGCGTGGGATGTGATTACCCCGATACTGGAAACATGGGAAAGCCGTGATTCATTGGATTTCCCCAATTACGCAGCCGGGGCGTGGGGTCCCGAAAGCGCAGAAGCATTGATTGCCCGGCAAGGGCATATCTGGGCGTTGAACTTGCATACGTAGTGGAATGTGTTTTGCCGACTAGCCCGGATCCGCCGGTTTGGCGATCGGAGCAAATAGCAAAAAAGCAAATAGCAAAAAGAACATGGTAAAGAAATTCAACGATTTGGGGCAGCTCAATGAGGAGGCTGCTCAACTATTCATACAGACAGCTCGCGAAGCGATTGAGAAGAACGGACGGTTTACCGTGGCCTTAACGGGTGGTTCGTCGCCGGTTGAACTTTATAAATTGCTGGCCACGACTTATCGCGATGCGGTGCAATGGGAAAAAGTGTTCGTGTTTTGGGGTGATGAGCGATGGGTACCTTTAACGGACGATCGGAGCAACGCACGGATGGCGTTCGAGACATTTCTCAACCATGTGCCTATTCCCAAGGGGCAGATTTTCCCGATGTGGGCAGATCATAAGTCGCCAGCGGAGTTTGCAGCTGAATATGAGGAGATACTGCGCAGTCAGCTCCAGCCTGCCGGACGCTTTGACCTGGTACTGTTGGGTATGGGAGCCGATGGCCACACAGCATCTTGGTTCCCAAATACGGGCGTACTCCATGAATACGACAAGTGGGTAGCTGCCTATTTCTTGGACGCCCAAGATATGTACCGCATTACGCTAACCATACCGTTGGTCAACCAAGCGGCCAAGGTGGCGGTAATCACCTACGGATCCGGCAAGGCAGAGGCCTTGTACGAAGTATTGCGCGGTAAGCGCAATACCGAACAATACCCTGCACAGCTTATCGATGGAACGGAGGATGGCCGGGTGACTTGGTTTGTTGACGAAGCAGCGGCACAACGGCTGTGAACGCTGTTGTGCCGTTGCCCGTCGCCTTCTACTAGCTGTCTTCTTTCAGCGTAGCCAGAAAAGCAACCACATCCCTGATTTCGCGTTTGGAAAGGATACCTTTCATATCCAGCATGCTTGATGGTGAGAAGGTCTTTTCCTTGATATTGCTATGGGGGATGACCCGATCGGGCTCTTGCCCTTTCCGGATTTTTACGCCACTCTCGTCCTCGCCCTGGAAAATGCCCGATAGCTGTTCGCCATCGTTCAGCACGAGCATCACAATGCCGTAACCGGGAGCGATGCGTTTGCTGGGATCGATAACCGATTCGAGCAGCTGTTCGCGGGAGAGTCGATTGGCTATGCCGTTAAGCTGCGGCCCGGCATTGCCGCCGCGATCGTCATAAGCATGGCACCTCATACACTGGGCCTGCTGGTGTTGGAAGAAGACCCTGCGGCCCCGTCCGACATCTCCACCCTGGAGGCTACTGGCGTAGGATGCCATGAGCTGGTCGGCTGAGAAATGCTGGGTGATCGCCTGGTAACGTGCCATCAATGGCTCGGCGTGGGTGCTGTCGATCGCCTCTCCCAGTTCGAGATAGACCTCTGGACTTAAGCGGTCTGCTTCCATTTCGTCGAGCAGCTTATTGAAAAGCACTTCGGAGTGCTCCACGGGTATTTTACCCAATGTAATGATGGCTGCTTGTTTTTCTTCGGTGGTTTTGGAGTCGATGACGTCCGCAAGCAAACCGACCATCACCGGTTTGGGAATAGCCATGTTTTCCAGAAGGTCGAGCGCCGCTACGCGCAGCGACTTTTCGCGGTCGGCCAATGCGAACTTAATGGCTTCCTCTTGCTGTGGTGCTTCGAGAGCAACGATCGCCGATAGGCAAGCTACGCGCATGGCCGTTTCCTTATCGCCCTTCAAGCTCGCCAATAAGGCAGGAGCGGCTTGCTGGATGCCTAGTTTGCTGATGGCTTTGGCGGCACTGATGCGTACAGGAAGCTCCCGGTCGCTTAGTAGGCGGATGTGTGCATCGGCAGTTTGGCTTTTCAGTGCGTCGACGTTGCGCTCCATGACGCCACGATACCTGCCGTCTACGCGATCAACAACGGAAGGCTTAGCCCACGTACTTAATGCGGCCAGTGCTTCGGCCCGCATAGCGGTGGGGTGGCTGCCGTCTTGCGCGTATTGGATGAGCTGGTGTAAGTTGCGTGCGCCACCCACACGGAGGTTGGCATTGATAACGCGGCGGATAAGTGCCTCGTTGGAGAACGGTGTTGTATTGAGTAGGTTGGCCAACGCGGGGAGTGCCTCTTCAATGGAGAGGTCATCATTGATGGCTCGGGCTGTTTCCGTGACGACAAATTCCTCTTGGTCGATGAGAAAACGGGAAATGTCCGGGTTGCCTATACGCCGTAAGGCCACCACTGCGGCGATACGCAGCGCCCGCGAGGGGTTGTCGGCTAGGGCTATCAGGGGCTCCGCCTTGCCAATACGCGCCAGTGCCAATGTGCCGGCATGCCGCAGATAAGCATCTTCATCGTTATTGGCTTCGAGCATGGCGATGATTGGGGCCACCGCAGGCTCATGTTGGATACGCCCTAATGCTTCGGCCGCGAAAAAGCGGGGGCGGCTCTCCGGGTCAGCCAACAACGGGATGAGGGTGTTGCCGGCTTCCTTATATCGGATGTCGCCAAGCCATTTGGCCGCCTGTGCCCGTATTTCTGGATCGGCATCTTGCAGTAAGGGCAGGAGCGTGGCAGCGTGCTGCTCATCCTTCCGCGCTAGCTGGCTGATTCCCCAGATGGCATGTACCCGTGCCAGCTGGTAGTCGGTTTGAGCGAGTGCCTGCTGGAAAATCTCCAGCCCTTTCTTACCCCGCTTCGCCAATGCGAACTGGGCCTTTTGGCGGATGCGCATGTCTTCGTGGCGAAGGAGGTCGCCCAACTCCGTTTCGCCTTTGTCGCTGAAATCGGCGGCGAGCAATTCCTTTACTTCTGTGCGGATAACTTGCGTTGCAGCGTCTGCATCATCCATTTTCCAGATACGGCCGTAATCGTGGGTGCCCCATCCATCTATCCAATCTGCCACATACAACGCACCGTCTGGGCCGAAGTCGAGACCGGTGGCCAAGATGCCGCCCAGTACTTTCTTATGCTCACCGAGCTCAAAGGTGGCGCCTTTGGGATTCAGCTTGAAGCTGTGTACGCCCGAGCTTGCGGGATTGCCCACAAACTCCGCTACGAAAAACGTCTGTTTATATTGAGGGCCCAGGGCGGTGCCCGGATTGTAAACTACGCCCGCGGGACCGCTTACGAAATTGCTGATGCAGGGCGTGATGTATGCCGCTTGGTCCTCGAAGCGCGGCAGATACATCTTCTCGTCCATCCATACTTTGTAGCTGTTATTGTCAGGGTCGCTGTATTTGCCGTATTGCCAATTGCTCCGCCAGCCGGCATCCGAGCCGTTAACGATGTATACCAGGCGTTCCTTTTCGCCGGCGTGGTCGCCATCATTGTCCTCACTGATGATGTTGCCATATTCATCGAATACAAACTGGTGGGTATTACGCAGACCATGGGCGAAGATTTCAAAATCGCTGCCATCCGGATTAGCCCGGGCAATGACACCCGAGTTGGGGTGTTCCCAGTTGGTGCCGTCGAGCCCCTTGCCATTGAAGCCGATATCGCCGATTTGCCAGTAAATGCGCCCATCGGGGCCCATTTTCACGCCGGACATACCGTGGCCGCTAAAGCCCACGTGAACCCCGTAACCGTGGGAAATCGATGTCTTTTTATCGGGGATCCCGTCGCCATCCGTGTCTGTTAGCCGCCAAAGGTCGGGGGCAACAGCCAGATAAATATCATCGCCATCGGCAAAGACCCCCCCGGCTACATCGGTAATCTCCTCGTGGAAGTCATCTACTATCAATTGAGAACGGTCGGCAACGCCATCGCCGGAAAGGTCTTCGACCCGATATACTTTTTCTTTTTCGATGGTGAGATCGCGCCAGTCGTGCGAGCCGTCTCCGTTGAGATCAGCCAACCACGTATTGCGGGCACTGTTTTCGGGAGATAGCTCTTCGCGCAGGAATGCCCGTCGGTCTTCCACAGTTTGGAAACCGATGGAGGGGATTTCCCAATCACGGTGGCCGCGGATGTCGAACTCGGAATTTTTCTGACGGTCTGTAGTGGTATAGAATAATCGTCCGTGGTCATCGACGTCGATGGCGATGGGTGAAATAACCAATGAATCGATACCCCACAGTTTGAGGGTGAGCCCGCTATCCAACTGTGCGCTTACCTGTCCTTCAATCGTGGCGGCGAGTTCAGCGGTTTTAGTGGGATCCATTTCCTTAGCCGGAAAGTTGGCTGTTTTTTGCTGGCAGCCCCACAGGAGGATGGTGCCGGCGATGGCAATAATTGTTTTGTTCATTTAAGTATATTTTCGGTGCCTTTTGCAAACCGTGGCTTGATAACCGTAAAACCAGTATTAATTAGGTTAGCCGAGCTAATATAAGAAGTATTGCGTAAGTTGTACGGTAAAAAATGCTTTTAGCTAGTATGTGATATAAGGGCAAAGCCAGAAAGTTGCTTTTTAGTTGAGCGGTACGGGAATATTTCGTTATTTCGTTTGCAAAATAGAAACCATGAAATCTAGACGATCATTCTTGAAAAAGGCAGCACTGCTGGCCGGTACGACCGCAGCAGCCAACGCGCTGCCCGATTCAATTCAGCGGTTGTTAAACGGGTTTGCTAGTTGCCTACCGGCGACGTAGGGCCAACCCAGAATTCGTCCTCCCAATCTTCGCAATGGGTGTCGTGATTATGGTGTTTGTCCACTAGTGCCAATTGCTCGGCCGTAGCTACTTTTTGCACTTCGTTGAATAATATCCGCTCTTCAAAGCGAATATGTTTATCCAGCTCTTCTTCAATCAGATTCAATGATCGCCAAACCTCGGTGTCGTCCGAAAACAACCGCTTTAGCCGGCGGTGTTCACTGCGTGCTCGTTTTACGAGCTCGTTTTCGTCTCCCAGAATGGAAAAGATGTATTTCTCCTCAATGGCAAAATGGTCGACGAGATGGGAGGTCCAAAACCAATCGGCGTATCGCTTGATGCGTTCTATATCGATATTCCGCTTGAAACCTTCTCTAATTTTCCAACAAAGCAACAGGCCGTGGTGATGGTCGCGGCTCACCGCCTTAAGGTGTGGGTCCCTTTTTAAGGGTTTGGCTTGATCTGTCATCGTGAAGCAGTTAAGATTCCAACACTTGTTTTAAAACCACGGCATGGTTGTTATGTTCATCTTTTGCAGCGTATAATAAGGTTACGCGCGTTGTTTTGGCGATTTCCCGCAGTCTGTCGAGATTGGCGGTCTTCGCCGTGAGTTCTTCGCGATATTGTGCCGAAAACGCATCAAAACGTGCTGGTTGGTGGGCAAACCATTTCCGCAGCGCCGGCGAAGGGGCAACGTCTTTATTCCATTCATCGAGTTGGGCGGCATCTTTCCCTTGGCCCCTGGGCCACAGCCGATCTACCAATATGCGGTAACCGTCTTCCTTGGAAGGCGCTTCATACACACGTTTTAGTCTGAACCGACTCATAAGCTATTGTTGATATACCGTAGTTATAACAAAGGCTTGGCAGCGTTATTCCGGTAATATTCGATTTTATAAAGAAACATTTCTGCCATCCGGTCGCCCTGCCACTTTGCCCGTTCGGCTTTTTCGCCCACAAAATACATGTCTACGGTTTCTACAAACAGCTTCATCCAACGGTCGAAATGGCTTTTTTCTACAGGTAACTCGGCATGCGGCACGAAGGGGCTGCCGAAATAAGTATGGTCGCCCAATAGCACGGTCTGCCAAAACCGGTACATCTTTTCCAGGTGTTCCGGCCAACGGTCCTGGATGACATTATTGAATATATCTTTTAGAAGGTCGTCTTTGCGTACTTTATCGTAGAAGCTGTCTACCAACAGCTTGATATCATCAAGATCTGATATGTTTTTTCTATTTTCCATTACATCGCTTTTGCCGTTTACTTACGGTCGTTCGCTCCAATCCGATTTTCAAAGATACGAAAGCTTCCTATTTAAGACAAATTTGTCTTAAATAGGGTTGTCCTGTCCGATAGCGGTTAGCCTCAGGCGACCCACGGCAGCTGTTGTTTCAAGGAATTACGTGTTTTTCGCGAAAACCTTTACCTTTGCACTTTGTTAATTACCGAAAAGCCATGTAATACACCACTGCATCACCGTGTTGTGTGAGGTGCTCCAGATGAGCGCCGAATGATTTTTATTTTCTTACTTTTATTTTTTTGACTACATGGCAAGACAAGAAATTTTTGACACCGCTATACAACCCGAGACTGCTATATTAGTTGGCATCATCCTGCCCCAAGACAGTGAGGAGAAGGAACAGGAGTACTTGGAGGAGTTGGCATTTTTGGTGGATACCGCTGGTGGCATTGTGAAAGAGGTATTTACACAGAAACTGCCCCATCCCGAGCGGGCTACGTTCGTAGGTTCGGGCAAGCTGGATGAAATAAAGGCATACGTAGAGGCGGAGGAAATAGATATCGTAGTTTTTGACGACGAGCTGACGCCCTCGCAGTTGCGCAACATCGAAAAGGAGTTGAAGGTGAAGATCCTCGACCGCAGCAACCTCATCCTCGATATATTCGCGCGGCGCGCCAAGACGGCGCAGGCGAAAACGCAGGTGGAACTTGCCCAACTCCAATACCTGCTGCCGAGATTAACCCGGATGTGGACGCACTTGGAGCGCCAACGCGGCGGCATCGGTATGCGTGGGCCGGGTGAAAGTCAGATCGAAAGCGACCGCCGGATGATCCTCAATAAGATTTCCTTGTTGAAAGACCGCTTGAAAGCTATCGACAAACAAGCGGAGACGCAACGCAAAAACCGGGGGCAGCTGATCCGCGTGGCCTTGGTTGGTTATACGAACGTAGGTAAATCGACCATCATGAACATGATTTCGAAATCGGACGTATTTGCGGAAAACAAGCTTTTCGCTACGCTGGATACAACGGTGCGTAAAGTGGTCATCGAAAACCTGCCGTTCCTGCTTTCCGATACCGTTGGCTTCATCCGCAAACTTCCCCATCACTTGGTGGAATGCTTCAAATCGACGCTCGACGAGGTGCGTGAGGCGGATGTGCTGCTGCATGTGGTGGATATATCGCATCCGAGCTTCGAAGACCACATCCGCGCGGTGAATGAAACACTGGAGGAGCTGGGTGCATTGGACAAGCCTGTGATTACGGTATTCAACAAGATTGATGCTTATCGTGGCGAACCCGACGAGCGCCAGGAATCGGATGCTGCAATGGAGGAAAGGGAGCGCCGCCCGGTTTCGTTGGATGATTTTAAACGTAGTTGGATGGCCCGGCATAACAGTCCGGCAGTATTCATATCGGCTACCGACAAGACCAACGTGGATGAATTCCGGAAACTACTGTATGAGACCGTGGTTGATATGCATACGAAGCGGTATCCGTACGATAATTTGCTGTATTGATGAATCGGAACGTTGTTTTCGAGGATTGGGGGCTCGTTGACTACCAAGAGGCCTGGAATAGGCAGGAGGCACTGTTTGCCAGGGTGCTAGCGCAGAAGACGAGGAATAGGGTAGAAGGGACGGCGTTGCCTACGGACAACTACCTTGTTTTTACGGAACATCCACACGTTTACACGTTGGGAAAGAGCGGTAGCCCCGAAAACTTACTGTTGGATGAACGTGGCCTGCTTGAGCGGCAGGCCACGTTTTACAAGATAAACCGTGGCGGCGATATTACCTACCACGGCCCCGGGCAAATTGTGGGCTACCCCATTTTGGACCTCGACAATTTTTTTACGGATATACACCTGTATCTCCGCACGTTGGAAGAAGCTGTGATTCTCACATTAGCCGGGTATGGGATCGAAGCGGGCCGCTATCCGGGATATACGGGCGTATGGCTGGATGCAGATAACGATCGGGCACGGAAAATATGTGCATTGGGAGTGAGGGCTAGTCGTTGGGTAACCATGCATGGCTTTGCATTTAACGTCAATGCCGATTTGGATTATTTCGGCAATATCGTACCATGTGGTATAGATGACAAGGACGTAACCTCCATGCAACGTGAATTGGGCGCATTGCAGGATATCAACGCAGTGAAGATGCGGTTGAAAAGCCACATCGCCGAGTTGTTTGGGATGAAACTTATCGTTATCGATTAGTTTGTTTCATTCGTTGGCCGATATCTACAGGGACTGGACGATTGAGCCGATCTTCGAATCCAGCCATCGGTACGGCTTGTAGGGATTGAGCGGTATGAGCTTTAGTGCTCATAGTCTTAAGCGCAAGGGATTGGATGCTCGGATCGATTAAGCTTAATGCTTTGGCCAAGAGCGGGTCGTCCAGCGAGCCGATAGGTGCCCAAGGCAGGTAATCCCACTCATCTATTTTATACTCAGGGGTAAGCCCATCAGGATAGTCACCAAATCCGTCTTTGTTGGCCAATTTAACAACTATTGGTTGGATACCCCATTCGACTTTGGGTGGGTTTCGTTCGTCGACAATGGTGATGGAACCTTCGTTCTTGCCCACTGTGGTTTCCCCTATATGGATTACATTCGCATCCTGCAGAAATGGACGAAGGTTGTTGATGACAAGCTCGCTGGCCGATGCGGAATAGTTGGTTGCAATGATGAATACCCTCGATAAGTTGAGATTAAACGCTTTGATGTCGCCAACAACCTGATTGGCAGACGCTACTTCTTCTGGATCTTTGGAAGCACCACCAAATACTTCATAGTAGGTTTCTGTATAGTCATTATAATTACTATTCCATTTATAGTGGATAAAAGGCTCGCTCTCGTTGAAGTGAGCCTGAATCAATCCAGACATGATTGCCGCGATCCAAATGCCACCACCCCCATTATATCGCAGGTCAAGAACCAGATCGCTGATATTTTCCGTTTTGAATTTATCAAAAGCAGCAAGCAGTTCATCGGGCTGATTGTTTAAGAAGCGGTTGTAAAACAAATAACCGACCTTTTTACCGCTGGGTGTGATAATTACAGAATCTAGATGAATGGCATGCTCCTGAAAATTTTGCACAGGGGTGAGCTCGATTTCGCCATCACGTACGATTTGATCATTTTCATTGATGTGAGCTAATTGGACAGTAAAGGTAGCTGAACCGTAGTACGCATCCAATACTTCATTGTAATTGTTGACCATCATCTCCCGGCCATTGATTTCGGTGATAATGTCGCCGCGTTTAATCCCAGCTTTGTCGGCAGGCGATTTTGGCAGAACATAGCGAACGGAAATAATTACATTGCCCGCTTGATTTACCTGTACTAGCCCAATGCCCAGCCCCACGGTGGTAGCGACGCCGGATAGGTTATCTTCAAGGTCTTTGGCTAATTGAATCCAGGAGAACCGATCATCACGATGTAAGATGGTTTTAAAGAAATCTTCGGGGCCTAGGCTGAAATTGAGATTACGGTCTTGTGGAATGGACGTATTCCAATAATAGACGTCGCGCATATTCTCAACCACCCATTTATTGGTTGTTTCGTTTTCGGAAGCCACTTTTGGCTCTCCTTTGTTTTCTTTTTTGCAGGCGGTGGCAAGAAAGAAAACCAATACTAGCATCAGTGTCGTGCTTGTTCGCTGTTGCCTTTTTAAAGACGTCGTGTGCATACGATTGAAGTAAAGTCAATCAAACATAGTTAAAAATCTCAAAAAACAGCGGGATTACCAATTTTGTTTTTTGGGTTATCCTGAAATGTATTGGTAGCTTTGGGTGATTTCAAACTCAATACGGCTTTCTTCCACAATACGTGACGACTTGCTGCCAATCTCATACACCCCCGTTTCTGAATAGCGGCTGGCAATCACGATTTCGGTATTGCCGCGATGTTGGTGAAACAGTTGGTATGCCAAGTCGGGATCGTTGTTGTCACGGGATAGATGCGAAAGGAACAGGTGGCTAAGCTTTGGTGCCCGGTGCATGATGAATAGTTCCAGCGCCTCAGCATTAGACAGGTGCCCGTAGCCGCCGCGGATACGGTTTTTGAGAAAAATAGGATAACGCCCCTGCATCAGCATATCCGCGTCGTAATTAGTTTCTAGAAAAACCGCATCGCACCGGCTAAAGAAATTGATTACCTGGCCGCAGACCCGGCCGATGTCAGTAAAGACACCGACGGCATGGCCATCGCCCTCGATAAGAAAACTGTGCGGGTCCGCCGCATCATGATATTTGCGGAACGAGGTAACCGCTAAGCCACCTATCGAAACTTGCTGTAAATCGCAAAGGGGATGCAATAATCGGTCGGGTATAGCCAGCTTACAGCCCCGCCGCGTGCCGTTAGTGAGAAAAACAGGTAGCTGATACTTGTTGGCCAGTACGCTGAGCCCTTTCACGTGGTCCGAATGCTCATGCGAGACGAAGATAGCCTTAACGTTTTGCATGGATAATCCCTGCTTCGCCATGCGCTTCTCGATTTGGCGGCAGGATATGCCAGCATCTACCAGCACAGCCTCGTGGCCATTGCCTACGTAATAACAATTGCCATTGCTGCCTGATGCGATTGAACTGATGAAAAGCGGCATGGTACAAAGTACGGTTAAAAAAGAAGGAAGTGCAAAAAAAAAATGTGCTGCTGCGTTGATATTACGTTCAGCACTCCGGCAAGCTGAGCGGAATGTTGACCGCCAACCCCCCATCTGCCGTCTCTTTGTATTTGACATTCATGTCCTTGGCAGTCTCCCACATGGTTTTTACCACGGCATCGAGGCTTACCTTAGCTTTATCGGGGTTGGATTGCAGTGCGAGCTGCGCTGCGGTAATGGCCTTAATGGCTCCCATGGTGTTGCGCTCAATGCAAGGTACTTGGACCAAACCGCCTATGGGGTCGCACGTGAGGCCGAGGTGATGTTCCATGGCTATTTCGGCAGCCATCAGCACCTGCCGCTGTGACCCACCTAGGCTTTCGGTAAGGGCACCGGCAGCCATGGCTGAGGAAACCCCGATTTCTGCCTGGCAACCGCCCATAGCGGCTGATATTGTAGCGCCTTTCTTGAAAATGCTGCCAATTTCGGAAGATGTAGCGATAAACCGGATAATCTTGTCTTCATGCAAACCATCATGGAACACAATGTAGTATTGCAGTACTGCGGGTATGACCCCTGCAGCGCCGTTGGTCGGTGCCGTGACCACACGGCCGAATGAAGCGTTTTCTTCGTTGACAGCTAAAGCCCAACAGCTCACCCAATCTAGTGTGTATTGAAAATGATCGCCACCAGCTCGGATGGCTGCTACCCAACTGTGGTAGTCGGTATAGGCGCGCCCCGCGATCAGTTTCTTGTTGAGTTTGTATGCCCTCCGGTCCACCTGCAACCCGCCGGGCAGCATGCCGGTGGTATGGCACCCGCGGTAGATGCAATCGCGTATTGTGGTGAATAGTTGGCGGATGCCGATGGTCGTCTCCTCTTCCGTGCGCCAAGCCTGTTCGTTTTCCAGTACCAGTTCGGAAACCTTTAATCCGGTATTCATGCACCATACCAACAGGTCGTTTGCCGTTTGTACGGGGAAAGCAAGATCCAGTTGCTCTCGTGCTCCACCATCATCGCCCTCTTGTACTACAAAACCGCCCCCGATGGAATAGTAGGTTTCGCTCACTGCCGTTCCGTCGTTGAGGAGCGCCTGGAACGTGACCGCGTTGGGATGGAAGGGGAGGCTTTCACTATAAAGAAACAGCAAGTCGTCCGTATAACGGAAGGGGATTGGGTGCGTACCACCCAATAGCAGGCGTTGTTGTTGTTTAATCTGGGCAACCTTTTTTGGCACTTCATCAACCGCGATGGTGACCGGGTCGGCACCGCTCAGCCCCAGCAATACCGCCACATCTGTGCCGTGACCAATACCGGTCTTGGCTAGTGAGCCATAGAGTAAAACCTTGATAGCTCCGGTCTTTTCGATCAAGTCATCGGCGGCGAGGCGTTGCATAAAACGTTGTGCGGCACGCCAGGGGCCGAGGGTATGCGAGCTCGAGGGGCCAATGCCAATCTTAAACATATCGAAAACCGAAATCTGCTCCTTGATTATCATAATTTGGATTAAAGACGCGGTTACAAAGATACCGCTTTATTTGGGCTTTGGCAGTATGGGTATGGATAGTGACAACTTCCTGTCACAAGCGTGTTGCATTTTTAAAAATAACCTTTATCTTTGATTGAAATACAGACAAATACCAATTGAATAACTGTTTCACTGATAACTTCAAATTTTAAAAACCATGGACAATTACGGAAATTATGATGCCGTTGGTGGTGGCTTGCTCGCGGGTATGGGGGTTGGAACTGTGATCTTCTACTTAGCGATTATTGTTTTGTATATCGCGGGTTTGTGGAAAATCTTCGAGAAAGCCGGTAAACCGGGTTGGGCAGCTATTATCCCCATTTACAACATGATTATTATTGCCGAAATTGTGGGGAAACCCATTTGGTGGGGTATTGTTGCCGCGTTGGTGCCTTGTGTCAATATCGTGTTCAGTATATGGCTAATGAATTTGCTGATGAAAAGCTTCGGTAAAGAGGTGCCACTTTGGACCATCTTGACTTTATTCTTCGGTTTTGTTACCATCCCCGTTATCGGCTTTGGCAGCGATAAGTATATCGGCCCAACGGCCGCCGAAGCTATGGGCGGAGACTCTTTCAGTAATCTGAAGCGGGACCTGGACAACTTTAAAGATTCGATTGACGACAAAAACAACCCGCAGAATCCCCCTGTATAGTTTGAACAATGCCAGCGGGTGGCTATTGGCAGTGTGCAGTCTGGAAGGTGTTTCCTCCGTGCAGAACTGGCTATTACCCTGCCCGATTAAGGTTGTGACGGGCATCGATTGCCCAGGTTGTGGTTTTCAACGCTCATTATTGGCGCTATTACAAGGCCATTGGTACGAAAGCTACCAGTACTACCCGCCCACCGTGCCGCTGCTCGTGCTTCTGCTGTATGTATTGTTGAAAAACGCATTCCGTTTTGATCGGCGGGATATCCTGATGAAAGTGCTTGCCGTAGCGTGCGGGTGGTTTGTGCTTGGCGTATACGTTATGAAGTTGTGGAATGGCTCTCACCCGTAGCTGGCCCTTCTGAAACATTTTATTTTTATCTTTACCGCGGACAATGACATTGAGATGAGTTATACCCGCGTGTGGTTCGGTTGTATTACTGGTTTTTTCTTACTACTTATTGGTTCCGCAGGGTATTGCGGTCCGACTGCTCTTGGCCATGAGCTTCCCAAACGGGAGTTTAGAGGTGCCTGGATTGCCACGGTGGTCAATATCGACTGGCCATCAGCAAGCAACTTGAGCACAGCCGCGCAGAAAGAAGAACTTATACGGCACCTAGATAACCATCAACGTGCCGGTATCAATGCTATTCTCTTGCAAATAAGACCTGCAGCAGATGCATTTTTCGCCAAAAGCAGCGAACCGTGGAGCCGTTTCCTAACCGGTAAACCGGGGCTGGCGCCCACACCGTTTTACGATCCGCTGGAATTTGCCATCGAGGAGGCCCATAAACGCGGTATGGAATTGCACGCTTGGATTAACCCTTATCGGGCCACGTTTGACTTGGTAGCCGAGAATACTACGAGTGACCATATTACGCGGCTCAAACCGGATTGGTTTTTTGTATATGGCGGAAAGAAACTCTTCAACCCCGGCATTCCCGAAGTAAGGCAATACATCGTCGGCATTGTTACCGATGTGGTGCGGAACTATGACATCGACGGTGTCCATTTTGATGATTACTTCTATCCGTATCCGGTTAGTGGTAGGCCCATCCCCGATACGGAGACGTTCAGGAAATATCCAAATGGATATAACAATATCGCCGACTGGCGTAGGAATAACGTTAACTTGCTCATCCAAATGGTTGCGGAGAGCATACATCGCGAAAAAAAATACATCAAATTTGGCATAAGCCCGTTCGGCATTTGGGACAATAAGAAGGACCACCCGGATGGTTCTGCATCATCTGGCCTCAGCGGGTACCGCCAGCTTTATGCAGATGCGTTGAAGTGGCTGGAAGAAGGCTGGGTTGATTATATTAATCCACAGATTTATTTTCCTTTTGGCCATACGGCTGCACCTTATGAGGTGCTGGCCGACTGGTGGAGCAAGCGTACGCATGGGCGTCATTTCTATATAGGTCATGCTGCCTACCGGGCTAACGAGAACGGTGCGGGCTGGCGCGATCGTAGCCAAATCCCGAATCAGGTGCGTTACGCCCGGCGGCAAGCTGGGGCTCAAGGGAGTATTTATTACAGTGCCAAGCACATTACTAATAATGTTGTAGGCCTTCGCGACTCGCTACAATATAACCTATATCGTTATAAATCGCTTCCGCCTACAATGCCTTGGCTAGATAGTATAGCGCCTCAGCCGCCTTTTGGCTTATTGGCACAGGTGGCTGAGAATGGAACTTCAGTTATTTTGCAGTGGCAGCAGGGTGCACCGGCGGCCGATGGTGAGGAACCCTATGGCTATGTGGTGTATCGCTTTAATGAGGGCGAGCCGCTGGATGTGGAAAATCCACAAAATATCCTACATATTACCTACGATCGTACACAGACCCAATATACCGATAACATGACCCGAAAAAACGGGCACTACCGTTATGTGGTCACTACCATAGACCGCTTGAAAAATGAGAGCCAGCCCTCTAATACACGGGAATTATACATCGAGTAATACACTAATTGCCGTCGCCATACCGGAAAAATGCGTTGACGGTGATAGGAAGCCGCCCAGTGGGGGTGAGCCTTTTTAGGATAACCTTTGCTGCTGCACGTTGCATAATGTCGTCATTTTGATAACAAACGAGAATAGACTTTGCCTGCTCGATACCGGGAAGTCCTGCAAGACCATAGGGATTGGCAAAGACGCAAAAGACCGCATTCTGGTGGGCTAATTCGTTTATGAAAAGCCGAACTGTGCTGTTGTAATTGTAGGTACTCCGGGGGCGGGGGCGGTTGTCATGAAGGGCTACGATGACCTGGCTGTACCGCCGCAGTTCAGTTGCTACAGCAGCGACATCATCAGCGGTAGCATTTGCAGACAATACATAATGCATGTGGTTGTCAAAACGCCATTCCAACATACGCTGGAACTCTGACAGTTCAGATAATCCTACACTGATAATTGCCGTGCGCCGGTTATAGTTAATCGATCGGATTAGGCTGTCGCCTTGGAGTAAAGTAACAGATGCATCCGCTAACCGCTGGTTAAGTGCCTCGGTTTGTGAACGGTTTATTTCATGGTATAGATTGGTGAACGCTACGGGCTGGATGTTAGCTAAACCGAGCCAATATTTCGTTGCCAATATCTTCTTCACACGGGAGTCGATATCCTGTTGTGCTATTCGCCCCTGCTTGACGGCCTTTAGTACCATATCTATGGCGCGCGCGCTATTCTGCGAGAGTTCGAGCAGGTCGTTGCCAGCAATGATGGCCCGTACGTCGGCTTCCCCATTTGGAAAGTGTTTCACAACGCCTTTCATGTCCATAGCATCCGTAAAGGTAAGCCCTTTGAACCCAAACCTGTTCTTAAGAATGTCGGTAATAATGCGTTTGGACAGCGAGGAGGGCAAGTTTGGGGTGTTGTCAAGGCTGGGGATATTCATGTGTGCTACCATGACGCCGGAGGCCCCCGCTTGGATCAATTCACGGAACGGGTACATTTCCAGTGAATCAAGGTGGCCTGCTGTGAAGTTAAGTTGCGGCAGGTCATAATGAGAGTCAACGTCGGTGTCACCGTGCCCGGGAAAATGCTTCAGCGATGTCACGATCCCTCCATCCATCATGCCCCGCATGTACGCCAGTCCCTTACTCGTTACGTTATACTTATTTTCGCCAAACGATCGGAAATTAATGACCGGATTGCGGGGATTGTTGTTGATATCAACAACCGGTGCAAAATTTACATTCATCCCGAGACGCCTGAAATCCCGGGCAATTTCGCGGCCCATCTGATAGATTAACGCCTCGTTTTGCACTGCGCCCAGTGCCATCTGATAGGGGAATGAGATGGTTGAATCAGCTAACCGCATGCCGAGCCCCCATTCACCATCGAATGCCACGAGCAGGGGTATTTTTGAAAGTTGCTGGTAACGGTTGATTACTTGGGCATGGCGGACAGGACCACCTTGGAAAAGAACGATGCCACCGAGTTGCTCCCGTTGTACAACGCCGGCCACCGAGTCGATATACCGTTGTCCCAAATTGCTGTGGGCGCGTACCATGAAAAGCTGAGCCACTTTATCCCGGGCGCTTAGCGTTCGAAAAATAGAGTCGACCCACGCGTGTTCGCTATTGATGAAGGGAATGAAAGGCTCCCGCTGCTGCGCAACGGCACCCCAACACAAAGACGCAACTAGCATGGATATGCAAACAGTTTTTTTTAGCATAATAGCTTAGTATACAATAACAATACCGATAATGCACCACCGGAATCACCTCCAATATTAAGCATATTTTTTTGCATGTTAATGCGTGTTGATGGCCAACGACGCGTTTTTATGCGTTTTTAGATTTGATTTCGTACTTGCCTTCTAGTATTTTCGCTAGTTCTGCCGATTCGCGGAGCTCACCATTAGCTTCCTTCTTCCACAATATTTCGATAATCAATAAAAGTAGTTGCGTTTCCAGTTCTGGGCTTTCGTACCCCAGTTCAGTAAAAGCACGCTTGATGGCGGGATAAACCGGCTTGATAAACAGCTCATGTTGTTGTTTTGAAAACCCGTGGTGGGACAACCGTTCCTGCATTTTCCAGAATATCGGATCCTCATTGACCAGTTCCTTTGGGAGGTTGATCATGTTCTGCAGGAAACTCTTGGCATCCCGGTAGGTCATCATGCCCCGGTGGTGTTGCAGTACTCGTCTATATCCGGACTTGATTAGATGCGACAACAAGTTGTCCTTGTTTCCAAAATGCTTGAAAATAAGTGCTTCGGATACGCCTGCTTGTTGAGCAATGATTTTAGTCGATGTATCGATATAGCCCTTTTCAGCAAACAGCAATAGGGCCTCCCTCATTATCTTCTCCTTTCTGCTCTCTGCCTTCTGTCTCATCGTAGTCCATACAAAATGAAATGCAAACTTAGATAAATTCCCTTATAATTGTAAGCAACGAACGCTTTTTGATAAAAGCGTGACGACGGCTTGTTCGAGTGCTATCCCGATGTAATATTATCTTTACATTTAAACGAACGGGCTTTTATTCTATCTTAAGCAAATAAGATACTAACACAGTTACTAACACATGCAAGATCTTTATAAGACCTTCCTATTATTTGTTTGCGTTTTCTTAGCCGTCGCGGCGGTGGCCCAGCAGCCCATTCGTGGCAGGGTGGTAGACAGTGCGGCTAACACCGGGCTTCAAGGGGCAAACCTAAGGCTGCTTACAGCCAAAGATTCGTTGGTGGACCAGCGCAGTGCTTCCGCCGATGGGAAATTCCAGATGAAACAGGTGCCGGCTGGACAATATCGACTTCAGATCAATTACCTTGGTTATCGGTCGACCGTCCTCCAAGTCAACGTCCCGGCTAAATCCGATTCGCCGCAACTCACCATTCCGTTACTCCCAGAATACCGTACTTTGGAAGAAGTGGCCGTCGTTGCTGCACCGCCCGTGGCTGTATTGAAAGGCGATACTACCGAGTTTGATGCTACGGCATTTAGTACGGAACCTTATGCCGATGCTGATGCGTTGGTGATGCAAATTCCGGGTGTGGAGATCGATGAGGAAGGGCGGGTGAAAGCACAAGGAGAGGATGTACAGCGCATCATTGTGGATGGTAAAGAGTTTTTTAGTACAGATCCGCGTATCGCGTTGAAAACCCTTCCTGCCGATATCATCGCGAAAATACAGATTATCGACGAGCAGAGTGAACAAGCACAGTTCAGCGGGTTTGATGATGGGCAGCGTCGCAAGGTAATTAATATCGTTACCCGCCCGGATCGCCGTAAAGGTTATTTCGGCAAAGCAGCGGCAGGTTATGGGGCCAATGCACGATATAATGCCGGTGGAAACATCAATAGCTTTGATGGAGACCGTAGGATTACGGTATTCGCGGTGTCCAACAATGTAAATCAATCGGATTTCTCCATGGCCGGTATCGCAGGTGGCGAACAGGAAGGTGGACGCAATAATCGGGGAAGGCAGAGTCGAAGCAATTCGGGTGGTGGACGGGGCCTTAACAATACGCACAGCGTGTCTACCAATTTCAACAACGAGTGGTTGGATGAGCGGCTTGACGTGAATGCTAACTATGCGTATAGTTCTACAAACAACGAGACCAGCAGCCTCACCAATCGGGAATATCTCATCGGCGCAAATGCCAATCAGTTTAATGTCCAGCGCCAGGAATCCGGGAGTGTGAATTACAGCCATCGGGCTAACGTGCGTATACGGTTCGACATTGATTCAAACCAGCGTATAGATTTTAGACCCAATCTGTCATTCCAGCAACACAACCGAAACACCTTTTCGGACAACAACACCGCCTTAGCAAATAATAATCCGGTGAATGCGTCGGTACGTAATAACGACAATGAAAATTCAAACTTCAATTTCAGCGGAAGTTTAGACTATCGTCTCCGATTGGGGAAACCGGGTAGAACGGTCTCGCTCAGTGCCAACGGATCGGCCAACAGTGATAAAGGGTTGGCCCGTACCCATTCACTCAATGAGTTTTTTGAAGAGCAGACAATAAACCGTACAGACACAGTAAGCAACCGGAGTTTCGCTGATGGGTATGGGAATGGCATAACGGGTAGGTTGGCTTATACCGAGCCGTTAGGACAGCATAGCCGGGTGCAGGCTAATTATAGCATACGCAACACCGCAAGCTATTCCAACAGAGAAACGTTTGAGTTTTTGGCGGAAACCGGTCAGCTAGGGGAACTCGATCGCCAGCTGTCTAACGAGTTCAGAAACGACTATACCTACCACAGTGGCGGGCTTTCTGTCCAAGTAGCCAAGCGTGATTCGTTCCGCGTCGCGGTGGGTATAGATTTCCAGGATGCCCGTATCCGCAACGACCGTACATTTCCGGATAAGGTCGAAACAGGAAGCCATTTTGCTAGCTATTTGCCCAATGCCGAGCTTTCCTATAATTTTTCACGTGATAAAAAAATTGATATCAACTATCGGGCGGCGACAAATGCACCCTCCATCAATCAACTTCAGGACGTAATCAACAACCAGAATCCGCTAAATATACGTACTGGCAACGCGGATTTGAAACAGGAATATGGCCACAGTTTAGGCTTGCGGTTTAACAGCGTGGAGCGTGAGACCGGTAGTAATTTCTCCGCAAGTGTTAATGCCAACTTTACCAACAACCGTATTGTCAACTCCACGTTTATTGCCACTGCAGATACCCTGATTGCGCCCGACGTGTTGCTTGGTGCGGGCGGACAATTCAGCCGGCCGGAGAATGTTAGCGGCTACTACAGCATTCGGGGCGATGCAACTTATGGGACACCGATCAAGCCGTGGAAAATCAATATCAATCTGCGCAGTGCTGTTTACCATAACCATGATATAGGCCTAACAAACGAAGCGGAAACGTATTCTAATTCTTACGGTGTTAACCAACGGGTAGGGATAAACAGTCGCTTCGGTTCTCACTTAGTGGTGGGATTGAGCTACACGGGCAACTATAGCGTGGTACGTAACAACACCAATAGCGAATTGAGTTATAACTCGTATAATCAAATCATACGCAATGACGTGGCCTATACCTTTTGGAAGGGGATACGTATAGCGTCTTCACTGTATTACAATTATAACCAAGGGTTGTCTGACGGGTATAATCAGCAATTTATTCTGTGGAATGCATCACTAGGGAAAAAGCTCATGCAACGGCAGGAAGCTGAAATTACCCTTTCTGCCTTCGATTTGCTCAACCGTAATACGAATGTAAACCGGAGCATCAACGAACGGTATATCCAAGATTCTCAAAACAATGCACTTCAACGTTATTTCTTGTTGAGCTTTACTTATAACCTACGCCACTTTGGCGGGGGTGGGGCCGGGGGAGGAATGAGAGGTGGCGGCCGGCGTTTCGGTGATTAACCGATAACGATCTGGCCTCCTTGTTTAATAAATGCTTCCTGCTTTTCAGCATAGGCTAAAGCATCAATCGGCCGCACGGCATCTCCGAGAATGCAGGCTTCAAAACCCAGTTGCAGTGCATCCATTGCCGTGAAGTACACACAATAGTCAGCAGCGAGGCCACATACCGATACGGCGGTAACGTCACGGTCTCGCAGATACCCTGCTAAACCTGTTCGTTTACGTTTTCCATTATCAAAGAAGCCACTATAGCTATCGATGGTGGGATTGGTACCCTTGCGGAATACAGCCTCGATATGTTTGGTATCTAGTTGATTGCTTAGCCTAGCTCCCTCGGTACCCCGTATACAATGGTCAGGCCATAACACTTGGTCCAACCCATTTAGATCGATGGTTGCAAACGGTTTATGGTCCGGGTGGGAGGACGCAAAGCTATGGTGGCCTGCCGGATGCCAGTCCTGCGTAGCCACCACTAGCTCATAATCTCCCTGAATATGGTTGATAACGGGGATAACAGCATCGCCATCAGCTACCGCTAAGGCACCCCCGGGGAGGAAGTCATATTGGATATCGACAATAATCAGTGCATGCATGATAATAATTGTTTGCCTTGCAGCAAACTTACCTAATAAGGTGTTAAAGTGAAAATTGTAGACCTAAGATTCCACCGATATAAAAGCCGTTGGATAAATCATCTCCGTTCGATTGCCATAAGTACCGGCCATTTCGGATATCGATTTGGTCGTTGTCGAAAAGGAGATGGTTAAACGTGGGGCCGGCAATTAATTCGACGTAAGGTGTAATGTGCCAGCCACCGAGTGCACGGAGGCTTTGTTTTCCGTATACGCCATCTTCAAAGTTTGTCATGGCAGCACTAACCAGCTCGGTGCTCATACGAAATGCCTTGGTAGCGATGAGGTGTGCGCCTATACCTCCCTCCAACTGATAGCGGGCCTCATGGTGCTTAAATTGGTAGCCCAAGCCGATAATGCCGTATAATACATTCCCACCGCTACGAAATGCCAGGATGGAACCTCCCGCCTCATCCACCGTAATACCCAATGATAGCTCGCCGTCTTGAATGATATTAAGCAATCCGATCGGATAATCACTTTGTTCGGCAATATTGATAAGGCCGGCCACTTGAACCCCTTTAACGCGCTTGGCGATGTTAATTAGTCCGGCCACCTGCGTGTGTGCATCGCCCGACTTGTTGATTAGCCCCGCAGCCTGGAACCCTGCGGATTGCGCCGTGATGTTAGTTAACCCGGCAAGCTGGATTCCACGGGCATCCTGTTTGACCTGGTTTAGCACACCAGCTGCCAGCACACCAGCCGAGTTGCCACCAACACGGTTGTATACACCAGAAATCATCGTTCCATAGGCAGTTCCTTTTACCACTCCCGCTACGCCGGCTAGGAGAAAGTTGTTTTCTTGTTGTGAAATACCTGAAATCAGATGCAGCGATAGGTTGTTCGTGTCTGCCGGTGCGGTTTTACCGTTGGTGCTGAGTGGATAAATGAGACCCACGTGTGCTTGGTTGGTTTTTCCTTCTTGGGCCGTCGCGGTATTGCCACAGGCTATTATCAGCGCTATGCAGACCGCTGTCTGGTACATCTTTTTGGTAGTCGTTTTTTTGTCCATTAGCTATGTTTTGAGCATAAGACAACGGCGCTGGCGGATACCCCTACTCTTCGGCCGCATTAAAACGAAAAAAGCACCCGCTTGTTTACGGGTGCTTCTATGTATCATACGTGGATGGGAATTGCGGTTACAATAGTCCTTTTTCAACCAACTTTTCGGCAATCTGGACAGTATTCGTTGCCGCACCTTTACGCAGGTTATCGGCAACTACCCACAGGTTGAGGGTTTTGGGCTGGCTTTCATCCCTGCGGATGCGCCCCACAAATACCTCGTCTTTACCGTGGGCATCTTTAGGCATGGGATATTCTTGGTTGGCAGGATTATCCACCACGACAACACCGGGCTGCTTCGCTAATAATGCCCGTACTTCATCCAAGTCGAATTCATTGGCGAACTCGATATTCACAGATTCCGAGTGTCCCCCCATAACGGGAATACGCACGGTTGTTGCAGTAACCCGGATGCTGTCATCACCGATGATCTTGTTGGTCTCCTTGATCATTTTCATCTCTTCCTTGGTGTATCCGTTATCTTGAAATACATCGATCTGTGGGATAACATTCAGGTCGATTTGGTAAGGATATGCTTTCTCACCGACGACGCCTGCACGTTCGTCGTTGAGTTGCTGCACCGCTTTTACACCGGTTCCCGTGACGGATTGGTAAGTTGAGACGACCACCCTTTTGATAACGTATTGTTCATGCAATGGTTTCAGCACGACCACCATTTGTATTGTCGAGCAATTTGGGTTGGCAATGATCTTGTCTTCTGCAGTTAATACTTCGCCGTTTACTTCTGGCACCACCAGTTTTTTTGTTGGGTCCATTCGCCATGCAGATGAATTGTCAATAACGGTGATGCCGGCCTCTGCAAATTTCGGAGCATAGGTCAACGATGTATCTCCCCCTGCCGAAAAAAGTGCCACATCAGGTTTAAGGGCAATAGCTTCGTCGGGTGTAACCACCTTATACTGTTTTCCCTTGAATTGTATTTCCTTACCCTTGCTACGTTCCGAAGCAACGGGAATCAATTCTGTTACGGGAAAATTGCGCGCTGCTAACACCGTTAACATCTCCGAACCCACAAGTCCAGTTGCGCCGACTACTGCCACTTTCATTTTTTTGTCTTGTTGATTTTGTGAATTAATTTATACTGTTTAACTTTATTTTCTTGAAGAAGCCAAACATACGAAATTTGGCTTAATTTGAGTGTAACGAATATTAAAAACCTGTTGACCAAAAGGCTGTTTGTCAGTCTAGGAACCGATGAGAAGTAATTCAGTCCTTTTACGGGTGGTAGCGGCGCTCTTCCCTTTGTTTCTTCATGGTAATACGTGGCGTCTTGAAGGCGTAGTTTTGCCGGAACGGACAGTGGTGCCGGACGACACTATAGGAGCGATATTCTATGATGATTTCAGCAGGGGATATCCAAGGCAATGGCTTGGCGATACCGCCTCTTTCGAGGTGGTAAACGGGTTGCTTGGCCTAGTAGAATCCACGCGGCCACCGGTATCCATCGCTATCCCATCCACACAGCTACAAGATATGGTATGGGAGATGGGAGTCACCGCTTCGGGTGGTTTTTCGCCTTCCAATTACATCAGGTTGTACCTTGCTGCGACTACACCCTTGCTCCAAGAGCCCCAATGGGGATACTATTTGCAAATTGATGGAAGCGAGGCGGATCATGTGTACCGACTTTGGCGGCAAAACGGCGTAACGCGTACCGCTGTTTTCGAGAGTGGCCCCATGTCCAGTCCGGCAACTACCTTCCATGCACGTGTTCGGGTAACCCATACCCTCGACGGATATTGGCAAGTGGCAGTGGATGAATATGGCAACGGTACTTTTGAGGTGCTCGCTAATAAATCAAATGAAACATCCGTCGAGGATAAAACGTATCAATTCGGTGGTTACAGTGGGTACGCTGTCAGCTTTTCGCCAGCCAGGTGGCGCGATTTCAAACTCGATTATTTACTTATCAGAAGATTGGATTCATCTGCAGGTCCGGATGGCACGAACTCGCCGGGTGTCGGGGATGTTTTAATCAATGAAGTATTGTCTAACCCAAAGCCGGGAGGGGTTGACTTTTTAGAGATTTATAATTATTCGGCCAAGACCATCGACCTTTCGGGGATCAGCATAGCACGCGTCACTACCAACGGCACTGTAGGAAGCCCGAAAGTGATCAGCGATCACCCACTGTTTATCTATCCAAATGAATACAAAGTTTTAACACGTCGGCCGAACGTGGTACAGCAGCATTATCCGGGTGCGGTTTTAGCGACATTCATCAAAATGGAATCCCTGCCAGACTTCAACAATGGGACCGGAGGCGTGGTAATCTACGGTCAGCAAGGGATGATTGACAGCCTCTTTTATGTTCCTACGATGCAGTCACCGTTTATGGTCAGCAATCAGGGTGTTTCACTAGAACGCCAGCATTTTGCGGTACCAACCCACGCTCCCGGCAACTTTCATTCGGCAGCGGTTATCACGGGTGGCGCTACTCCAGGGTACCAGAATTCGCATTATGCCGGCGAGGTGGCAAGAGACTATGTTTTTTTGACGTCTAAGACCTTTTCGCCAGATAGCGATGGCTTTGAGGATAGGTTGGCGATCAATTATCGTTTGCCTGAAGGCGCGTTTATGGCAAATGTCGATATTTATACGGACCAAGGCCGGCTAGTCAAACGGTTGGTACGCAACCAGAGTATGGCGACCGAAGGAACGGTCTTTTGGGATGGTTTATCCGATGCGAACGCCCGGCTTCCCATTGGGATGTACATTGCCGTAGTAGAAATTTATAACGCGGATGGCATACGAAAAGTATACCGTAAAGGCTTCGTATTGGCGGGTAGACTGTGATGGCGATTGAAAATTTGCTAAGTTTGCATTCGAGACGGGCGGACAATTATTATCGGGGCGGATGGCCGGGCCGAATCATGATTCAGGTCGTAAAGAAAAATAGATATCAATAGACGATGGGAAGAGCTTTTGAATTCAGGAAGGAAAGAAAATTTAAACGCTGGGCCAAGATGGCTGTTCAGTTTACCCGCTTGGGGAAAGAAATTGCTATGGCCGTTAAGGAGGGCGGGCCAAACCCCGAGAGCAATTCACGCCTGCGCACGGCTATCCAGAATGGAAAGGCTGTAAACATGCCGAAGGATCGTATTGAAGCGGCTATCAAAAGAGCGTCAGATAAGGACGCTAAAGGGTATGAAGAACACGTGTATGAAGGTTATGGGCCGCACGGAGTGCCCATTCTCATCGAAACAGCCACGGACAATACCAACCGAACTGTCGCCAATATCCGCAGTTATTTCAGTAAAGCGGGGGGGGCACTGGGTAAGACAGGCTCGCTTGATTTTATTTTTCAGCGCAAGTCGGTTTTTAGGTTTACCGTGGCAGACGACGTAGATTTGGAGGAGCTGGAATTCAGGCTTATCGACGGCGGTCTGGAAGAACTTTATGTGGAAGCCGACGAGGAAGGGAACGATGTGGTTGTAGCCCAGACGTCGTTCGAGGATTTTGGTAACATGCAGCGGCTATTGGAAGAAAGCGGAATCGAAGTGAAAAGTGCTAAGCTCGAAAGAATTGCGTTGTCGCATACGGAGGTCTCTGAAGATGATGCCGCGGAAGTGCTTAAACTCGTTGACAAAATCGAGGAGGACGATGATGTTCAAGCGGTGTACCACAACATGAGCTAATGACGTTTGAGGAATTTTTCACGAAGAAGAGAATTGATTTGACACGGTTGCGGCATGCCAAACCGGATCTTTTTGAAGAGTTTCGTGACCATTACGCCCAAATGAGCGAAAAGAGTTTTGATCACACGAAGAAATATTGGTTTAACCGACTTCGTAAAGATTTTTTGCTTGAGGTTGCCGAAACACCAAAAACCGTTGCCGAAAAAACAGACACGGTTAACGTAACGGGAACCCCGATACCTGACACGGTAACGAAGCCTGCTGGATTATCTTCGACGAGTCCTTCAGGGTTTAAGCCCCGATTTAAATCCAACGTAGTGAAGTCTTCTACTGCTGACACACCGGAAGGCCTGCAGGACGATGCCGTAAAACCGGAAAAGACAGCGATGGATGGTACGCGTCCGGTGGGATTTAAGCCGCGCTTCAAGGCGAGTAGCCCAGCTATTGCTTCAAAAAAGGTGGAAAATCTCACTCAAGATATTAAGCCGGCCGAACCGCCAAGTAATGCGCCCACCACCGATAAAAAGCCTGCTGGATTATCTTCCACTAGCTCTCCGGGGTTTAAGCCTCGATTTAAGCCGGGGTTAACTGGTGCCAAGATAGAGAAAGCCTCTGAGTTGCCGCAGTCGGACCATGATAGTGATAAGCAGCCTGCCCAGTCTGTGGCACAGGCGAAACCATTAGGTTTCAAACCCCGCTTTAAGGCAGGCGTAACTCCGGTAAAGCAATCGGACGGTGATGAAGAACCTAAACAGGAGACATCCGAACCAAAATCCGAACCGCCTAAGGAAACAACACCTGAGCCGCTAGGCTTCAAACCCCGTTTTAAGGCAGGAAAGACGGCCAACAAAAAGGATGATGATACTTAAATACGGAATCTTTCTGTTTGAATTCGCATAAGTTATCGGCAGCCAATAAATTGCTTTTCCTAAAGTTGTTATTGTTCGTTGACGGGGGACTGTGAATACCTATCGGGTATATTTAATATGATTTCGAATGACTTCTATCTTTCCATTGGTGTTTAGGTATTGGTCAAAAAAAAAGCCCCTGTGGACTGTTGTCCCGGGGGCTTTTGAAGGGTTTTGGCGCCGACCTACTCTCACGCCTTTTACGGCAATACCATCGGCTCTGGCGGGCTTAACTGCTCTGTTCGGTAAGGGAAGAGGTGATCACCG